>Ga0123354_10005104_pt1 | contig 18956 bp, 18 predicted proteins | sample TergutLab28metaG_2_FD_97872 | JGI IMG/M metagenome (GOLD analysis project Ga0123354, IMG submission 97872) | Labiotermes labralis P4 segment gut microbial communities from Petit-Saut dam, French Guiana - Lab288 P4 | ecosystem: Host-associated > Arthropoda: Insects > Digestive system > Gut ...
CCGAAACCCGGAGAAACCGGGGAACTCGGGGGAAACCAGGAACCACGACACCCGCCAAGCCCCCACCAACCACCACGCCGGCCAGCCGACCCCACACAGTCAGAAAATCAGCGTTTCCCTAGGCCCGCATTGGGAAGGACGTCGAGCACGTGTTCGTTCGTTCTCATGTCAGGCGGCGAGTTTCTCTTCCACGATTCGGCGGAGGTACCGTGACACGGACATGTCGGCCTCCCCGGCGCGTTGCCGCAGTTTGGCGGCCGTGTCGGAGCCTAGGACCACTTGGAAGCGGGGGGAATGGACGCCGCCGCCGGACAGCGACTTCCCTCCGGGGACCAGTCCGGCGCGTTGCCGGCGTTCAGCCTCGTCGGCGTCACGTGCCAGGGATTCCTCGGTGATCGGGTTGCCGGACAAGTCGTGGAGGTCCAACGCGCCGATGTCGTCCACGTCAACTGCTTCGGTCACTCCGGGAATGTACTGATAGTCGTGCGGGTTGATGGTGGTTGTGGTTGTCATGTTCATTCCTTCCTGGTTTGTCCGACATGCGCGAAACTAGTCGGCATGACGTGGTAGACGATGACTGTGTGGGCGTCTTCGGCGGCTATCCGACCGATGATGTGCAGCTCGATACCCCGGTCGTCTTCAGCGGTCCAGTGGAGACGCGGCCCGTCTGGTTCCTGGGTGACGATGGGGTCTCCGGCAGTGGCGATGGCGGCGAGGGCGTGAGCTTGGCCGATCTTGTGGCGTCTCGCAGAGCGGCCAAAGTAGAACCTCATATGACTAGCATATAGTATATGGTGGTTATTGTCAGGTTGAATCCGCCTCAGCGCCCCCACGGCGAATTTACCCGTCGAGTGTTCATCAGGATCACAGGCAACTTCACCATCAGCGGAAGCGCCGACGATGATCGCCGGCACGCCGGCGGCACGCAATCTCGACTACGCCTGGGCCGTCGCGCTACGTCCTCTCTACGTACGTATGGGAATGGCTTGATGGTTATGCCACTTTTAGTACTATTACAATTTCAGAATGGGCAAAGGTGACCTAACTTATAAACCTAAGTCACTGTGTGACCCCAATCTGATCAGACGCAGGGTGTTCTCGTCTGGGATGGCGTAGATCAGGATCAGATCTGGTTTGAGGTGGCAATCGCGGCAATCCGGCCACTGAGACCCCAGTTGGTGGTCGCGGTACCGGGCAGGCAACTCCGCATCCGTCCGCAACATGGCCAACACTGTGCCGAAGTCGCTCCTCAAGGTTGTCCGGTAGCGTCCCTTGCCTGCTCGTTTCCAGTCTCGCCGGAACTGGCTGGTTGGCTCAACGATCCTGTCAGTCGTCCGCATCCAGGAAGTCCATCAGCGTGTCGGAACGGGTGAACTGCGGCAGAGTAGTCGTGTGGGCCTCGCGGATGGCGGCGAGCGTCGCCTCATTGGGTACGAGGGGGTCGAACGGGAGCGCCTTTTCGGCAACCGTGCGGACCAAGAGCATCCTGAACGCGTCGGACACGGTCAGTCCGATGGCGGCCAGCACATCAGCAGCTTCCTCTTTCACGCTCTCGTCGACGCGGGCTCGTACAACAGCACTTGTGGGCATGTGTACCTCCTCTTCTATGAGCTACATTGTAGCCCAAAGGGCATGGTGAGTGCGGGCTACCCGATGTACCGTGACATATGTAGCTGACGGTAGAGGACGCCCGTCAGATATGTCTGGCTGAGTTTGTCACCCGGCTCCAACACCGCCGCGTGACCCAGATCACTGTGGATACCAGAGACGACCTCGGCGTGCCCGCGAGATCAGCGAACGTCCTCTTTACGCGCGCATGGGAAGAACGTCAGGGAATGACCGGCGACCGTCGGGGAGGAGATTTCCAGCCCGAGGCTCAGTTCGTCCGCGGCGGCGGCCGTGTTGAGCCACGTCGCCCATGTCTGCGGATCGTCGATGTTTTCGGACAAGGCGTCAAGCACCTCATTCAAGTTTTGTCAAGCATGTGACCGACCTCGCGTTTGCTGGCGGTTCCCATCGTTTTGTAGACCTCGCCGTCAGTGGATCGAGGCCTTCTGTTACCACGCTCTGGTGAACGGCAGCGGTTTGCGCATCCGGATGAGCAGCAACAGCGGGAAGACGATGTACGGCAGGTTGAAGGCGAGGAACATGCCGATGTTCGGGCTGGCTTGCGAGCCGACAGCGGCGCCGGGGCCGTGTTGGCCGAAGAACTCGACGCCGAAGATCGGGATACCGGTCAAGGAGATGATCATGGTCGCGTAGATGACGCTCGGCAACTGGATCCAGTTCCACGCCCGCACGATCGCGATGATGAGCAGGATGTAGAAGATCGCGTAGATGAAGGCCGACGTGCCGGAGATGAAGCGCAGCCACAGCGGGTGCGATTGGTACAGCGGGTCGAAGTTGGAGGCGTACCAGTAGTTCCACCGTACGAGAATGTTGGGCGAATCCGGTACCTGATCCAGGCCCAGCCCCTCCACCGAGTCGGAAATGATGCTTGTCACGATGAAGATCGAGAAGATCACCAGGAACACGATGTCCATGGGCCGTTTCTTCAACGGCAAGTTGCGGATCGGGGTTGTTGCAGGCAGAGCTTCGGCAGACACGACGACGATTGTAACGGATGGGGGAGTAAAGTCGTCGCCAGGTTCGCATGAAAGGACGCCCATGACCTACGTGATTGCTTTGCCATGTGTCGATGTCAAGGACAAGGCATGTGTGGAGGAATGTCCCGTCGACTGCATCTACGAGGGTAACCGGACGCTGTACATCAATCCCGACGAGTGCGTGGACTGCGGTGCCTGCGAACCGGTGTGCCCGACCCAGGCCATCTTCTACCAGGACGACCTGCCTGCCGAGTGGACCGAGTGGACCGACATCAACGCGGGCTTCTTCGATGGGATCGGTACCCCCGGTGGGGCCGCCCGGCTGGGTCCCGTGGACAAGGACCATCCGACCGTCGCGGCCTTGCCGGTGGCGTCGTGAATTTCCGCGCTTCTGCGCTACCCGACTTGCCCTGGGATACCATCGCCGACGATGTGGCGCTCGCGGCGTCCCATCCTGACGGTGTGTGCGACCTGAGCGTCGGTACGCCGGTCGATCCCACCCCCCTGATCGCGCGGCAGGCCCTGGCCGGTTCGGCCGACGCACCGGGTTATCCGGCGGTGTGGGGCACCCCGGCCCTGCGGGCGGCCATCGTGTCCTACCTGCACACGCGGTGGTCGGCCGCAGCGATGTCCGAGCGGAACGTTCTGCCGGTCATCGGTTCGAAAGAACTGGTGGCCTGGTTGCCCATCCTGTTGGGCGTACGGCCTTCGGAGACGGTTGTCATCCCCGAGGTGGCCTACCCGACGTACGCCGTCGGCGCGGTGATGGCGGGGGCACGGGTCGTTGTGGCGGCCAGCCCGGACGAGGTGGCGGCGGAATCCCCGGTGCTGGTGTGGACCAACTCGCCCTCCAACCCGAGCGGCCGGGTCGACACCGCAGACGAGGTCAGGGCCTGGATCGACTACGCCCGTGACAAGGGCGCTCTGTTGGCGGCGGACGAGTGCTACGGCGAGTTCGGCTGGGACGCCGAACCGGTTTCGATCCTCGACGAGCGGGTCAACGGCGGCTCGCTCGACTCGCTGCTGGGCGTGTACTCGTTGTCGAAGCGGTCGAACCTGGCCGGGTACCGCGCGGGGTTCGCAGCCGGCGATGAGCACGTGGTCATGGGGTTGCTGGGAGTGCGCAAGCACCTCGGCATGATGGTGTCGGCACCAGTCCAGGCGGCGATGACCGCCCTGCTGGGCGACCACGCCCACGTCGAGGAGCAGCGGGCGAGGTACGCCGCCCGCCGCGAGTTGTTGTCCACCGCCCTGGTCGCGGCCGGTTTCCGGATCGACCGCTCCGAAGCCGGGCTGTACCTGTGGGCGACGCGGGGCGAATCCGGACGGGTCACCGCGCACTGGCTGGCCGAACGCGGGATCGTGGTCGCCCCAGGGGACTTCTACGGTGAGGCCGGCACCGATCACGTGCGGATCGCGCTGACCGCGACCGATGAGCGAATCGCGGCTGCGGCCTCGCGTTTGTAACCGTGCCGAACGGCGGCCCGGACGGTTCGGCGATCGGAATGCGCCGTGATAGGGTGAGGGCCATAACTTCATACTTGATCAGCCAGGGGAAGTCGGTCCGATTCCGACACTGACCCGCAACGGTGGATCGCTTCGGCGATGAGTCCGGATACCTGACTGGCAAGGATCGGTTTCTACCATCGAGGTCTGTGGTGGGGACGTCGCCAAATTTCTGTGACGTGCCTTTGCGGACCGATCACAGAAAGAATGATTAGTGAAAATTCTCATGAAGGCAGCCGGAGCGACGGCTGCCATTGCTTTGTCTCTTCTCGGATTGTCGGTCTCTCCGGCGTACGCCGACGATGGCGTACGGGGCGCCGCCTGTCAGCCTGGCCAGGGTGTCACCGTGGCCGTGGACTATTCCTTGGACGGGTCGAATGCGGACATCCGCTGTGCTCCCGGAGCGACCGGGACCGTCCTCGAAGCCTTCCAGGCGGCTGGATTCGATGTCGCGTTCAATAACACGGCGTACGGTCCCTTCGTGACCGGTATCGACGGGACCGACGCCGTGACCGCGTTCGGCGCCGAGGGGTGGTGGAGCCTGTACACGTCCACCACGACGGGCTATGCCGCCGGGCCGGCCTCCGATACGTGGGTGTCCTCGATGGTCGGAGCGGGCGATGCCCCGGTGTCGACCGGTCAGGCGTACCTCTTCCAGGTCTTCGACTCGTACAGTTGCCCCTCTTCGACCTGCGTCGTCGCGCCCGCGTTGGCCGATCTGGGACTCGGCACTGCCGTGGTGCCGAGTCAGCCCTCGGCCGTCCACGGGTCGGCCGACGCCGGTCTGGCCGCCGCCTGGATCGCGGGCCAACTAGCTGCTCACCAGGATGTGGCGGCCAGCAACGGGGTGACCGACTGGGGTCTGACCATCGACACCGTTTTCGCCTTGGCCTCGGCCGGGGTGGGCGGCGACCAGATCGCCGCCACGGCCGCCAAGCTCGACGCCTCGGGCAGCGCGTACATCGGTACCGCGTCGACCCTGGGCACGAATTGGCCCGCGGTGGCCAAGCTGGCCCTGGGGCTCGAAGTGGCCGGGGTGGACCCGACCCAGTTCGCGACCCCGGACGGTACGCGGAACCTCATCGCCGACCTACGCTTTGCCATGAACGCCGACGGTTCCTTCGGGGACGCCGGTACGGACAATGTGTTCAGCCACCCGCTGGCGATGCTGGCTCTGGCCAGGACCGATGGTGGCGTGCCGCCCCAGGCGATCGCGTGGATGACCGCCCAGCAATGTACGGATGCCACCTCCGCGAATCTGGGATCCTATGGTTGGTCGCCCGACTGCAGCTCGCCCGATCCGGACTCGTCGGCGCTGGCGGTGCAGGCGTTGAGCGCGGCTGGCTTGGCGGTCGGCGATCCCGTCCAGGTGGCGGCGAAGGCCTGGTTGGCCAGCCAGCAGGGTACATCGGGTGGCGTGGCCAGTTTCGGTACGGCGAACGCCAACTCCACCGGCCTGGTCGCCCAGGCTCTGGCCGGTGACGACGCGGTAACCGCAGCGGCGACGAGTTTCATCGGCGGCCTGCAGATTTCCTGCGACACTGTGGCCGGCCATCCGGCCCTGTCCGACGCCAACCTGGGCGCTATCGCCTTCGATCAGACGGGCTTCGGCGGCGCGCTCGCCGGTGGCCTGGACGCGGGTACGGCCCTGCAGTTCTTGCGGGCCTCGGCGCAAGCCGTCTTCGGTCTGGGCGGGCCCGACTTCGGTTCGCTCAGCGCGGCCGGTGTGTCAGCCGGCGTGCCCGCCGTCAGTTGTGCCACACCTCCCGCCCCGGTAGAGCCCGCCGCTCCGGCGGTCCCGGCGGCTCCCACGGTTGACCGGCAGGTGCCCGCGGGCGGTACAGCGCCGGCTCAGGGCGGTCAGCTCATCTGGATCGCGATCGGCTGCCTGGCGGCAGGCGCGTACCTGCTGCGGCGTACGGCCGGGTCCCGGTGAAACGACTGTTGGGAGTGGTGGCGGCCCTGGTACTGGCCGCTGCCACTTTGCTCCCGGCGGTGGCCGACCAGAGGGTCGGCGAGGTACCCATGGCCGCCCAAGCGGGGGCTTGCCTGGCCGACGCCGTCAACGCCGTGACCATCGTCATCGACTATCAGGGGCTGGGCGGCGGTACGCAGACCTATTGCGTGTCCGGACTGGCTGCCGGTACCACCGGGGTCGCCGCGCTGGAGGCCGCGGGGGTCGCGGTACAAGGGACCGTCCATGACGGCCCGTCCTTTGTGTGCCGGATCAACTCACGCCCCGGACCAGACGAGACACTCACCCTGCCCAATGGCCAGTCGTACACCGAATCCTGCGCCAACACCCCGCCGGCCAGCGCCTTCTGGTCTTTCTGGACGGCCACCCAGGGCGGAGCCTGGTCCTACTCCAGCCAGGGGGGCGGCAGCCGCTCGGTGAAATTCGGGGAGTACGAGGGATGGTCTTTCGCGCTTGGGTACGGGGTGGGCAAGGCCCCGCAGCCCAGGGTCGCCCCGGCGGCTTGGGCCGTGCCGCCCGTACCGGAGCCTTCGACGGCGAAGCCGTCCCCGACGACATCTCCGGTGGTGAAGCCGTCCCCGTCCAAGACCGCTGTACCGGTACCGGCCACGTCGAAACCCGTGGTACCGCCACCCGCTTCCACCCGTCCAGCTCCCACCACCGCGGCGCCCACCCACACTTCTCCCACGGCTACAGCACCCCAACCAGCGGACACGCCCACCCAGACGGCGTCTGTCTCGCCGACTCCCGTACCCCCTAGTCAGAACCCTGTCGACGCCTCGCCCACGCCCGGCGGAGTACCCGCCTCAGGCCGGGGCGGCCCTCCCTGGGGCACTTTCGCGGTGCTCGCCCTGATCGTGGTTCTGGCCGCCGGAGCCGGCGGCGCGGTCTGGTACCGCCGGCGCAAGGCGGGGCAATGACGCCGGTCGCCCGCCATCTGCATCCCGGCGCCTGGTGGGGCTGGGCGCTGGGCTGTGCGGTGGTCGCCGCGCGGACGACGAATCCGGTTCTGCTCGGCCTTGTCATCGCGATCCTGTGCCTGACGGTGGCGGTTCGGCGCACCTCGGCCCCCTGGGCGATGGCTTTCCGGTTGTACATCTGGGTCGCCGCGTTCATCGTGGCACTGCGGCTGGTGCTGAGAATCGTGTTCTCCGCCGCTGGGCCGACGGTGATCCTGCCGCTGCCCACGTTGCAGTTGCCGGGGGTGTTGTCGTCGGTCCGGTTGTTCGGCCCGGTCTCCGCCGAGGCGCTGGTCGCCGCCGGGCAGTCTGGCCTGCAGCTCGCGACGATGATCATCGCGGTCGGCGCGGCTAACGCTCTGGCCAATCCGAAGCGCCTGCTGGCCAGTGTGCCGGGCGCGCTGTACGAGTGGGGGACCGTCGTGGTGATCGCCATTTCCGTTTTCCCGCAGTTGGCGGAGTCCCTGTTGAGAGTACGGCGGGCCCGGCAATTGCGCGCCGAGACGGGTAAGGGCGCCCATCTGATCCGAGATGTCGCCATACCGGTGCTCGCCGATGGCCTGGACCGGTCGCTTGCCCTGGCCGGGGCGATGGATTCCCGGGGGTACGGGCGTTCCGCCCTCGTGGCGGTGGCGTCGCGGCGGGTGACCTCGGTGCTGTTCGTGGCGTCGTCGCTCACGCTTTGCGTGGGAGCGTACGGCCTGCTGGACACGGGGGCGACGCCGGTGTGGCTCGGTGTGCCGATGATCGCCGCAGGCCTGGTGGCGGGCTTTTTCGGGCTGCGGTTGGCGGGTCGGCGGGTGACCCGCACGCGGTACCGTCCCGACCCCATGAAAGCGCCCGAATGGGTGGTGCTCGGGTCTGGTGTCGCCGCTTGCATCGGCATTGTCGTGGTCGGTACGACCCAAGCGGCCGTCCTGTTTCCGCCGGCCCAGCCGTTGGCCTGGCCACCGGTCAGTGTGGCGGCGGTCGGGGCGATCCTGGTGCTGGTCGTTCCGGCCATCCTCGCTCCCGCGCCCGAGCCGGGGCCGGCCGCCCGGTCCCGCAGTACCAATGCCGCCGGCGAAACGCCGGTTGTGGCTGGAGCCGATCGGCGGGCCCGGTTGTTGCGGCCTGGAGCCGGCGAATGATTGTCTTCGATGAGGTGTCCGTCCGCTACGGACCGCAGACTCCCCGGGTGCTGGACCGGGTGAATCTCGTGCTGGACGACGGGCAGTTGGTCGTCGTCGCCGGTCCGACCGGTGTCGGCAAATCGACCCTGCTCGGTGCCATCAACGGCCACGTGCCGCATTTCACCGGCGGGGTGCTGACCGGGGTGGTGACAGTGGAGGGATTGTCGACGGCCGACCATCCGCCCCGGGAACTCGCGCATCTGGTGGGTGTGGTCGCCCAGGATCCGCAGGCGGGTTTCGTCACCGACACCGTCGAAGAAGAACTGGCGTACGGGATGGAGCAGCTCGGGATCGGTTCCCAGGTCATGCGCACCCGGGTGGAGGAGACCCTTGACATCCTGGGTTTGGCCGATCTGCGCACCCGCCCGCTTCGTACCTTGTCAGGCGGTCAGCAACAACGGGTGGCCATCGGGTCCGTATTGGCCGCCGGCGTACGGTACCTGGTGCTCGACGAGCCGACCTCGGCGCTGGACCCGGTCTCGTCCGAGGAGGTGCTGGCGTCGTTGCTGAGATTGGTGGACGACCTTGGCCTGACGGTCGTGATCGCCGAGCACCGGCTGGAGCGCGTGATTGGCTATGCCGACCGGATGGTCGTGCTGGATGGCCATGGCGGCGTGGTCGCCGGTCCGCCGCGCGAGGTTCTGGCCGCCAGCCCTCTGGTACCGCCGGTGGTCGAACTCGGACGGGTGGCTCATTTCCCGGCTGTACCGTTGAGCGTCCGCGAAGCCCGTCGGCTGGCCGGTCCCCTGAAAGAGGCTTTGGCAGGCCGTCATCCCGGCCGCTATCCGCGGGTTCCGCCCGCCCAGGGGCGGTCGTCGGTGGCGATACCGCCGGTCCCGGCTTCGCCGCCCGGTCAGGCCGGTTCCGTACCGGCCACCGGTCTCACGGCGACCGGCTTGCGGGTGGTCTACGGGCCGATCGTCGCGGTCGCCGATCTGTCCATCAGGTTGCCGGCCGGCGTCGTCACCGTGATCATGGGGCGTAACGGTTCGGGCAAGTCGAGCCTGTTGTGGGCGCTGACCGGGGTGGAGAAACTCGCGGCGGGCCGGTTCGATGTCGACGGGGTACCACTGGCGAACCTGTCTCCCAGCCGGGTCAGGGCGTTCGCCCGGCTCGTACCGCAAACCGCCGCCGACCTGTTGTACCTGCCCACCGTGGCCGCCGAATGCGCGGCGGCGGACCGGGAAAGCGGGGAAGCGGACGGGCTCTGCCGGCGGATACTGGCGGCTTTGGCTCCCGCCATCGACCCGGACGCCCATCCCCGCGACTTGTCCGAGGGGCAGCGGCTGTGCCTCGTGCTGGCGATCCAACTGACCGCCCGCTCCCGCGTCATCCTGCTGGACGAGCCGACCCGGGGGCTGGACTATCCGGCGAAGGCCTCACTGGTTCAGATTCTGGCCGAGATGGCAGCCGACGGGCACGCGGTCGGCGTGGTCACCCACGATGTCGAGTTCGCCGCCGCCGTGGCCGACCGGATCGTGGTGATGGCCGGCGGCGAGGTCATCCAGGAAGGTACCGCGGGCGAAGTGCTGGGTTCGTCGGCCTTGTTCGCCTCCCAGGTCGCCAAGGTGCTGTACCCCGATGGCTGGCTGACGCCCTATCAGGTGGGCCAGGCGCTGGCCAGACAACCGGTTGAGCCCGTCTCGGAGGCCCGATGATGAGGCGGACGTTGCGTCAGCCGACGGCCAGGGACCAGCCTCCCGTACCGCTGGAATGGAAGTCGGTGCTGATGCTGGTCATTTTGAGCGTCGGCGGCGTGGGCATGTTCGCCTGGCCGTTGATCGTACCGGCCTCGGCCGGCGGGACCGCCGGTGCGGGAGCGCCGCTGATGTTCGTGGTGCTGTTGCCGCTGCTGATCTTCCTGGTGCTGGCGCAGATCTCCGAGCGGGGGATGGACGCCAAAGCCCTGGCCATGCTGGGGGTTTTGAGCGCGGTCAACGCGGCGCTGCGGCCCCTGGGCGCCGGTACGGGCGGCGTCGAGACCGTCTTCTTCCTGCTGATCCTGGCCGGACGGGTCTTCGGCGCCGGTTTCGGGTTCGTCCTGGGCTGCCTGTCCATGTTCGCCTCCGCCCTGTTGACGGCTGGGGTCGGTCCGTGGATGCCCTTCCAGATGCTGGCATCGGGCTGGGTCGGCATGGGGGCGGGGTTGCTGCCCGATCGGGCGTTCGGGCGGCCAATCCGTGGCAAGGCCGAGGTTGCCATGCTCATCGGGTACGGCATCGTGGCCGCGTACCTCTTCGGCGCGCTCATGAATCTGTGGTTCTGGCCCTTCATCGCCGGTCCGGCGGCCGGTGGTACGACCGACCTGTCGTACATTCCCGGTGGGCCGCTGGGCGAGAACCTCGGACGGTTCTTCTGGTACACCCTCATCACCTCGACCGCGGTCTGGGACACCGGACGGGCCGTCACGAACACGGTGCTGCTGGCTTTGGTCGGATCCCCCGTGCTAGCGGTGTTCCGGCGGACGGTCCGTCGGGCCCGCTTCAATCCGGTCGTGACTTTCGAGGTGTGAGGCGGTGCGGGCCTGGTTCGGCCCGCCTGAGACATCGTCGAGGGCAGCGGTGATGGGGTCGGGCAGGCTGAGCGAATCGGTGGCGAGGAGCGGGCGCAGTTGATCCAGGGTACGGGGGCCGACGAGCGGCGCCGTGACGCCGGGTGCGTCGCGGAGCCAGATCAGGGCGACCTGGGCGGGAGTCAGTCCCAGGCCTTCGGCGGCCGCCGCCACTGCGTTGACGATCCGGCGTGACCCCTCGTCGAAGAATTGTTCGACGAACCAGGCCATGGCCGGGTCGCCGCCACGCGAGCCGCGCGGTACGCCGGTGGCGTACTTGCCGCTGAGCACCCCGCGCCCCAGGCCGGACCACGCGAAGAACCCCAGGCCGAGATCGGTAGCACAGGGGAGAAGCTCCAGTTCGGCCCGCCGGGCCAGCAGCGAATACTCGGCCTGCGCTGACACGATGGGTGTGGCGGACTGGGCCCGTTGCCAGGTGGCGGCTTTCGCCACCTGCCAGCCGACGAAGTTGGACACGCCGACCTGGCGGGCCATGCCCTGCGCGACGGCGTGATCCGCCGCGCGCAGTGTCTCGTCCAGCGGATCGTCCCCCCAGGCGTGTACCTGCCACAGATCGACCCAGTCCGTACCCAGCCGGCGCAGGGACCCGGCCAGATCCGTGAGCAGCGTGGCCCGCGAGTTGTCGATGACCCGCTCACCGTGGTGGACGACGAAACCGGACTTGGTCGCGATGACCAGATCCTGGCGGGCGACGGTACGGGTCAGGATCCGCCCGATCAGGGCTTCCACTTCGCCGGAGCCATAGGCCGCCGCCGTGTCGATGAGGTTGCCACCGGCATCGACGAAGGCCTTCACCATCGCGATGACCTCGGTGACCGGAGCCGCGGCACCCCACGACATCGTCCCCAAGCCCAACCGGGAGACGCTCAGGTCGGACGTACCGACCCAGGCGGTACGCATCAGACCGCCTGGACCACACCGAAGACGAGGAGGGCGATGACAGCCAATCCAGCCAGGATGCGGTAGACGATGAACACCGTGAACCGGTTCGAGGCCACGAACCGCAACAGCCAGGCGATGGCGGCGAAGGCCACGACGAAGGACACGACCAGGGCGACGGCGGTCGGGCCCCACCCCACGCCGGTGGAGATGGCATGGTAATTCTGGGCCGCCTGGAAAACGCCGGCCGCCGTCAGGGCCGGGATGCCCAGGAAGAAGCTCCACCGAGTGGCGGTCGTCCGGTCGACGCCCCGGAGCAGGGCGGCGGAGATGGTGGCGCCCGAGCGCGACACGCCTGGGATCAGCGCGAAAACTTGGACGCAGCCGATGATGAGGGCGTCCACGACCGTCAGGGTCGACTCGTCGCGGGGCAAACCGGACTCAGCGGCCCCGGCCGCTCGCTTGGGTACCGCCGCCGCCAGGCGGGCGGAGTAGCGGTCGGCGACCCACATGACGATGCTCCACAGGATGAGGCCGCCGGCCACGAACCACAGGGATCGCAGCACTGTCTCAATCTGGTTCTTGAGCAGGAAGCCGATCACGCCGACGGGGATCGAACCGACGATGACCGCCCAGCCCAAGCGGTAGTCTGTACCGCGTTGCTTCGCGTTGAACAGACCCCGGAACCAACCGACCGCCAAGCGTACGATATCTTTCCAGAAATACACGATGGCGGCCAAAATCGCGCCCACCTGAATGATGGCGGTAAAAGCCGTCACGTCAGCGGCGTCGATGGACAGTCCCAGTAGTTTCTCGACAATCGTCAAGTGTCCGGTCGAGGAGACGGGCAGGAATTCGGTGATTCCTTCGACAATGCCGAGAAGAATAGATGCGAACCAACCCATAGTCTTCTCCTTCTCTTGTTTGTAGGATAGTAGATGTCAGCGGTGGATTTGGCATTCCGCTTGTCCGGGCCAGAAAGGGCAGACAGATGATTCCTCAAGAGCAGGCCTCGCCGATCATCTCCGGTGTGCCAACGCACCTGGTCGATCGCGATGCGGAAGAGACCGAAGAGTGGATGGCGTCCTTTGATGGGCTCATTCGGGACGGGGGGTCCGAACGGGCGCGGTACGTGATGCTGAGGCTGATGGAACGAGCCCGTGAACGGCACGTGTCCGTGCCGGGGTTGACGACCACGGATTTCGTCAACACGATCCCGGTGAACGAGGAACCGGCGTATCCCGGTGACATTGAGCTTGAGCGCGGTTACCGCCGCCTGTTGCGCTGGAACGCGGCCATCATGGTCCACCGGGCGCAGCGGCCGGGCATCGGCGTCGGTGGCCACATCTCGTCGTACGCCTCGTCCGCCACCTTGTACGAAGTGGGTCTCAACCACTTCTTCCGGGGCAAAGACGCTTCCGGCGGCGGGGACCAGATTTTCTTCCAGGGCCACACCTCGCCTGGCATGTACGCCCGGGCCTTTCTGGAGGGCCGTTTGACCGAGGAGGACCTCGACGGTTTCCGCCAGGAGCAGAGCCACATCGTCGGCCAGGTACGGCGGGGGTTGCCGTCGTACCCGCATCCGCGGCGGATGCCGGACTTCTGGGAGTTTCCCACAGTCTCGATGGGGCTGGGGCCGATGAACGCGATCTACCAGGCGTCGTTCAACCGGTACCTAAAGAATCGTGGTTTGAAGGACACCGCCGACCAGCGGGTGTGGGCTTTCCTGGGCGACGGCGAAATGGACGAGCCGGAGTCGCGCGGGCTGATCCATTTCGCGGCCTATGAGGGTTTGGACAACCTGGTTTTCGTTGTCAACTGCAACCTGCAACGGCTCGACGGCCCGGTGCGCGGCAACGGCAAGATCGTTCAGGAACTCGAAGGGTTCTTCCGGGGCGCGGGCTGGAATGTCATCAAGGTGGTGTGGGGTTCGGGCTGGGACCGTTTGCTCGACGCCGACCAGGATCAGGCCCTGGTCAACCTGATGAACTCCGTCCCTGACGGCGATTTCCAGACCTTCAAAGCCAATGACGGCGCGTACGTCCGGGAGCACTTCTTCGGACGCGACCCACGTACCGCAGCCATGGTGCAGGACTGGACCGACGATGAGATCTGGCGCCTGACCAGGGGTGGCCACGACTATCAGAAGGTCTACGCCGCCTATGAGCGCGCCACGCATCCCAACGGCGCTCCGACCGTCATCCTGGCCCACACCATCAAGGGGTACTTCCTGGGCTCCCACTTCGCCGGCCGCAACGCGACCCACCAGATGAAGAAACTGGCCCTGGACGACCTGAAAGGTTTCCGGGACCGGTTGCAGATCCCGATCTCCGATGAGGTCCTGGAGGCCGATCCCTATCTCCCGCCGTACTACCATCCCGGCGTCAACGATCCGCGCATCCGGTACATGCTCCAGTTGAGACGCGAGTTGGGCGGCTTCATCCCGGAGCGGCGGGACCAGTCTGGGCCGTTGCCCCTGCCCGATCCGTCCGCGTATGCCTCGGCCAAACAGGGCTCGGGAACCCTGAGGATCGCCACCACCATGGCGTGGGTCAGATTGCTGAAGGACCTCATGCGTAACAAGGACTTCGGCGCCCACGTTGTACCCATCGTGCCCGACGAGGCCCGGACCTTCGGCATGGATTCTTTCTTCCCGACCATCAAGATCTACAACCCGAACGGCCAGAAGTACACACCGGTCGACAACGACCTGATGCTGGCCTATCGCGAGTCGACCGCGGGCCAGATCCTCCACACCGGCATCAACGAGGCCGGTTCGGTGGCAGCGTTCATCGCCGCTGGCACCTCGTACGCGACCCACGGGTTGCCCATGGTGCCGGTCTACGTGTTCTACTCGATGTTCGGGTTCCAGCGTACCGGCGACGAACTGTGGGCAGCAGCCGATCAACTAAGCCGCGGTTTCCTGATCGGCGCGACGGCCGGCAAGACCACGCTGACCGGGGAGGGCCTTCAGCATGCCGATGGGCACAGCCCGTTACTGGCCTCGACGAACCCCGCCATCCGCCACTACGATCCGGCCTACGCCTATGAGATCGCGCACATCATGGAGTACGGGTTGGACACGATGTACGGCGAGGACCCGCACAATGTGATCTTCTACCTCACGGTGTACAACGAGCCCATGCTCCAACCGCCCGAGCCGGAAAACGTCGACGTGGAGGGAATCATCCGCGGCATGTACCTGCTGCGCGAGGCCGACGATCTGAGGCCGGATCGCCCCCGCGTCCAGTTGCTCGCGTCCGGGGTGGGGGTGCCGTGGATTCTCCAGGCCCAGGCGATGCTGGCCCACGATTATGGGGTGGGCGCCGATGTCTGGTCGGTGACAAGCTGGAACGAGTTGCGCCGGGATGCCATGGCGTCGGAGGCAGCCGCCATGGCGGGTGGTGCCGCGCTCGAACCGTACCTCGTCCACCGGCTGAAAGACCGTCCAGGGCCAGTGGTGGCGGTGTCCGATTTCATGCGCGCCGTCCAGGATCAGATCGCGCCGTGGGTACCGCAGCCCTTCTTCGCTTTGGGCGCCGATGGATTCGGTTTTTCCGACACGCGGGCGGCGGCCCGGCGGTGGCTGAAGATCGACGGGGCCTCGGTGGTGGTGAAGTCGCTGCAGATGCTGGCGGCTGAAGGTACGATGCCGCCCGAGGCGGCGGCCGACGCCTTTACCCGGTACCGGTTGGACGACGTCAACGCGACGTGGGCGGTACCACTCGATGCAGATTCACCGTTGGAGTAGGATACGCGTAAACTGGCGATCAAGCGAACATCGCTCATTGGGACCAAAAGGAGACAGGCCATGGGCCAGCGGGAACCCGCCGAAACGGCGGGCGTCCATCAACTCAATCTTGTGAAAGGCATGGCCGTCGAAGAACTCGGCTGGGACGCCGATGTGGACGAGGACTTCCGCCAAGCCGTCATGGACATCATCGATTCCGATCTCCTCGAAGAATCTCCCGAAGCGGTTGACGCCATCATTCTCTGGCTGCGGGAGGGCGACGGCGATGTGATGGATCTCCTGATCGATTCGCTGACCGATCTCGGTCCAGCCGGATTTCTCTGGGTGCTGACCCCCAAGATCGGCCGCCCGGGCCATGTCGCCCAATCCGACCTGAACGAGGGAGCGGTTGCCGCCGGGTTGGGTTTGACAACATCGGTGGCAGTATCGAAAGATTGGTCTGCCCACAAAATCGTGCGTCCGAAGGGCGGTCGGCGCTGAGACTGTCCGGCGCCGCGTAGGATTCATAGCTCAGTTGGTAGAGCGCTTCCCTTACAAGGAAGAGGTCGTCGGTTCGAGACCGGCTGAATCCACTGTCACCCATGCTTGTCACACCGTATATTTCAGTGTTTGCAACTACCCTGTGCCCGAGAGGCTTGATCTCTGGTGTTTCCTGAAATAGACTGTTTCCCATGATGAGAAACTCTCTAATCAGGGAAACGAATGGATCTGCGTTGAACTCGCTGAGAGCGGTGTTGCCCGAGCGTTGGTCAGTCGAACTCATGGATGTTGAGCCAAACCTCGGCGGTGGGCTGAGACCGGATGCGGTTGTCCGTGTCATGTCTCCGTCCGGAAACGGGGCGAGCTTTGCGGCTGAAACGAAACGCGTGGCTCGAGACGGGTCGTCACTCACCGGACTGCTAGCAATCAGAACGCTGGCGAAGGAGGCTGGACTGGCAGGCTTCATCGTACTGGCACCCTACTTGCCAGCAGCTGTGAGGACACAGTTCGACAAGGCCGATATTTGCTATGCCGACTCAACGGGATGGGTTCGGCTCGTTTCCGAATGTCCCATGTTGGCTATTACGTCACAAGGGGCTGACCGCGCCCCCCATGCGGACAACAGGAGACAAATACTTAGCCTTAAGGGGGTCAGCGCGAATCGGATTATCCAGGTCCTGCTGATGCTGGACCCGCCTATTGGCGTGCGTACCCTTGCTGACGCCGCCAAAGTCAGCCCTGGTACGGTGTCTAAAATTTTGCCTCTATTAGCCGCAGAAGACGCCATCGACCGTGATAGAACCGGCAGGATCACCGCGGTTAACCGTCGCCTAGTGTTGGGGCGCTGGACGCTGGACTACCGCGTCCTGGTGTCGAACCCCGGCGTCCGGTACTACGTCGCTCCGCGCGGCATTGACAAAACCCAAACAGTTCTCGCCACCCGTCAAGATACCGCGTTCACCGGACCGCAGGCCGCAGGAGCCTACCTTCCCGCTGGCATTGCTCTTCTCGTACCGCCAACACAGATCGTCTGCTACACGAAGAACACAGCCACCGCAGCGGACGTCGGCCTTCTGGAGGTCGACGCCCCGTCAGCCAACGTCATCCTGGTGACCTCCCAAGACAAGGCTTTGTTGGATAAACCTGGAAGATTCGGCGGCATGCCTGTCGCCCCGCTGCCGCTTGTCCTAGCCGACCTACTTACTCTGCCAGGCCGCTATCCGCAGCAAGCCGAGGCGTTAATGGACGCACTAGCCAAGACCGACTCCGCCTGGAGACCATGATGACCGCGCCCGAATACGTCATCGCCCGCCGCGTGCTGCTGGATGCGCTCGGTGCGCTGCACGCTCACCTCGACAACCTGATCCTTGTGGGCGCGCAGGCCGTCTATCTCCACACCGGAGAGGATACGCTCACGGTGCCGCCGATGACCACCGACGGCGATCTCGCGCTCAACACGGCGCAACTGGCGGATACACCGGAGATCGGTCAGACTCTGATCGATGCGGGTTTCGTACCGTCTACCAATCCGGGGCACTGGTTGGGGGCAATGGGCGTTGCCATCGACATCATGGTCGTTCCCCATCAGGCAGGGACGGCGTCGAAGAAAGCGCGAGCTGCCCGCATTCCACCGCATACGAAGAATGTTGGCAGAATTGCTCCGGGCCTCGAACCAGCACTGGTCGACAATACCGTCCATGTCATCACGTCACTGGAGACTGGCGATCCGACTATCGCGCCGGCGTTCTCGGCTCTGGCCCGCGATCTGATGACATCGCTCTGACGCGCCAGAGACGCTCCGGCGCAAACGGCCCGATGCCCTGGAAATCTAGCGTCAACCGCAATCAATTGCCACGAGTCGGTAGAATGTCACTCACGGAGAGCGATCTTCCCAAGTCAAATTCGGAAATCGCCAGCAACCGGGTTAACCGCCACCGACCAAAAGCGGGCCGAGTCTGCGAAGAGGTCGTCGGTTCGAGACCGGCTGAATCCACAACCGACCTTAAGGAGAAACCCATGAGCCACCCGACCAGTTCGCGCCGAACACCCATCCAAGCCTTGGTGGTGGCTGGATTGAGCTTGGTTCTGGCACTGGCCGGTTGCGGATCGCACCCATCTGGCACCGGCACTACGGACGGTACCGGCGGTACGACGACGATCCTCATCGGTACGCTGCAAACCGACGATATTTTGCCGCTCTGGGCGGCGGTGGCCGACGGCAGCGCCGCGGCGGCCGGTTTGGATCTGCAGATCCAAACCTTCGCGTCCGCCCAGGAGCAGACCGCCGCCGTCACCGCCGGCCAAGTCGATGCGATCATGACCGACATGGTCGTACCGGTGCTTCTGAGCGCTTCCGGAACACCCATGCGCTCGGTGACCCGTCTCCAGGGCGCGCCGGCCGGCATCGTCGTGGCTCCCGGCTCGGGGATCACGGACCTGGCCGGTCTGGCCGGGGTACCGACGGGTTGCTCGTCGCCGACGATCATGGAATACATCTACGACAAGGCCCTGACCGATGCCGGCGTGGCGGCCGACCAGATCAAGACCGAAGAGATCAAGAACCTGTCAGTCAGGCTCCAGATGCTGGGCAGCGGCAGTATCAAGGCAGCAGTGCTGCCGTGGACGCTGTACTCGCTGGCGGTCGCGCAGGGCAACATCCCCTTGCTCGGGGTGGACCAGGCCGGTCCGTACAGTTCCACGGTCTTGGCTTTTCGCGACCAATGGCTGACCAGCCAGCCCGGCGTGGCGTCGGTGATGGACGCTCTCGACCGGGTGTGGGACGCCGAGGTGGCCAAGATCAACGCCGCCCCGGATGACTACCGGGCCTTGCTGGCCGCTCAGGCCAAGTTGCCGTCGCCGCTGGACACGACCTATGCCGTACGCCAATATCCCACGCACGCGACGCCGGACCAGGCCCAGTTCGAGGCCGTGGTGAATTGGATGGTCGCCAAGGGCTATGTGGCCAGCCCGATCCCGTACGCCGATCTGGTGTGGACAGGCCAGTAAGCCCCCCATGCCCGCCGTTGCCGTCGAGGACGTCGATCTGATCTACCACG
>Ga0123354_10005105_pt1 | contig 18956 bp, 10 predicted proteins | sample TergutLab28metaG_2_FD_97872 | JGI IMG/M metagenome (GOLD analysis project Ga0123354, IMG submission 97872) | Labiotermes labralis P4 segment gut microbial communities from Petit-Saut dam, French Guiana - Lab288 P4 | ecosystem: Host-associated > Arthropoda: Insects > Digestive system > Gut ...
GAAATAACTCAACAAATAAGTCGCAAGCTCCTGAGGATGGATGTATTAACATCCGAAACATGTTGAGCATTAAATAATGAAATAAAAAAGCAAGTGACATCAAGTTTGTCTCTCTTTATTCAACTAGTATAGAAAAAGTTTTAGGTCTCACCGGGATTCGAAGCACCATCCTTTCTTTCGTTCTTCCCGTATCCAATTCACTACACTGACTGAGCTGCCCCAATGCACCAAATGTGAAGGATTATAAGTTACATGTTATTAGATTTTTTACTCTCAGCAATAAATTTTACAAGGGTCCAAATTTGGGTTCATAGTCACTTTACAGACAAAAAGCAGCTACCGTAAGAGCCACAATTGGCTGGCAGTGGCACTTCCTGCTGTTCTAGAGCGTCTCCTGAGACAACAATAAATGTTTTGGTGAATAACAGAATTCAGTAGGTCATGGTCCTTCTGCGAGAAAAGATGGATGTTCGAAACCAATTTCCCCGCTATCTGTTTTATGGCCGCAGGGATCCAAGCTTGCTGTTCTTGGAGTATAATAATATTTCATATGACTAAGCTAAGTATTGTATAATGAATAGAGACCTTCAGAAGAAAATAGATAATAGTCTGCAGTGGTCAAGACATTTCCTGCCATTTTATGCACATGTGCTTACCGCTCAGAGCGCCTATTGTCATCGCCAAGTCCTTCCGTTTGTTCCTATGCCCTAACATCTCAAGAACTGCTGTTTCGATCTCCATGGAATTGATACTGTGGATTTTGAGAATATTTATTAAGCTATTTAGGGGACCGCGGTGGCACAGTGGTTAAGGTGCTGTGCTACAAATCGGAAGGACGCTGGTTCGATCCCAGCTGGTGTCCGATCGCACTATGGCCCTGGGTTCGACTCGGCCTCTAACATAAATGAGTACCATGAGCATTTCCTGGGGGTAAAGGCGGACGGTGCATGAGAGTGACAACCTTACCACCATACTGTGCCGTTGTCATGAAATTTGGGAACCTTAACTTCCTGGAACCCTCTGGGCCACTCCAGGCCTGTAACGGGACTGCTTTACCTTTATTAGGCTATTTGAATTTCGGGCAGAATCGGACAAATATAGTGAACAGCAAAAAGGAAAGAAAATACTGATCACGTTTAAGCAACACAAAAAGAGGTTATTGTTTCTCTTAATGTATTGCTGTCCAAAGATATGACTGTGAAGCTACAAACTTCACTGTTACTACAACAAACAGTAAGTTACGTCCGCCTTCTAGCATTAACACCACAATCAGGCGTCATCAACACTTGCTGAGACGCGACGAAAATAGAGTGTATAATACATGCGAGAAAAGAGGAAGACATGTATAAAATTCTAGCATTTAATTGCATTTTGCTTCACATTATCAAAACTAGTGTTCATTAATCGAACATCTGGAGACAATAACAAAGATGCAAAGGCAGAACGATTACGCTGCTCATGTATTTAACTAAATACAATTTGGTGGTTTATTACGGTCTTCAAAAAGTACGTCACTGTACCTTATTCTGAACCAGACGAATCAAGCCTACAGCTTTATGTACTATTTAGTAACAAACTACTTTAATATGACACTTATTTTTAAGCCTAGGTCTCTCAAGTTCTCGTCTTTCAGGTTTCCTGATTAAAATTTTATATGCATTTCTAAAGTCCAAATCCATCACGAGATATCCAACTCATGTCGCCCTTTTGGAACTGATCACCTCGATAATGTATGGTTAAGCCTCGAGTAGGAATTTTATATTAGTGTTGAGCAGGGAGGAAAAGATTTCTGTCTTCTCCAAAACGTTCAGACCGGCTCTGAGGCCCACTTTGCTTCCTGTAAAATAGGAAACGGATTTCTTCTCCACGGATTTAAACACCAGGGACGCGAAATTAAAAATTGAGCGCCGGTGTTTAGAATGAGTGGGTATATTCTTTGCTCTCCCTATATGTCTGTATGTTATGAACAGGGGCTTTACTCTATACTTTATTTTTTATTGCGCATCACACGCGATTTGATAATATTTGGACATAAATCATCTAAAATATAGTATGAAATGGTTCTAATTATAAATAATTTCATTCTCAAGTAGTTTTACGCGTGGTCATTTCGCTGAAACCCTTGGCACAAGTACGTTTGTTAAAATACTTATTCCTTGCTACACGATTATACTATTTTCCATCTCTATTTTGACTTACGTTTCCGCTGATGAAAAGCTACTTTTTATTTTTTCCTTATTATTGCAGCTTTGCCATCAAATTAGTTTCATAATTTTGATAACTGGAATGAACACTGTTTGTACCAGGTCAACTTCAGGGGTTTTATTTTGTAATCCGCAAAAATAAGCAGGAAAGAAGTCAGCACCCATGGAACGAAGAAGGCACGCCAAGTGTTATACTTTATTGTACGGTTGATATAAAAGAGGCAAACTACTGCCACAAAATAGTAAATAAAAGTAGCACAAGTGAGAAGAACAGTTAACTATTAGAGGAAGAGAGATAATTAATAAATTCTTAGTGGTATATAGAGCACATTTGTAACAAAGCAACAAAAAACGCGAAGGATAGTCGGTTTTTGAAAGGAGTCATATACATATAATTATGTACTGACAGTACAAGGATCAGAATCGCCAAAAATTGGAATGAATTTAACAAATGTACATGTACCACGCGTTCTAGCTTTATGACGACGTCTAATTTTCTGACACACACAGTAAATAAGAAATTTAAAATTGGAAGAAAACCTCAGTAGAATGTGTATGTGTGTCATTGGCCATTCAACAGGGACTAAGACTGAAATATATCAAGGATTAATAAGTATAATTAAATGGGTTTTATGCATTTTTGGTGGTTCATTTTATTGACAGACACTTGCCGTACAAATTTTAAACCTATTCAATTTGCAGTTTTTGCGTGCCCACCACTTTCCCTCTCTTAATGTCCAATTACTGTCCTTAGTAGTCTTAATGTGCTCGCTGCTGCTCTCAGTCTCTCGATGTAACATCTTGTAATACGGTCCAGTGAAAAAGAAGCATGTGAAAAATACATTGCTGATATAGGGAGAGGGTGGATCACGGCAGAGGTCTGGTCTGGCTGAGGGGGGGTTGCGGGTTATTTGCCCTTCAGGACTCCATAGTTGTTCCTTCTTTCCCTGCATCCACAGTGTAGTTTTCGCGCGCTGTTACTTCAGTACCCAGAAAATAAGCCAGATCTTAAAATTTGGCGACATTAAGCTTAGGACTTTGTAGGATAGGCTACAAGTAAGCGAAGCAAGACAGACGTAAGCTCTTTGCCACGTCTGGAATTACAGAGGCCATGATTTATTGCATATTGTTTATACACAGCTGACGATATTGTAAAATATGTTCCACGACAGCAAAGGTAAATTTCACCCTCGAACAGGCCACGAAGGCCCTGAGGGGGAGTAGTGGTATAGCTCTATTCTTTCCTTAACCTCGCCGCTAGAGGGGTTAGGTAGTCAACGCCACGCCCCGGCCGCCTTACCCGTTCTATAGGTTGATGAGTGGGCCCCAGGGCCGGTCTGGACGGGTGCGGGAAATCTCTCCCCCACAGGGATTCGAACCCCGCACCGTCCAACCCGTAGTGAGAGGCTATATCGACTGAGCTATCCCAGCACACGAATATGTTCCACATTTATAAAAATGTTAGACTTCCAAATAACGCATTTTGCAAGAATTGAGATGACATCTTAATAAATAAGACTAATTAGGAAGGCATAGATTAATACCTGGACAGGCCTACCATCTGCCTTAAAGAAATTTGGACTTAGACTCCTCTAACCAGGCGGCAGAGGCAGTAGGACACCCTGAAACATCGGTACAATTTCACCAGTTTTCATGGCGTCACATCTCAGAAAACGGCCGTCTGTCTAGCCTTTCTCGTGATAACCTCAAATCTGCCTCAGTCCATTAGAAGATTGGACGTCATGGGCAAGAAATACGTACAGGGTTTCGGTTGAGGAAACTGAAGGAAGGAGAGGATTTGGAAGACCTAGGAGTGGATGGGAGGTTTATATTCAAATTGGTCGTAAAGGTAAAGGACTAGAAATCGTGGATGGTATGATCGGGGTCATGTTAGGGGTAAACGGCAGTCAGCTGTGAACACAGGAAACCCTTGGTTTCCGTTAAATGCGGAGAATAACCTGATCGATTCAGAGAGGACTCTGCTGTAAGGAGTTAGTTTATAAAATAATATAAAATACCAACTTGATGCAACGAGGTAATTTTATTGATGTATTCTTGGCTCTACATGTTCCGGGCGCATACGCCCATCATCAGGAACATCTAATGTTCCTGATGATGGGCGTATGCGCCCGGAACATGTAGAGCCAAGAATACATCAATAAAATTACCTTGTTGCATCAATTTGGCATTTTTACTTTATTTCATGGGAAGATGCAAAGTCAAACAACCCTCAAGTTAATTTATAATTTGGACATCAGTTGGCGAGATGGAAGATATGTTTGGAATTGAACAGTAACATTAATGCTGCAAATTCAATCTGTGAATTCAGAACGATTATGTGAAAAGGGCGTGAAGTGGCACCAGTGTTTCAGATGTTCAACACTGCCACGTCACGGAGGACTGTTCACCACTCGTGGTATAACAGAGAAAACAATTGTAGGCAGTCAGTTGGGCGATCGATTTGTTAAGGTTTGTAAAACCTTCGGAGCGAAACAAATCCTTCAGTTGTACCATAAAAAAGAAAACAGTTTATACCAAACATACGTGCCGATGATTTTTTGTTCCTGTTTTCTGCTTTACTCGTTCGTTTACTGTAGAAATACCTACAATACCCGCAGTATTTACAAACTGTTCTCCATCCACTCATTTCTTACTACTGACCACTTGACCTACATATTTTCCTCCAGCTAGGCGCTTTGGAGCAAAAAAGGAAACTGAATGGCCCCCAAAGGGTAGTAAACAGAGAAACAGACAATTCTTCTTGCGCCCCCAAGGATGTTGCATTGTGGGAGAAGACATCTTGTTGACAGTTTTGTCACCACGATCGTTTCCTTTGACTTTATTACGTCAGATGTGAAAGGTCATGTCTTATGGCTATTTTGTGGGAAACCGTCAGTTCGGAACAGGAAGGCAGTATAAGAAAGGGAAGATATGACTTGACCTGACAAGATTCAAGACAAAGTGGTTGAGTAAAAGTAGTGGCATTGTTTGTAATCTTTTGGGGTGTGTTGCTAACACTTCCAACATGACCTAATTCTATAGCTGTGCATGAGAAACATAGAAGTTTCGACAGGATTAAGCGGACAGACAGTAACTCAATAAAACCCCCGGCATCAGAGTTCAGCCGTGCTATAGCACAGCCGGTTAGTCCCCTTCCTCACACTTCGGGGGCCCGGGTTATATTACAGGCTACTCCTTGAGGGTTTTGTGATGGACAAAGTGATGCTAAGACAAGTCTTCACCGAGTAGTTGGGTTTTTCCATGTCAGTACTATTCCGCCAGTTCTCCACACACGTATTTCATTAATCTACATTCGACGCTAGTAGAGGTAATCTTAGTAACTGACAACGTGTCTTGGAACAGAGTCCCTCTTGAAAATGTGACAGTCTCTAAGCCGTTAGAGGAAAGTTCAGTTTTTTTTCTGTGAAAACTAGAGCTTCTTTATCTTTTCTCGAGTCCGTCACTAAACTCTCTACTGATCCAGAAGAATTTAGCACAGCGGTGAACACTTTGTGGCCCTCGAACGTATCCGACGTGACGCGGCGAGTCTTTGTTACAACGCAGTATTAATACATGGAATATATTAATATTCCAATTTAAACGCTCTTTGTGGCAGTTTACCAGATCACTCGTGTCTGAGTGAACAGCTGTTATAACAGGTTGCGCACCACTGATGTAACACGTAATATAACATCGTTTTCTGTAAGGTCTACTCACTTTGGATATTTAGTCTCCCCGTCTATTGTCTGAAAACCCCAAGATTAAAGCAGAAGTGCCGAAACCGAATAGACCATCCTTTAGAACGCTGGAATTCAGGATGCCAAAAACAAACCTAATTCGGGTAGACAGAAGAAGGTAATTGGAACTCTCTTGAATGGAATGGACAGACGTAACGCCACTGCTTCCACCACCGCCACTGTTACATTAAACGAGACAGACAATGTACGTATAACCTAACATTGCCGTGCGTTCTCGTAACGGTTGTTGCAGTGGAAACACAACAATGCGTTTTGTGTGTGTTGTTGAACTACACTCCACTGTCAACAATATAAGAACATTGGTTACTGCACAATAATACTTATATGGTGAATTTATGTTGCTGGCAACAATAAAACGTCCGACACTTCTGTCCGAATTTAAACAAATTTGGAATTTAGAGATAGATTTTTTTAAACGGTCCCCAATATTAAATGTTACGGAAATCCTTCCAGTGGGAGTGGCCCTGATAAATGCGTACGGACAGACAGGCAGACAGACGGACATACATGGCTAAGCTGGTAAACTCATTTCGCGACTATTCGAACTGTTCTTGGAAGCTCCATATATTTCCAGTAATAGTTCTGTGTGACTGTGGCGTAGGTTTGACGCTAACCTACTGGAGAACATTGCACTAAGAATATTTGGACTGAAGAGGGATGAATGTACGGGAGGTTGGGGTAAATTGCATTATGAGGGGCTTCATAATTTTTATTCTTTACCAAACAATACAATGACATGAATGAAAGTGAGATGGGCACGCCATTTAGCACGCTTGAGGGAGATAGGAAATGCGTGGAAGTTAGTTAGTTAATGTGAGTGACAATAATCAAATCGATAGAACAGCTGTGCTCGGGACGTGTTCTATCTGATTTCAAACAGTGTCGGCCCATCTGATTTGTTAAGGACTAAAGACAAGAAGTCACATTACCCTGTTCTACTCTCTCCATCTGTTTCTCCTATCTTCTAAAGAACAAGACAGTCAGTCAGTCAGTCACTTTACCACATTACGTAAGCACCTTGGCTGGCAAGTGCTAAAGTTTAAATTAAACATAACGCTAAATTTTGTATCCGAAAGGGATTGAACGTGCTGTAAGAAAGGTAAGGTGGTGTTTTATGTGCAATAAACATCTGGAATACCGGAATCTGTTGAAGAATTTGTAAGCGTTGTGTGTTTACACGTCAAAAATGGCGGACTGGCAAATAAAGTATAAAAACAAAGTACTTATTCGAAAAAGAAATAAAAAAACATTCGCAACAGAACAAACAGCAGTACTGTCAATTATCGCGCTGCGTCACTACCTGCCCCAAACTGTTTGCTTTTCCCAGAACTACCGCTTTCCGCAATTCACCGGTGTTAAAAAGTGTGTTATTGCTGTGGTGTACACGTGTGTTACAGGATGTGTTATTGTTGTGGTGTACACTTGTGTTATAAGGTGTGTTATTGTTGTGGTGTACACCTGTGTTATAAGGTGTGTTATTGTTGTGGTGTACACGTATGTTATAAGGTGTGTTATTGTTGTGGTGTACACGTTTGTTGTAAGGTGTGTTATTGTTGTGGTGTACACGTTTGTTGTAAGGTGTGTTATTGTTGTACGCGTGTGTTATAAGGTGTGTTATTGTTGTGGTGTCCGTGTGTGTTATAAGGTGTTATTGCTGTGGTGTACACGTGTGTTATAGGGTGTGTTATTGTTGTGGTGTACACCTGTGTTATAAGGTGTGTTATTGTTGTGGTGTACACGTGTGTTATAAGGTGTGTTATTGTTGTGTACGCGTGTGTTATAAGGTGTGTTATTGTTGTGGTGTACACGTGTGTTATAAGGTGTTATTGCTGTGGTGTACACGTGTGGTGTAAGGTGTGTTATTGTTGTGGTACGCACATGTGTTTTAAGGTGTGTTACGCTAACACACTGCTCCTACTAGTGAGCATTACGTCTGTTCGTGGACGGACCAGAAGTAGGCTGCTGCTACTCCAAGCGGACGGCTATTGGAGACGTTCCAATAGTGCAGTAGTACGGAACATTATGCAGAGCTGTACATTACTGCTGATGACAACACAGAAACCTTAATTCAGTTTTTGAGCTTGGAGACTGGACTGGCAAAGGTAATTCTCAGTGCATTAATGTTACATGTCCACCGGAGAATTTGTGTGGCCTCCTCTTGCTACCATAACAATGAATTGAGCGAGATGGTTTGAAAAAGGTAAAGCTGACGTGCGAAGAACTGTTCAAAGATCGACGGATATCCTAGTGGGAGGGATTTGATGTATGGATGACACGACCTGCCTATATGTAAGGTATGTGCGACCATTTTGAAAAAGCAGACGCAGACAGTCAACAAGGGACGGTCCTCCACATTAGACTGTGGTGGGGAACTAAGCCTAACGAAACATCGCTGTAGAAAGGTGGGATACTGTCTCGGAATTGGATGGGTTATTTAACGCCAATATTCAAAGAACTGGGGCTTTTATTTTCGAGCTTTTGTGAACACGGTAATGAATTACGTGGTTTCATAAGAAGCGTGTATTTCTTGACCAGTTGAAATGGTATAAACTTGTAAATATAAAGTGTTCCTTGGAGGTTTTTGGAAGAATACTGTGTTCAAAAAGAGGGGTGCAAAATCCTCGGCGTCATGTCGCTCTGGAGACTAGACTATATATGGTGGTGCCTCATATTTTTGGTCCTCAGTAAGAAGCTTGACACGTGTCATAGTTCTGGCGTTTTGAATTTGGTAATGGCCACTAGATTTTTTGGAAAATCTGTTCACAAATATCCTTGCTTGCCATTGCTGTAAACTTGGTCAGTCTATTCAGTAGTTTAGCGCGGCTGATTCTTATACTACGTGTAGTCTTCCATCTATACACACCACGTATCTCAAGACTTTACCAATATTTTATACATATTTCTTGTTTTGCTACGCACACTAACGTAACGGCGTCACTAAACGTATGAAGTTACATGTATATGTCATGAAGTCAAAGAGAAGGGAATGCATTCACCTACCTAGGGTGTTAGAATATGGCCATTCTTGCCGCAAGGATGACCTGAAGAAATGACGGCTTCTGGTTAAGACATAGAAAATCCTTGCTTTGCGAATTTGGAAGGGTAGCAGGAAAATGCTGATTCTGAGTAAGTGCGTGTTGTTACTGACACTGCCTCCACACAGCTGTGATTCAGTGTAAAATGTTGCGGAATATCTCAGAAATACGATTAAATCCGGAATTCAGTGCGTGAGATCAGGGGAGTGAGTGAGTTCCCACAACGAAACAATCCCCATAAGCCGCTGTAGCTTTAATAGGATGTAAACAGAGTTATGTAGCGAGTCTTCTTGCGTAACCCTTCAGGGCCTAATGGTTACTATATGTACCACAAGTTTTAACATTTAAACATATCTGAATGCTGCTTGCAGAATGAACCTGTTCTTTACGGATCTCACAAGATACAGCTAACATTTACATATACAACATTAAATCGTTATTATAAATTGACGATGTGTGTTTACTGCGCGATACGAACTTTATCTTCAATACGATTGTTGTCAATTTTAGTCTTTAAAGGGTATTCCTAAATGGGAATTCCGTCCTATTTAGTCGGCGTTAGATAAGTATAATTAATCAACATTATTTAAGATGAGTAGGATGATTCGATACCATAGACCCCAAAGATTCTAGTGTTGTGGGATGTTAAGCCGTGTAATTTGAATCTTCATCAACTTCTATATCTCTGAGGACACAAAATTTCACAAGGTTCTGTTTTCACCCCCTAAGACGTCGGACTTTCCTCGCCGGGAATTAAAGAATGTAGCAAATGTGCTGGAAGTCAGGGAGAGGCTTTACTGGTTTGGTGAACCTACGTGTCCTAATTGAACATGTGTTCCTAAAGTACGAGAATTAACAGTTTTCGGCTGAGATATAACAGTTACTGTACCTGAGGTTTCAGTGCGGATCCAGTCGATCATATGATATATTTAGACCGACATGAAGGAAATCTTTAGTTGTCTTGTTTGCGATGTATGGTCTGATGGAAGCGGAGATGGAAATTAGTAAAACTAAGCTGACGTAATTAAAATTCTGAAGTAGGTTAATGCATGAAAGAAAAGAGAAAGACCGGCGCCTGAAGATACCTCATCGTTTGTGAGAAATCACAATGTAATATTTTCTTAAATCTTAGTAACATTTTTAGTAGTAATAGAATGACAAGTAACATCATTCATTCATTCAGCAGTCTGTGTTACGAAAGGCCCAAAGCCTCTTCCAAAGCGAAACGTCCACATAGCGCGATCTAGAGCTTCCTCCTTCAAATGAGAGTATCCTCTCCTTTCCTTAATGTTATCCAGTAGCTTCCTACGTCTTCTTCCTCGTCTTCCTGTCACTTATATCCCACCTTTTATCTTTCCTTTAATAACCCGTTGTAGAAGGCAGTTTCCACCAAAATTTGACCAATCCAGCTAGCCTTCTGTTTATTTATTTCATGTAGGATATTCCTCTGCTCCTTGACTGTAAGTAATACTTCTTCATTTATCACATGATCAGTCCAACTGATCTTCTCCATCCTTCCCCAGCACCACATTTCAAAACTTTCCAGCTGTTTCTGATCTACTGCCCGAAGCGTCCAAGTTTCAGCACCATATAAAGCTATGCTCCAAATGTAGCACTTCATTAGCTTCTTCCTCAGTTCCAAGTCCAATGCGCCAGTAAAAAGAGCCCTCTTCTTGTTGAATGCAGCTTTAGCCACAGCAATCCTAAAATTAATTTCACAAGTACATCTTCCATCATTTGTTAAAATGCTACCTAAATATTTAATAGATTCCACATTCTTTAGTTGTTTTTGGTGTGCCATAATTTTTACTGGGAATGGTTGTCTTGAAATTCTCATTACTTTTGTTTTTTCCACATTCCTTTCCATTCCATAGTATCCTCCAATTTCAATTAGTTTATCAATCGTGTCCTGCAGCACCTTTTCTTCCTTAGCCAGTAACACAAGGTCATCTGCATATTTCACAGTGTGAATGATTTTCCCTCCAATTTTGAAGTCTCCAAATCTTTCCAGAGCTCCCTTGGTATGGCATTCGCTGTACATGTTGAACAGAATTGGTAACAAAGAGCATCCTCCTCTAACTCCTCTTCCAATCTTCACATTTCTTGTCTCCCCTCAGTTCAGTCGTACTTTAACACTCTGAGCCATGTACAAGTTGCTAACCAATCTTCTTTCACGCCAGTCAATACCAGTTCCCTTTAGGATCTGCATTAATTTGGTCCAGTTGACTTGGTCAAACACCTTCTGCCAGTCTAGCAAGTAACATGTACTACATAAATTTTAAGATTGTTAGCGCTGTCTGTTTAACGGATATTTTAATTCAATCGTAATATTTCTGCTCATTATGGTACTGGATGTTCTGAAGATGGCCAGGATTCGTTAAAACATAATGCCTCATTAATATGGCTAACTAGTGTCGATATCAATACTGTGATTCTTTGTAGTCTAATATTTTCTTAGTTATTATTTATAAAATGTTTAAATTGAACCATTAACAGGTATACGTCTTTTTGCAATATGAAGTTGAACATTATTGTTCCTCAGATGTTGCGTGACTGCGTTAAATAATATTTGTAATACATTCAAGTGCTTATTTATGGAAGTCACTGGTGTTTATCACCACCACCCTAAATTACTGCAATTCTGTACTACAGAACTTCTTTCCTTCTGAACCTACGTTTCTTCCCGTCTAGTCTGTTTGATCTCGATTCTAAGACGGCAGAGAACGTACTGGTACAGTGCATGAAGCAGTCTTCCCTCCTCTGTTCAGCCACTCCGCCGCAATGTGAAATGTAATACATAATGCGCTGTATCTGGCATTATCGGTTGTTATAATTCTGTTCTCACACTCAATCCAAGGAAGCAAGATGTGTTGAAACTCTCTGTGATGAAATATAATTTAAAAATTTTGATTTACAACCAGCCAGTTTTCGTACCTGTTTGGCGAAATTCCTTTAATCCATTTTCTACAAAACAAAGACATAAAGTGCGACTTTGTGCTTTTCAAAGCCTCGCGTTAATATTACAGATGTGGATATTAAAACCTTAATTAATACGACTGAGTAACAGAGTAGTTCATATATTTAATTTTCAGTGTTTGTACTTATTCTCCGAAATGAAAATTTTAAGAGGTTATGTTTCAAACCTTGGAATCGTTCGATGCAGAAATAACAGTCAGTAACCGGGACGTCAGACATGAAGTAACCTTGATGCACGTAAATAACAACAGGGGGCTAAATAATGATTTCCGCACGATAGTGAGTGATAGTTAACCCAATGAAACTCGTGTTTCTTGCAACAAATATTATGGACTGACTTCCTACCTCAAAAGAAGCGCTCTCCGTCTCCATTAATAAGACCGGAAGGGTAATTCGTTATAGGAAAATAATCGCCATTGTTGTGAGAATCGTACTAATTATGTGGTGTTGTAACCTACTTCAGGAAATAGTGTCTAAATGGAGCGGAGTTCAATATTTTTAAAACCCAGTGTGTCTATACGATTTGCATGTAACACGTAACATAAAATTAAGTAAATCTGCACTTGAAACACACTGTATTTATGCGATCCGTATGATTCTTACAATAAACAATGATTATTTTCATAAACAGCATAAATCATTTGGCACTTCTAATTGGCACAGACTGTGTTCTGCCTTAAGAAGAATGTGAATTTTTTTTTAAATTGAAGTATGCCATTCTTCAACAGCAGGTACAAACGTTGCCTTTTTATTTCAGGTGTAACATAAAATTCCTCTTCTTGAGGAGAGAATTCCTGTCATACAATTGAAAATTAACGTTCTTTTATATACATTTCACACCACACCTTTAAGTTGTGATGAATAGCCAAATAGTTGAAGAGAAAATTTCAAATTAACCGGTTTTAAGAAGTTTAAATAAACGACACGTCAGTCCACTTGGCTACGATCCATCCGATGTACTCGACCTTCAACAAGTCGTCGAAATGTCTTCCTGCAAATGCGGCCATTTTCAGTGATTATTTTGCCTCCAGTTTTGAAAACAAACCCCCATTTTAGTTCTGTTAGGCCCATATAACAGTACACTAAGAGCAGTCATAGATCAGTAAGTGCAGTAACTGGCTGGGGTTCCATCGTCGTAAGAAGCGACCGGCCTCAGATTGAAAAATGTCTGCAAAAGAGTTAAGGATGTGAGATTTGAGGTTTCCGTCGTGGCGAAGGTTAAAGTTGTGGCCGTTCGGGTTTCGGCACCGTGAAGTTAGTAGCTAGGTGCCGACGTTTATGAAGTGTTTAGAGATTATATATATATATAGTATCTTAGTATTGAAAACGCAACGGGGATGCCTTACCTGAAAATTATAAATACCAGTTTAGGAAGGGTATATTGTCTCCATCTCCGAGAATAACCCTAAAAAATAAGTCCATTTCTGACATGAAATAAATTTGGCAATTGGTTGATTCTATTTCAGGCAACTGATCAGCTTTATTTTCCATTATTTATATTAGTGGTGTGGTTGAGATTTAACCGTGAACCTTTCGAAAAATAAATAAAAGATGAATGCTACATCAGGCTGTCCCAAGGGAATGAACTTTTTCCTTACCTGTAACTTGGACCACAGTGTGTATCAGGGAAAAATATTTTTTCTCATTACATAACTAACTGTCCATGGAGCGTAGTCCATTCTGACAAGCTGATAGTCGCTTACTCGGTTAAGAAGTTCGTCCCCTTCAGGGATCCCGAAGCTCTACGACACATATAACAAAATTCCTCGACCGGACCTTGTCTTGAACCAGATCAATATAGGATATCAGGTTGCGAGTGGATGGAGCTGTGCCTCATGGGGTGGCGTTTTCCTATATCTGTAATTAGGTTTCCCGTTCTACTTCCCTCTTCAGGTTTACCAAGTATTTTTTATGTATATTACTTTCCCTTGCGTGTAACATACAAGACATATAACCCGCATTCGTTAGACACTAGTACGACTACAATTACACAATAGAATTAATCGGTATCTATTCCGATATCCTCATTTCCGAGATCTACTGTTGAAGTTTAATGGCGCCTGTCAGTTAGGAAACCCACTTTACTTTGTTGCCGTATTTTGCATGTTACTCGTACAGTACAAGTATTTCTGTTGACCCCCAGTCGAAGTGTCCATTGCGCTTTCTCCTGCTTGCTGCAGTATGTGGAATCCATAGAAAGCCTCATTACAGCTTGGTTACTCATCTGCATTAAATGTGTTTATCCACTGCATAACAAATTTTGTAGAAGTGCAGTGTTGAAATGGGCACAAAAAATAATTACTCTACGAATGCAGTAAGAGAGTCCATGAATTGGGCTTTTTCAGGCAGTAAAACACCGTGGTGTAGTAGAACTTTACTTATTGAACGACACTTTGTCCAACCCACATTATCTAGCAGATTGATGGGGATATTGGTGTAGAGAGAATTATAATGAGCAAGGAAGTAAATGTTGGTACTTTATTTTGTGGGTATTGTTTAAGAATTTATCTGGAAGGACTGAACAATATTACGGAATAGGTATCAACATTTACGGTTTTTGATGCAAGCTAGGAAGCCGGAAACTCGTGGAAAAAGAGCAGCACTCGTCTGTGACTTGTGGCAAACTGATGTCACTTTATTAATAGAATCTGCCTACTCTGTTTAATGGAAGGCACAGTTGTTTGAGGCACTGCGCTAGAAGCCGGAAAGCCACATGTTCGATTCTCGGTGGTGTTATTGACTTAATTCTTCCGACCGCGCTGTAGAATTTGGATCGACTCGACATGTAACAGATAATGAATACAAGGAATATTTCCTCGAGTGTAAAGACGGCCGGTGTTTAGGCCTGACAATCTTCATGTGCTGTCTGGAAATCCGGGACCCTCAGTCTCCTGAAACCCCCAGGGTCTGTCCAGGACTGTATAGGATTTGCTACGAAATTTTTAGTGTATTTATGAAAAAGTAATCCCGGGACTTATTCTGTATGAGACTTTTCCTTATCCTCAGTAATTTGAAGGAACTACTACAAGTTACACTTGAGCTATTTTTTTGCAACGGATACAGTCTCCTTAAGTACAGCCCCCGTCTGCTGCAATGGCAGCTTCATGCAGGACGCATTAACTCAGCGCTGCAAATAACAAGCAGACAAATCTTCAATAGTATAAACAACCAACTAGATGCAACAATAACAATTTATTAGTAATTTCGAGCAGCTCAACATGTTTCGGGCGATAATTTCTCCCGAAACATGTTGAGTTGATTGAAATTACTGACAAATTGTTATTGTTGTTTGGTTGTTTATACTATTGTATCAGAAATGCATGGTCACACAAACATCAAAGACAAGTCTTCCAACAATAAATTTATTTTGAAAAAAGAAGCACAACAATTAAAAGGATTTCTTATAATGCATGACCTCCTTTCCTGAGGACACGTGTCGGATGTGATTTGTCGTATATAAGACCTGAGCCTGAATTTATAAACTTACGAACAATGAATCTGCACTGACAGTGTACAGAAACAATCATAACTCTAAATATAACAAAACATGAAAGACTCGAATCACAGATAAATTCTTTAAAGTTTCATCAATATTGTATCGTGTCTTTGCGTATTTACCCGTTCTTCTCAAACTGCGTGACTTACAACAGCCCAATTATGTGTGATGAATTTCAAAGTGCTCGAAGAAAAAAGTTTTTGTCCGCAAACCTAATGGAATTCATTTTGAATGGCTGAGGACAACCACGGATATCTTTGTGCCGAACCAAGAGTTAAACCACTAACCTTTCAAATACGAGACCGGGATGCTGGTCACCCTACAGTTCCGTTGTCTGTATTTTTGTGTTGTGACCCCATAGCAAGCTGTCGCTTCTAAACAGCGAATAAATTTAGTTCTATTTGTTCATTGTCACTTTTGCTCATTTTTCAACAATGCCTGAAAGCGTCAGACACCGTCTGTTAAAATTGATGTGCGGCAGGTCGGTGACAAGAAAGATCAACCTACGTGAGAGATTTTGCTCAAATATTCTTATTGTTAATGTGCTGTAAATTTTATTTCTTATTTTAGGCGCTTTCGCAAAAATTACGAAAAGTGTCTGTTAGCTTCCTCTTGTCTGTCTGTCCGTCCGTCCTGCCATCCGCCGCATGAAATAACTAGGCTCCCACCGGACGAACTTCCATGCAATTTAATACTTTAATATTTATCCGAAATCTGTCGAGAAAATATCTTTCATTAAATTCTGACGAGAATAACAGGTAGTTTACATGAAGACCTCTGTACATTTATGATAACATCTCGCTGAACTCTTCTTAGAATTGGAAATGCTTTAGACAAAAGTTATAGAGAAATGTTATGTATTGTACGTTTTCCCTTCCGAAAATCTTGCAATGTATGCGATATGTTGAAAAATATGGTACAGCCAAACAGGCCACAGATAACAATATCCTACAGCATACCTTAGGCTACAGACACATACTCGAAGTGTGTAATACGTATTTCTGTTACACTGTAATAGTGGTTACGCGAACGCGTCTCAATATTACGTCCTGCGTATATTCGGTTTCTGTAGTAAGAGTATGCTGTCATGTGCTTTAACTTCATCTCGTATGCAGGGCTGTCCATAAGTATGCAGAGTGTAGAACAGAGTACATTCTGCAGGGCTATTATTACACATTTATATAGGAGAGATATATTTAATGTACGGGGTGATTATAAAAGTTGCCCAGTATTTGTGTAGGTCCGCTTTACAATGTGACATCACATAATAAATACTGCCACTTGAAAACTGTTCTTGACTGAACTAAAGAAGAGCATATTAAAATAAAAGAGTGGATCTCATGTTTGTTTTAGCTTAGTGCATTTGTGCTACAGCGCTGTGGCTGCTTGACGGCCACTTGCTGACCCAACACACTCACTCCAATTATGTTCTCTTCATTCACCACAAAGTTATTAAAACCATTAAATAAATGAAGTAGTTTCTTCTTTAGGTTGCAGAAACATGGAAATGCATAAAGAAAAGAGCTTGAAAAATTTACCCTGGTTCCTTATACCCAATGGGCAGCTTTGATCCCTGATCCATGGATCATGGTATTGTGGAGCTCCTGCTTATCGCCATTCATTAAAATTGCAATGAAAGCACCCCATTTCATAATTTTGAAAAGATTACAACAAAGTACCATATTTTGTACTGGAGACAGTTCTATCACATGTGGTTGGAACTTGTGAATGCGGCAATGAACTTCGGTTTCCACAAAATGCTGGAAAATTCTAGAATAGCTGAGAATCAGTCAGCTTCTCAAGAAGGGCTCTGCTCCTTGGAATAAGTAAGAAAGAGATTTCTATCTTTGTCAATTTGAGGTTATAAATATAACCTAAAATTGGAGTAAAATTGACCAAGATAGAACTCCATAAATCTGCATTACCTTCCACTCAAGATTTTATTCTCTACCATAACTGTGCTTATTTTTATTACTTTATGTAAACAATGGGATCTCATTTATCATTGTAATACTTCCACGTAATTCGTACAGTTGTATTACCAGAAGATGGCCAAACTGGCCGAAACATGTTGTAAAGTGCGCTAAATCTCTAAAAAAGTGAAAGTGTTGTTGTGACTGACGGTCTACTTCTTTGCGCTTTATATATTATTACAATGGGATGTTTATAACAAAGGTTATTGCTGTGTGTATATATGTGTATGTGTACAGTACGTAAATATATGGCCCAGAATGGTGGTAAGTTTGTCAGCCTTACGCACCGGCCATTTTACCTCCAGGGAATGCTCCTGGTACTCATTTCTGTTAGAGGCTGAGTCGACTCCAGGGCTATAGTGCGATCGGAAGGATTATGTCAATGAAAAATTCGAATGACACCATCTGGAATCGAACCAGCGACCTTCCGATTAGTAGCGCAGCACCTTAACCACTGTGCTACCGCCGTCCCCACATAAATATATAGGCCTATGCCTATATTAGCACTTCTAGTACACGAGAAGTGCTGAAATTTCTTCGACTTTTTCGTATTGCAGGCCACTTTGCTGAAGAGCCTAATGTAACTTTTAAAGATATACTGTGGCTTTCTTAACAGCCTTTAATAAATTGCTGTTATTAGATTTAGCCGCAGTTGCTTAACCAAGGTCTATTTAACTTACATGCTTAAAAGTGTTTTACACAGGCATATATTTTTAATCCTTTGATGAATTTAGGTAAATCCTTAAATATTATTCGTACATGTCACAAGCATTAGAAGTGTAATTTGTTCTAATTAAGATCGTTCTTACCCCTGCGGAGCTTGCATTAGAATAGCCTCATCTGTCTGTCTGTCTGTCTGTCTGTCTGTCTGCCTGTTTGTACTATCGACTTGCATACGGATTCATACCGCCACGTTAGTGCAATCCATCTAAAGCTGTTTATCTTTACAGCCAGTGTTGTAAAGCTAGCTGACTTGCAAGTATGTTGAAAATATTTTTCTCAAGGAATATTCAGGATTAGGTGAAGTAAAATTTGTCGTAACGACAGCATGTGCTCTTGTTGTCAATATAAATCGCTCTATGTAGGCAAAGACATAAACCTGTATTGTTTATTCTGGCCATATTTATGTATATTTATTTATTTACACACAAATTTTAATCCGTGAAGCAAGTAGCATAGATTACAATGGCTATTGAGGAATTATGAAATGATTTTGCGATTAATATTGCAATATATTTGGTTTATATATTAGGTGTCTATTATTGTGTACAAAGTGTGAGACAGGAGAGGGTCAAGTGGCCTAAATCCGTGTTAGCTAGGTGATGGTGGTGGTGGTGATGTGTTACGACGTGACTTGCATGATATCCACCATCCGAGCATACTGCTTTTGTTAATATTTTGCGAAATTTGAAAAACTACAGCCACAAACTCACCCCCCCCACCCAACCAAAAAAAAAAAAACAACAAAAATTCTACCCACCAATATATCCCAAATATTTACATAATATTTTTAC
>Ga0123354_10005106_pt1 | contig 18954 bp, 9 predicted proteins | sample TergutLab28metaG_2_FD_97872 | JGI IMG/M metagenome (GOLD analysis project Ga0123354, IMG submission 97872) | Labiotermes labralis P4 segment gut microbial communities from Petit-Saut dam, French Guiana - Lab288 P4 | ecosystem: Host-associated > Arthropoda: Insects > Digestive system > Gut ...
GCAAAACGGTCCTTAAATATATTAGCAGAGTTACTGCAAAACGGTCCTTAAATATATTAGCAGAGTTACAGCAAAACGGTCCTTAAATATATTAGCAGAGTTACAGCAAAACGGTCCTTAAATATATTAGCAGAGTTACTGCAAAACGGTCCTTAAATATATTAGCAGAGTTACAGCAAAACGGTCCTTAAATATATTAGCAGAGTTACAGCAAAAGGTCCTTAAATATATTAGCAGAGTTACTGCAAAACGATACAGCGATTACACTGGTCAGCATATTACAACTCTTTTTTGTTTCGGAGATTAAATATGCTTCCCTTTATAGGGTTTGGGGCGATGAACACGAAAATGATCATGATAAGGCTTGACTGCGTGCAGATTCCAAGACAAATTAACTAACACGTTGTTATATCCTTAAAATAATATACACCGTCTAGATTGCCTTGGTTAATTGCGCCGTCTCTTCACCGGACGTTGGTACACACGTCCAGGAGAATCTCTTGTTACTGCCAAGAAACAGTCTGCTAACATCGATAAACTGCACTTTCCGTGGTATCTCTTGTTCACTGAAGAGATATCACGAAGAAAATGCTCCTCGTGCTCATCGCTCAGTATCGCACAATTTTCCGGAAAAGACAATCCAGGTGAGAAAGCAGAAAATGCATCTTTATTGACATACTGAAGCCCAATTGCTGATATGACAATAGCAGGTTTTCTACAAGTTCCTTTTAATTGTCAGCCTTGTTATTTCCTAGATATTTGGTTGCTTCAAACCCGAAATAATTCCACGCCCTTTTCTCGTTACAACTGAGAATGAGGTCGAACTCCTCGTCTCTGAAGAGCTGGCGGATATGTGGACCGATAATAAACACCATCCTTAATTTTGCAACACTGATTCCTGGGAATTTCTCAGTGAGGCACCTAGACGATAGACCTGTCTGATTCACAGCTCTAACAAATTTCTTCTATAGTCCCAGTTTTATGTGCAGGGGAGACAGCAAAATGTTGCAGGATTCTACCAGCAGCATGGCTGTACATTTTTCTTCCCGGTTCCAATGATTAACGAGAAGGCCAACTCTTCTTCTTGTAATAAGAATTCTTTGCTCGACTGTCTCTTTCACACAAGAAAAAGCAAAACTTTGTGTAGCCCTGTTGCAGTCCAAGCAATACGGAAACAACTTTCAAGTCTCAGCAAAGCTTCATGCATTTCAGAAGAAGCTTCTTGTTGTCACACTTCTCATAGTACGTCTTCTACTTTCACTTCCTGAACATTTTAACTATTGACTAATGTTATAGTACTTTTCGGGACAGATTGTACTGAATCTGATGTTTATTGGACCATGCATCATTGTGATAACTGAAGAATCAAAAAACCAACTAAATACCAAGTGTCATAGAGTTGATCTTTTGATTCTTCAGATTGCACTGAATTTACTTATAAATATTTCGTTGGCATTTAACGCTAAATGTAAATTAAAATACTAGGGAGGTAAAAATGATATGAATAACCTCCACACCACCAGAAATATTTCGGAATTCCTGAATTTCTTACCAAAATTCCTTAACACTTAGGATTTCCTTATTTCGTCCAAGGAAACAACTATAATCTTGTAATGTCCCTACCCGCCTCGAACCGAATAGCGCGACCACTACGAGTTACACCTGTTCGTCTCCATCAACTGTTCCATTAATTTATTCCGCAAAAGGCTTATCTAAAAAACATGTTCTGATGCAGCTAAAAGTTCTCTGCTATGCCACTCTAATCTGACTTCCTTCTTCGCCAACACTATTAAAACGTGATATGAAAGACTTTGTTCCACTGATCATCTGTCAGATTCATTGCACTATTATTACTTCGTTAGGAGGGGACGCGTTACATTCTCGACTCCTAGACGGCTTGTCCCGGAGGAGAATTTTCGTCCAATATCTCAGTCCCAATGGGCAAATACTGCTAAATTTTACCCAAAATGTGGTAGAGATCTACGTTTGAATGCACAAATACTTTCCCCCACACATTCGTAGGTGTCGAAATGACGTGGGTCTGACTGTGCCTTATCGCCCATGCTCTGTCGCCCTGAACGAAGCACCCCATGTCATTTCATTACGACCGTTTTGTATACACGTGTCTTCTCCGACGAAATTCAAGTGGCTGCCAGACTACCCAACAAAATCCAACAGTTCCTAGTCTTATTTGGACATTTTCTTAAAGATTTATTGCGCAGAAATTAAGTAGAGCATGTTCAAGGACAAGTTACAAAATTGTGTCCTTAACCAATTTGAATAAATGTTTGCTCAGTGACACAAGGGAAACAAAAGTGAATATACGAGTAAATAAAAGTGCAAATAACAGCAGTGAAAAATTCCCCCCTGCCCCCAAAAAAGCACTGAGGCTTTCGGTAAGCTAATTATCGCAGTATCTGCTTCGGTCTTTTATGTTTATATGTTTGGAATCTTCAAGCAACTGCTGAGCCTATAACTGTGCCGCGCTGTATAGGTCTGGTGTGAAGCGCCCGTTGTGCAGTACAACTCACGGTAATCTGCTCTGCTAGGCACACAGCCACACCACATTATCAGCTTAATAGTGTCACGAATAGCCTTCAACTGAGCGGCAACAGTTTTTTCATTCCACATAATTGTATCTGTCACTGTTACCAACCACATCGTAATAATAATTGCATTGCGTTGTGGTTGGTAAATAGTGACGTATATTTTGACATATATCTCTCTCGTGTCACCGAATGAAAAGTTTTGACGGTGCTTGTTTTACGTAAAAATATTTCTAAGCTGTTCCCATGATGATCGGCAAGAGCAGGGTACTACAGTAATGTAAAATAGTTCCTATAACTATTTTCAAAACTCCTTCGATAATCACATTTTTAATTCTCGCACCAGATTTCCTGGCCTAAGTCAAACAAAGGCAAGCACCCGTTGACCCTTATAAATTAAAAAAATCGCTCGTTTGCGGAAACAGCGCGTAAATGCCGTTCAGCAATACACTAACATACTAACTAACATACTAACTCGTAAGGAAGAAAAAAATAAATCTGCGTTTTGACAAGCAAAAGCGTAACGTAAACTAATGTGAGCTTAATTTAAATGCTGCTTTATATATATATATATATATATATATAAGGTAAAGTGATCCCGTTTTAGGCCCGGTGTGGCCCAGAGGGTGGGTAGAGGTATAGCTCTACTCTTCCATGACCGCGGCACTAGAAGGGGGTGAGTGGTCAGCAGCACGCCCCGGCTGCACTTTACGCCCGGGAAAGGCTCGGTACTCGTTGTACAGGAGGTTGTGTGGTCCCCAGGGTCGGTCTGGACGGGCGGAAAAACTCGTCCCAACCAGGAATCGATGCCGGACCGTTCAGCCCGTAGCTCAGTCGCTATACCGACTGAGCTACCCGCCATACATACATACACACACTAATATACATATATATATACACAATATGTGTGTGTGTGTGTGTGTGTATAAGCACCACTGTTGGCCAACTGTGGGATTCCAAGTACTGTGTATCCGACGGAAACTGGGGAAAAATGGAAAGGAAGTGTAATTCTGTAGGCTTCCTGTACCTGCCACAAAATTGAAACATGCTGTCGCCGGAAGGCATTCGGAGGATGAAGGCCCTGAACAGTGTACTGGCAGTCTGGCTATCCTAAACTTGTCATTCCCTGGAGAATCTGACGGCGGAGGAATTGATGTATGGGAACCAGTAAGATAGGAACAATAACGAAAGTAAATACTCCAATATGTCCCAGCGACAATTATATTGCTTTGCTTCAAGTTATGCTTGCCTGGTCTACTTATTATTTATTCCCTTTTCCACTTCCTGTCCTTCCACTTTTCTGTTTAATCGCTTATTTCTATTCTCAGTTCCTTCTGTTTAATATACATACGCATAATTTTCCCACGTACCTTTTATATCTCTGCTTATTCTTTGTTTCTGGATGATAATCGTGAAGTAATTCGGTAGTGGGAATAAGAGTATGTTAATGAAATAATATTACATTGCTGTTACGTCATGTCTGTGATAATGATAGTTCATGTAATAGAAGATATGAGGCAGAGGGGAAAGCATTGCAGAGAACTTGGGCGTTAGCAGGCACGTCCCTGGAAATACGTATGTACCACCAGCTCCAAACAGTAAGAGGATGAAAAAATGATGATGATGATGGTGATGAAGAGGATGGTGGTGGTGGTGGTTAAGATGATGATGATGATGATGGTGATGATGATGATGATGATAATAATAATAATAATAATAATAAATCTAAAGTGATAGCATTAATAATAGTAGCAACTGGAACCATTTCAAAATCACCCAGACAGTATCTCAGCAATGTACAGGGTAATCATGAAATCAATAAACTACAAAAAAATATACTGGGGAATGTACACATACTTCGGTAAGTACCAACGTAAAATAAGTATATATTTAACATGCGAAATACCATTACATGTAGCACAAATTGTAAATACAAAACAGCTGCAACAATATATACCGTAGAAGAAAGGTTCGTTTCAGGTATACATTTGTAAACACCCTGCACAAATATGATAACAAATATAATAATAATTACAATAACAAAACTACGTCACTTCCATCGTAAGCTTATTGCAGCACTTTACAAAGCACAACTTAACAGCATATTTTGTAAAGTTATATTTGAGGAAGGGAAAAAATAAGGCACAGCAGGAAGGTCCACACCAGTTGTGCACGAGGGACTCATTCCAGCAGCTTTATTCGTGTCTTCTATATTTTCGTTATTGAACTCTACGCCAGACTGTGGTAAATTCCCAAGGAACAGTAAGTCATTAATTCATGAAACTTCATGACGGACGTTACATCATACCTTGGTCACTATTCATCCTACAGTACATTAAACCGGAAATACAATGTTTAAGAAGCTCGTTTTAAGGAGGGGGTGAGTGTTCTTTGAAGGGTCCATTGGAATCACTAGACAAACGAACCCCATCATACGGGGATATTCAAAATGTTTGTCGGGGTTTTAACAATTTGTCATACACAATAAACTTCAGAAAAGAGTATATGTTTTTTTTTATTTAATAGAAAAACACTCCAAGGTTTTGTTACATACCTTACAGGTGCTCTATATGTGCACCCTTTGTGATTCTACAAACATCAATACGATAATCGAGTTCGTTCCAAACTGTTTGTAGCATGTCAGCGGTGATGGTTTCAATGGCGGTTCTGATTCGTACCTTCAGTTCCGGGATACACACTCATCCTGTCTCTTGAAACTGTGCGTGCCGCCATCGAATGAAATTGTCAGATGGTGGTTGTTTCCCGAATTTGGTGCGGAATTGCCGCTGGACAATTGTGCCCCGACAATCATTTTGAATAACCCTGTATTGACGTGCCCACAACTTTTACCTGCAGTCGGAAGCGGAAACATCTTCTGAAACGTTTTTTTCTAACACAAAACTTAGGCGATATCTAATGTCCAGTGCAAAAAAAGGAAAATAAGTGTTTCCATTTAGGGGTAAGCCGTAAGTACCGAAATTTTAGGCAAAATTATTAGTAGTCGAAAGGAAATTCTGTTCACACAGGTCAGATACAACATGAGGCGGATTTTCTGAAATTGGCATGAGCGCTGTGCAGCTGTTCACTGAATGGCGGCTGGACTGTATCGGAGTAATGTGAACATTACAGCTCCGGTGCGTGTACCAAGGAGTTACAATGATACCAACTTCACGGCTCTCAGTTTAATGACCTTCTCCTTCCCTCTTTTTTCAGTTCCGTGGTGCCCTGTGTCCATAATGCGAATTTAAATTTTTGCTGTTAACCTACTGGAACGCTGCTACATAATTACGTGTACTTCTATTGTGTAAGAGCGCACTGCAATTAACGCCGAACTTAATAGTCCCGACAAGTGGTGCGTAATGGTGCCATTAATACCCATTCATCAACTCAGACTCATTTCTGGGTCTGGTCTACTCTGATGTTCATCCATAATTTGCTTTTGAAAGCCAGAAGTTATAGGATAAACTCTATCCGGTAATCGTTCGGCGTTTCTCTCATGTAGTTGGTGGTAGCAGACGGGCAAATAAATCATTAGGTCAATTGATTCTCCAGTAACTAAACAATACACACCTAAAAACAATGTTTCGCTTCATTTAGCTGTGTCACAAAATTCCCACTGTGTTCTTAGCCAAGCTTTAAGGAATTATAGTGCCCGAAGTCAATCATCTGCTTATTGCACTAATAATAATATATTTTAGACGACCAAACATGATTAGTACCCATTTTCTAATTACAGTTTTTTAAAATATGTTTTCTAACATAAATAAATTCACTCGGAGAAGTTGATAGATTAGAAACTGACACAGAGAGACATAAGTAAGCGTTTTATTTAATAAGTCATCAATTATTAAGATTTTATAGCATTGTATGATAGTTGAATTAATGTTTAAGTGCACTCAAGGTATGTTACTGAGTAGGAAAATAGAATTACTTTGAGAAAAACCTGAGCCAGTGCCACTATATTCACACACACACACACACACACACACACATCCGACTTTAACTGGTGTGGGAATGAAACCACAATTCAGCGGTTGAGAGGTCAATGTCTAACCGTCTGGGCCATGGCAAGACCAAGATATTTTTAAGCACGTGTCTATAACAAGAATAGGTGTATGGTTCAGCAGTCAGCCATAGCCCAGCTGGGTTACGTAGACAGGAGAACAGTTTGGTGTCGATCTCAGGCAGCCGGACGACTGAACCTAGACTTGGACAACAGCGAAGTTAAAGGTTCCAGTACATCAACTGACTACAACCAAGCTCTAACCCTTACTTCCTGCAGGTGGATAACAGCATAAATTTCCGAAACTCTGCGACAAAGCTCAATTCCGCAAGGTATGAAATAATACTTTACTTCCATCCGGGGCACTTTCTTCAATATCCCTGCATTTTCAAGGAGTCTGAAAAATTCGTCGATATGAGAATGGAACTACAGTACAACCTCAATTCAAACATGATGTGGCAGAGTATTTTCTTAAATAGCTTTAACAGACTGAAGTACAAGTCAAGTAAGACATAAATTAGCAAGTCTGTAGTCTACCATCAAAGCCACAATCTTTGGTTACGACAGGACCACAGGTTTAGTGCGCCTTACAGGGTGCACCTGAAAGCGAAAACGTACGTACACAAACACACATGCGCGCGAGCGATTTCTTTGCCATGACTCTGATGGTTCGTTGGTAGCATGTCACCGGGAAGAACCAGGACTGATCCCAGCCCAGTTCATGTGGGATTTGAAATAGACAAACTGGCTTATGGCGAAGGCCTCACTCCGACTACCCGGTTTTTCCCTGCGGAAACCGTTCGACTCACTCATTCAGCTATCACTGACGCTATTTAAACTTAGGAACTGACAGTGTCTTTCAAAATTTAACTGGAATCTGAAGCCGTGATTATGGCACTTCATAATACAGAGATTTCTATAGATATAAACTACTTTAACAATCAAAATCTTGGCACTTAATGAAAAACACATATGTCTCTCAAACGGCACTGTTACGCAACTGCCATCTCGTAAGGCAGCAGTTAGGATCGGGGATAATTAACGTTTCAGTAGTCGACAGAACTCATGCTCGAAAGTGGTAATGGAAATAATGCGTTATTGTTCCGCAGTGTAGTCTATCATTAGTATTGTTCTAATGGATCTTGTTTTGTGTGCAAGCAATTCCGGTAAGTTCGACCTTCAGTTATTGTTACGGTTCCTTTACTAAGTACTATATTTGTGGCACCATGCACGGAACATGACATGAGGAAGGTCAAAAGTTGTGTTTTGCTCTTCTCCTGTTATGTAACAGTCACTGTCATTAGCAGTTATTAACACACAAAATATGGAGTTGAAAGCTACTTATGCTCTAGTCCGTACTGTAGTCTCTGTTTTCTCGAGGACAGTTACCTGTATTGAATAACGGCACTACAATAGACTCTATCACAACGTCTTTCCATGAACATACAAATCCATAGCGTGCATGTATAGTGAAACGGTGGCTCAAAAAAAATTATTGTTGACAACCGTAATTACAGATTGTAAATGTCAAATTTTCCAGTTGAAAATTTGGATGTGCTTTATAATAATGCATTAGCAAATTTTGCACGTATTAATGACCCACGTATGTGTACAATCTATACGTCCTGGTAGGCTGCGGAGTCCACCTGGCTTCATACCTACTGAACGCTTGAGGTCCATACACATGTACAAATGGTGGCAAGGTTGAAACCGAGTGTTCATTTCCGTGTACTTGTGAGGGCTAACTATGAGTGGGCCTATACAACCACTTTTAATGATTGCCATCCCGAAGTGTTTAACACACATATGAATATATAATGCATCAGTCAAACACAACAAATTTTAATGTTGCTTTATTATTTAGGGCAACATGTTTGGACTCTTATAGAGTCATCTTCAGGCCCATCTAAGATACAGATTCTTACTTAACAATGTTTAACTCTTTAAACGCCGAGTTAAATCCCATCTGCTAACATTATTAGGAGCTCACCATATTCTCCACATTGGCAGTTAAAGGGTTAAAATGCATAGTCATATCCAAAATGCTTACATTTGCATTTGGAATCCCACTATGCATTTTAAACATTGTTAAGTAAGGATCTGGATCTTAGAAGGCTCACGAGCGAGTTTCAACTTCATTATTAGGTTTAAGATACTGAGATGAAGTGTGTCCATTTCTAGACATACGGCCCAATCGCTGCCATACTCTCATTTCCGACTGCCTACAAATACTGGGTCACGAATATTGGTCACGTTGCGATGAACCTGCCTGTAACCAACCGCGTCGCTCTGCACGGTGTCGAAAAACGTTTTATTGTCAGAATTTCAAGGGAAATATCGTGATTATAACTTCGGGCGTAAGGAATGTATCATTTTTCTTCATACACAGTAAGTGTATGAGTTTGCTTAGAGCTGAACCGAAAGAGAAACTTCTGTAATTTGCACGGTATGGCTGGATTTCATTTCATTTTTGTTAGATCTTCTTTGGCACAGACAAAAGTAAAAACGCCGAGTGTAATTTATACGGCAAAATCTTGAAGAATGTGTGGAATGGACAGCCAATAATATTGTTTGTTCCCATCGCCATATATTTCACAACGTTCCTGACGTTAAAAATAAAACAAATGAACACATTTTTCAAATATACAAGCATTTCTTAGTTTTTAGGCGCATTCGCATAGTCGCGCAGAGCTCCTAGTATCTTCGTTAGGTTCTTCCGTCTCTGCGCATGTAACAGCGCGCTTCCCTCCTGAAGGATTTCCGTGAAATTTTGTAATGAAAACCTGCATGAAAATCTGCCGGAAAAGTCTAAATTTGATGTTTTGCTGACCGTGCATCTCAGTATAATCTTAGCAATAGACCAACTTAATGCACAAATTCTTACTCTATAACAAATTTATTATACTTCTCTACATGTTTCGAGCACTGTTGTCCTCATCATCAGGAGGTCAAATTTTATTATACAGCACCTGGTATCGTCACACTCTGTAGGTGGTTGTCCGGTGTGCACGGACGGCCACCTACAAAGTGTGACGATGCCAGATGCTGTATAATACAATTTTACCTGATGATGATGAGCACAACACTGCTCGAAAGATGTAGAGGAATATAATAAACTTATTATAAAATACGAATTTGTGCATTAAATTGGTTAATTACTAAGATTGCCCAGATTTGGTTGAAATCGAGGAAAAATACAGCACACTTTACACGAAGACTAAGTATGGTTTATTGCTGTCGGTGATATTAAATCGCCATAAAAGTGCTGCCATCGAGTGATATGGTATCAGTCTCTTCGGACAGCTAAGGAGGTATAAACATTAAGCGAACGCGCCACAATATTGCTCTAGAGTACACTGGATACCTAGTTTATGATTCTTCCAGTCTCTACAGTATTTAGGTAACAGCGAGAAAATTATTGCAAAGGATGTGAGACATCCCACTATTGTCCTGGACAGAGCAACGAAAACCGAAAAAACTCTGATGGATGACGTTGCGTGTTCCGGTCGAGATTCGAAACTAGCACCTCCCAAACAGAAACCAGAAGCTTGTCTGATTGATACCGTTTTGGTTACAATCACAATCTACACTATAATCACAAAAGACTCCTTTTTTTTCGCATATCAGTTACCTTCCGCAGCCTCATATTCCCATCTGTATTATTCAGCAACGTGCGAACCCTGAGATAAACATTTCCACGTGGCAACTTCCGAATATGGTTTTATGGTAATCCCTGTGTGATAGTACGTTTATATTCCCTTTGGCGGGCACTAGATACAGATTTGTTCTTCAATGAAAATATTTCTCTGCAGCTGGTAACATACCAGATCTGTTTACAACCATAAGCACTGAGAAAACTAGCCATCTGCTCTGTGCCAAAGTAGCCATTAGCGATTTCTGCCATCCTGTGCTATATCCTATCACACCACTGACTGGTTATTTGGTAGCACAAGAGTGGGAGCGATATGGGAATTGTGGTGTAGCGGGTGACTAAGGACATCGAACCTAATTCATTGAAATGCTTCTGTGAAGTGAATGAAGCAACCCTCGTGAGAGTGTCGTGGCGTAATAATGTCTTCTGAAGCGAAGGAGGCAAAACAAAAACAAAAACAAAAAATCCTGCTATGAATTTTTGCGCGGTAGTATGTCCAACTTCTTCTAGCATGTAATTTGATTGAATTTCAGATCCGTGTATTTCATACATTTTTGTATGCTATTCGAAGTCCCGTATTAATGAAACAAACAAATTTACAATTTAATATGATAAATGTACGTACTGCGTGCAGAAAAGATAAATTAAAATTAAACTGAAATATTACTTTCCAGCCGATACCTTTGAGGTTGAAATGGTTATTGAAGAGTTCAAAACACACAAATCAAATACATGCAGAATTTATTATAGCAGGAGGTAGAACAATTCGCTATGAGATCCATAGACTTATTAATTATATTTCGAATGAGGAGGAATTGCCTGAAGAGGGGAAGAAGTCGATAATTTTAGTATTTATAAGAAGGGGGATAAAAGAGATTATAGTAATTATAGAGTCATATCACTTTTGTCAAATGCTTACAAACTTTTATCCAACAACTTGTTGTCAAGGCTAACTCCACATGCTGAGGAAATTATAGGGGAACGTCAATGTGGATTTCGACTACTGAACAAATATTCTGCGTTCGTCAAGTACTTCAGAATATTTGGGAATAAAAAGAAGCAATGCATTAGCTGTTTATGGAAGTGAAGAAAGCTTTTGATTGAGTTTGTTATCCACATGAAACTGCTAAGGTTAATAAAAATGTGTCTGAATGAGACCAGTAGCAGAGTGCGTGTAAGCAAGCATTTGTCTGACATGTTTGCTATTGGGAATGGTTTGAAACAAGGAGATGTTATTAGAAGGGTTCAGGTAAACTAAGATGGCCTGAAATTAAATGGTACACATCAGATTTGGTTTATGCTGGTGAGGTTAGTATATTGGTCGGACACGTACTACTGTGAAGGAAAATAAAGAAACTTTGTCTGTCGGTAGTAAGGAGATTGGTCTAGAAGTGAACGCTGATAAAACTAAGTACAAGGTCATGTCTCGAGATCAGAATGAAGGACGAAGTCACAATATAATAATTGATAATAGCTCCTTTGAAAGGGCCGAGTTCAAACATTTGGGAACAATCTTAAAAAATCAAAATTTTATTCAGGAAGAAATTAAGAGCAGATTGAAATCAGGGAATGCTTGCTATCATTCGGTGCAGAATTTTTCGTCTTCCAGTTTGCTATCCAAAAATTTAAAGATTAAGATATAATTTTGCCAGTTGTTTGGTATGGGTGTGAAACTTGGTGGCTGACATTGAGGGAGAAACGTAGGCTGAGGGTGTTGAGGAGAATATATGGGCCTAAGAGGGACGAGGTAATAGGGGAATGGAGAAAAATACATAATGAGGAGCTTAATGAGCTATACTTCTAACCCAATATTTTTCGGGTGACAAAATCGAGGAGAATGAGGTGGACGGGGAATGTAGCACGTATGGGGGAGAGTAGAGATGTATACAGGGGTTTGGTGGGGAAACCTGAGGGAAAGAGATCACTTGGAAGACGCAGGGGTTTATGGAAGAGTAATATTAAGATGGCTCAGGGCGTGGGATATGAGGGCATGGATTGGATTAATGTGGCTCAGGATAGGGACAGATGACGGGCACTTAAGAATGCGGTAATGAACTTCCGAGTTCCATAAAATGCGGGGAATTTCTGGATAAGTTTCTTTTACACTATTTTCAGAACAAGTATTGAAGACATTTCTACGATGCAGCGTTTGGGGCACTAAAATTGCCTTTTATACCCATCACATACAAAGATACAGAATGCGTGGAATATTCCATCCGTGCTTGCTGCATGCCCCGTGCAGGTGGATACCTCATTAACACACCAAAACCCAATATCTTCCATTTATACCGACTTAGAAAAGACGTGATTTAAGATGGATAATTACTAATAAGACACATACTGATGGAATATTAGGGTTTCCCCCATGAAATTCTGAAGTTTAGTTAAATAATATTCAGTTGATATATCAGTGTAAACAAACTGCGGCCCAATCACCAACACCGTCCAGTTCTTACCGTTTGGGAAGACAATCACATTCTTCGAAGTATTCAACAAGACACAATCAGCTGTGTAAGCAAAAGACACATTTGTCTTAAAGTTAAAGCGGGTGGTGCACATAGTTACCACAGTAACTTACAAGTCTCAAAAAGTCTCAAAAGCAAGGCCGTTTAAGTTAGTTGCGGTTCAATGAAAAGTAAATTTGGGATCCTATCTCTAACTAGCTCTGATATGATAAAACGGAGAGAGCAGTTTAAGAATATTGTGGTTTTCACAGCGATGTGGCTTATGATTACGTTCCTCCAGAATATACAACTGCGCTAATACGAACACGAAACGTACTGCTCTCGAAACGTCGGAATTAGATTGCCCATTGACACAGTGTCTTAACTCACAACACCAATCGTCAAAAATTTAAGAAATTACGTAAAGATATTATTTAAAACAAGACCTTCAAGACTTACAAGAAGCCTTGTCGAGTTATCGCCGAATGGGCGTACTCTATGAGTCTTCATATATCGTGAAGAACTAAACTGGCTCTGCGAAAAATAAAGGAAATGTGAACTGAGATGTCGCACGTGTAACACGACTGAATCTCGTTTTGTTAAAATTACATCACTCTCCAACGCAAACGTTGCTTAACTTCAAGTTCTGGGATAAGGCGAGACGATAAATTGAAACTGAAAAACAATGAAGTTCATGTGGCCTAGTTAAGCGTCTTTTGCAAGCAAAATCACGAAAATCCTTAGTCAGACAAATTATGGTCCATATTCGAAAATTGTATCTTCTCCCTCATGGGGTGCAGGACTATTAACCATCTGGCCACAACATTCAGGTTGCACTCTTCTGGCCTACAGAAACAAGTTAGACAATACATAGAAAGAAAGGGCAGTGGATTGTAAAGATGATGTGCATAACAATCTGCACTAAATTAACAAAGTGAACATAAAAATTTAAATATGTAACGTGTTTCACATACCTAGGAACTAATCACTCTGAGTGCCTGAAACTCTGCCTGTGTGTTCTAACGAATACTGCTGTTGACGTGGTCACTCAATCACGAAGCATTAACTTTCGTGTATTTGAAATTACAGGCCGTGGAGTGGTCCATTACCTTTGCACATTGATCTTTATGTGCAGCTGCACAATTTGAAAGCTTATAAAGCATTTAAATTTCACTAACCATGATAGGCTACAAACAAAACAGTGAACCATTTCCAGCAGCGCGTTATGTTGTACCGCTAGCATTACACATATGAACAACCATGCACACGTCACGACGTATTTCACGGTCACAATTTGGTAATGAGTCTTAATGCATTCTTGCATGTGGAAATCAGATAACTCGATGCACCAGCATACCTCTTGAGAAGCCAATAGTAGAACCGAGATTATTAATAAAATAATTCAATCCTGCCGTGTTCAAAAGAGTTAGTAACTTGTACAATTACACAGCCAGATAAACGCATTTCACACACATTTCCTTTGTAACCAAATTTAGCACTATCATGCCATCTAGGCCTACGCATTACAAATAATTTCATCCTCCCCGCTTTCAGACTGAAATTTCCTGTCTTAATATCGTAGGTACCGTGTATCATAACATACTACATCAGAACTAACTTTATGTGTACACACGACATCCAGTAATGCCAACTTCAGGTAATTCAGATTTACTGTAATTTCTTCACAACACGTTCAAATGGTCATCTCACATAAGCGATGTCAGAGTGATTAAAATGTCTTTTTAAAATGTCCTTGTGGTTACTCTAACATCATTTACTTGAGATCACCATATGAACGTGCTGTGAAGGAAGTACAATAATCAACTGAACTCCCTGAAGATGGCATCACTAGATGCAGAAACGCGTCTGAGTGATAATTAGTGTGTTATAATACACGAAACATAGTGCACATAACGTTGCTTTTAATATATACTGAAATTTCTTTCCTTTTTCTCAATTTCTATGCCTGCAACCTGTGTCGCTACTGTATTGGGAATAAAATAACGGAACTATGTAGTGGTAAGTATGGGCTTAGAAGCAATATGGGAGAAAGAAGACAGAGAGGTCGCCAAAGAAAAATAGTCATTAATAAAAGAATTTGGAAGTCAAAAAGTCGATTTCCAAGTTGTAATTCCAAGCAGAAATAGATAGTGTAGCAATTGCTCAGAAACAGTTGAACTTTCCTACATGCGATTCAAAATTACACCCCTTTCAATTTTCCATTATCATTATTATTATTATTATTATTGCTAGATTATAGATTGTTGCATCTATTCTGTGGTTACAATTTATGGTACAGGTAAAGCTATTATTATTATTTCCATCATCATTCTTATTTCACAGCGGTTTAGCTAGGTTTCAAAGAGTCTTGGTCATTGACCAAACACTCCTTATCCATTATTCTGCCAAAAACGTTCCGATTATGCGACATGCATTACGTATTACTGCTTTCTGCATGAGAATATGTAGACCAAGGCTAAGATTCAGCACTTTTAAATTTCCATGTGATCTGACTGGAACAATATACGTTGCGGATAGTACTAATAATATGATTCTTGTACAGGCAGTCTTCAGCTGCCATCTCCTTGTTAGCTGGTCTTTTAGATTTGCATACTTCTGGAGTTTCTCGGTGATTGGCTTTAGTGGTTGTGACTGTTAAGAGCTGCTACATATACGTGTATGTGCTTCTCTGATGGTTTGTTCAACATAAATATATTTGACCTGTAGTTATGGACTGTACGATCACTTGTGAAGGACCTGCCTTGGTACAGTGTACAACATGAATTCCCTAATTCAGATTGTGGCTCGTATTTACAATACGGTGTTGAGATTTCCTTTAATAGTCCACATTTGTTAGCGAATTCTTGATGGACGTTGTTGACTGCTTGATTGTGAATGCGACAGTTGTATATTGTATAGTTTGTTTTCTCTCGACTTCTTATTGTTATTATTATTATTCACTTGCTGACTCAGGATCTTCATGGACAGTTATGAGCTCAGCACCTGTACACAAATATGATGGTGCTGTTGAAGTTTCAATGTGACTGACGAAAAGACACGTAAACAAATAAGGTACTCAACAGGCCGTATGAAAAATGCACCTTCTTCAAAGACGTGCCTAAATCATGTGCGTGTGTTCTACGGTCTAGTTTACAGATTCCAAAGTGTTCTCCGCGGACCAAGAGTGGTCCGTGAGTTTCATTCAAGCGCCCTGTATACAGGAACGTCAGTCACTGAACATTCATTTCGAATTTTATCGCACTTATTCTTATTGTTTCTCCTTCGTTGTATTAAATTTCAATTCCATACAACTATCAATATACATTAACTGCTGAAGATAAATATGCATAGCCCAGTGTTAAAATTCTTAAGAATAAGAGACAGAAAAATCGCTAATATTCCACCAAGATTGGCAGAAATTTCCAGATAATGCGAGAAAAATATTTACGGAACATCGTTTTTGCTGCATATGAACGATTAATTGCATTAAGTACAGAATGAACACAGTACAAAAGAAAAAGGAATCATATTTCACAAATGAGTGTTTTATGAACTTAAAGTGTCAGTGTTTCCAATAACAAGGGATGTGGTTTGATGTGAATTTTCATGCATGACTTCATTCAGTCACTCTGTAGTCCGTCTTAAGATACGTCCATAGCCTTTTCTAAAGCTAGTTCTACACAGAGTACGATCTAGTGATTCCTTAACCTCTGTTTTCCTTAACGTCATCCAGCACTTGATTACGTCTTCTCCCTCGTCTTCCTGTCACTTCTATCCTCCCCTCCATCTTTCCTTCAATAACTTGGTTTAGAGGGCAGTTCCTACGAAAACTGTGATCCATACAGTTAACCTTCCTTTTCTTTGTAAGATATTCCTATCCTCCCTGACTCTTTGTAATACTTCATTTCTCACACGATCGGTCCAACTGATCTTCTCCATCTTTCTCCAGCACCACATTTCAAAACTTTCCAGTTATTTCTGATCTACTTTAAGAAGTGCCCAAGTTTCAGCACCATAGAAAGAAACGCTCAAAAGTAGCACTTTATGAGTTTCTCTCTTAAGCCCAGTTACCTGGTAAGAAGAATCTTCTTCTCGTGGAATGCTACTTTTGATATGGAAATCTGTATTTAATTTCACGTACACATTTTACGCCATTTATCACGCTACTCAAATATTTAATTTTTTTTATTTACCATAATCTGTACTGGGGACGATTGCTTTGAGATTCTGATTACTTTAGTTTCTTCCACATTCAATTCCACTCCATAACATCCGTTCAAAAAAACCGAATTTTGAACTCATTAATTAAGTTTTTTAACATGAAGGGGCAATTTATTCAATATTATTTTGATTAGCGGAGTGGATGATGTGGGAGACGGCAGGAACGATGAAGATCAGATATATTTAAAGTGCCATAAATATCCATTTGTTCTTGGTGTCACACCTCTCACAACGCTAATCAAAAAGTTTGCTTCACTGACTTGCTTGTAAGAAAGAAGTTTATGGAAGCGTAAAATTGAAATTTAAACACAGCAGTCTCTAGGGCGTGTATTTGCAGTATCTGCTTACTTCACCTTTCTTAAAAAAACAAACGAACTAAAAATTCAGAAAATAATCCTTTGTTTTTTACTTTCTAAAGTATATTAGCTTTTCCCTCTTCTTCGTTTAATATTGGCGTACTTCTTTATGGTTTCGCTCTTCATATTTAAAGTCATCTGTGCGTCAGACTTTTCATTTTTTTCTGTTTAGGGAACTTGTAAGGAGTCTTTACATTTTACGAGAAAAGAGCTAATATTCTTACTTGCTACCAACTCCTCAAAGAATGAGGGAAGGGAGTGGCAGTCATGCTCCTTGAAGTGCTCGACGTAATTAGAATGGTGGCGGGGAAAAACATTGCTCCTTCTCTGTGACGTTTAACAGCAAATACTGCAAGGATCATAAGATCCTGAATTTTTAAATCTCCAAAATACCCTTCGTTACTTTATGTTTTACGCGCCAAACTTTTGTAACTTTTATAGTCAGAAGACACTTTCGAACTTGTTTGCCAAAAACACGAATGTCACAAAAGTTTTCCTACGAAATCTAGAAACATAATGAAAACCACTTCGAATATGTTTTTATTGATTTTACTCTCGAAAAAAGTTGACATTCTTTTTCTACATTCTGCACTTAGTGCTCTACATTCTTTGAGAAATCATTAAATATGATTACCCTGTGTATTCTAAGTTACTGCCTGTTAGTAACAAGTGTTTCGTAGAAATAACGTAACCCTTTATTCAGTAAATGAATGAATATACCTATTGCACTGATCAGACGGTTCAACTCTCCCTATTCATACCTTACTTTATTACTTTCATTTAGCATAAGTTTACCTGATTCCTATTAAAATTAAAATTGAGCAGTCTCCCAATTCGTAAGCTGCGGTCAATGTGGAAGTCTTGTGTTTTTGTCCGGGATGTTGCCGAATAATGGACCGATAAGGAAGACGTCGAATTGATTGCGGTCGTGAGAAGCAAGTTTAAATTTCATACACGAGATTTAATGAAAACAGCACCCGAGATATGGCATTAAAGTTCATTAGTAACTGACGGCGAAATAGCCGAATCACAGTTTAAGATATTTTACAAGTTAGGAGAGAGGCAACGAAAAGTTTTATTCACGTCAAGAGAACCTCACAGGGAAACCTTCTGACAAATACTGCAGTATGTGAAGACTTACAAATTGACGAACCCTACTGAGGAGTCAATCGTGGCCATTTTGTGACTCTTATGCAAATACTCGTCTGAAATAGATAACACATCACTTAGACCTCAGTCACTTACAACCGTAGGAACCACTAGACGTTCTACGCGGGTGATTTCCATACAAGTTGGAAAAGTTTCAGCTATGCTATACTCCTCCGTCTGTTCTAAAATGGTGCAGAGAAACCTATTATTCTGGACTCTTTTACCACTGGTCACACTTACTGAAGAAAGGAATGCAGTCATGCCTTAGGTACAACTAAGAGTTTGATATATAAAAGTACAAAACTCTGGAACTTCTCTTTTCCGTTTGTGTTACTCGCAGATAAAATAAACTAAGTAATAATTGATACTACCAAGCCTACTTATGCCACTATATAAATATAAGAGGCCTGTAAGTATCTATTCTAAAATAATGTCCTATAAATATGGAAAACATCTTATACACATATAATATAATATAATATAATATAATATAATATAATATAATATAATATAATATAATATAATATAATATAATATAATATAATATAATATAATATAATATAATATAATATAATATAATATA
>Ga0123354_10005107_pt1 | contig 18952 bp, 14 predicted proteins | sample TergutLab28metaG_2_FD_97872 | JGI IMG/M metagenome (GOLD analysis project Ga0123354, IMG submission 97872) | Labiotermes labralis P4 segment gut microbial communities from Petit-Saut dam, French Guiana - Lab288 P4 | ecosystem: Host-associated > Arthropoda: Insects > Digestive system > Gut ...
GCCTTAACGCAGTCCCCTATATATATATATATATATATATATATATATATATATATATATAAACAACCATTTAAATTACTACTAACACACCACCTATTGAGCAATGTATTTCACCGCCTTCTGCGACTAGCGACATACATAAAAAATAGACGAGATGAATAATTAAGGAATAAGTAGCAAGCTATAATGCAGATATTACAGAACTCATTTCACAGTTTCAGCAGTTTCTTAATTTTTTTTAGTTAATCTTAATCTAATAAGATTAAAACCTGTACTGTTCCATAAATATTTTGTTTTAGTAAAAAATATATGACTTGTTGCCTGTGCGAAGTTTAAGTATAATTTTCTCCCGACATCTCATAAAGACACCAGCCGGAAGGAAGTTATAACTGCACTCGTCATTAATCTCGACATCAGATGTTTTACTCCCTTGCCCCTTTGTGCTGCATGAAAGAGCCTGCAGTAGCAAGTGAATAGGATGGCTGGCTGGAGTCCAGGGCTAGAGTGGACTGGAGTAGAAACTGTCTCTTTTTTTCGGTGTAGGCTTTTAATATAAACACAGGCTAAGGAATTATTGAACTTGTAGAAAATGTTGTTTAGAATAACTCGCGGTTGAAAATATCAAGTTACTGTCTTGTATCAGAGCCCAAATTTTAACACAGCGACTGTGTACTTCCTTGGAAAGATCATGAGCTAGGCTAACTTGCATCGCATCTTCACAACGTGTTTTTCCTTTACTCAGATCCATGTGATATTCCTCTCTTATCGATATTCCTGGTAGCCTTTTTGGAACAGGATTTCCAAAAATACCATTCAACAGTTCATGTTTCTTCCACTCTACCTATAGAACTTCTGTATTTCGCTCAGTTAAGAGTATTCTGTAACTTGCACGAATATCGTCACGTAATGTTCTATATCGGTTATTAAATTTGTCCGTCTAAAGGCTGCACTATATTTCTCATCATCGTGTTACAGAAGCCTGTCCTTGACACATATGCTGATGTTCCATCTCCAAGCTTCCATTGCTGCTCTTCTTCCATGTTTGTACTTGTCTGTATCTTCCAGGTAGGCTTTTCCACAGAATTTTTCGTACAGAAGTGTTCTACTCATTCCTTGTTTCCTACATGTATGCCTCATTTCGGCCAACCTCGAACCTATTTAAACCAACTGTACTACTTCAGTACCTCTTTTATTCCTGGTGCAGAAGTGATTCTGTAGGCATTTGGTATGACTCTTGGTGGGGAGATCGGTCCAACTCAAGCTCTGTTCGTACAGAAGGCAGAATAACGCAGAAGATGTGGACATGCACCGAGGAGTGTTAAACTTGTGTGGCCAGTGCCGGAGCGACCTCACGAATTTACGTAGCGCGGTGGTTCTTATCAGCTACTTGCCATAATGTAGACACACTATGAAGCTCCTTAATAATGAATATTTTCTCTTATCCTGATTGATACTTTCCCTGCGTTCACCCAGTCTCAACAAACAAATGCCGAGATTATACTTCAACTAGGATAAGATCGCTTCCTTTCAAATCCTCTCCTATAGTCTACTGTGCATGGTCCGACATATTCACAGGGTCGTAAAATAAACCGCACACCACAATGAATATTCTTGGACTAGACCGAAGGTGGAGAGATCAAGCACTTCCGAATCGTCAGCACTTATATACAAATGTAAATGTTCTAATATTCCAAAGAACTGGAATTTTAATATACGTTGGTGTGGAAATCTCAAGTCTCATTTGTTCTTCGACTTCCTGTTTCTTATGCTGTACCTTCCTCGACATTTCTTTTCCTACACGAATGCGGTGAATCTAGTGCAGCACTCTGTGTGTACTGTGGACCCCCTGCACACTGAAAAGTCGTTCCTGATCGATACGTTGGTGTATGCAGGTCAAAGGTAGAGATTGGGCGGTCGAGGGGCGGAATAAAACAAGCAACGAGGGTAATTGAGGTTAGTAAAGCAGAGGAGACTAATGAGAAAGAGAATGAGAAGGAGTGTGTGGTTTAGTGATATGGAATAGTAAGGCTGTGGAGGAACGAAAAATAGAAATTAAGAGGAAAGTAAAGAACTGGAGAAGAAACAAGGATGGTGGAAACGAAGAAGAAGAAGAAGAAGAAGGGAAGGAAAAGTAGAAGAAGAAAAGGCAGTGATAACGACGAAGAATATTAGGGTGCAGGATAAGGTAGTGGGTGAGTGTGTTTAAAGGCACGTTGCTGTCCGAGGCACATGTGCCCTATAAATTCGTGCTAAAATTGTATTTACTTCAATAACAGCAAAATTGGAGTTAAATATACGTCGCTTATGAAGGGGCGACACGGATTTGTTTCCGATGGAAAAGAAAATACGAAATATAAGTAAATAAATAAATAAATAAATAAATAACGCTATGTTATGTTATTTACAGTGCTTCAGGCTGCTTGTGGGCTCACGACGAAGGTCCAAAGAAAGAAAAAATGAATGAGTTAATTCTTATAATAAAACCAAATAGGTGCGCGAATTTCTTAAATTTATTTGTGGGGTAAAACCCTACGTGTTTCAGACAGTTCCTCTCTCCATCATCAGGAGTGTTTCAGTGTACACACAGCAATGGTATATGTCATACAGCTTTGCTGTGTGTACAGTGAAAAACTCCTGATGATGGACAGAGGAACTGTCCGAAACATGTAGAGTTTTATCCTAAAAATAAATTTGAGAAAATAGTGCATCTAGTTGGTTTTATTATGAGAATATATCACGATGAACGGGCACATGAACGTCAGATTCGTGAATGAACGAACGAACGAGCGAATGAAAAATCTGTAAGTGTGATGAAAGGATACATAATACGAATGGTTCCAGATGTAGAAGAGGATGATGAAGTAGCAGAAATAGATGGTCGTAGGATAAAATATTTTCTGAGGCAGAAGACGGAAGGAAAGAGGAAAGCTGAGAAGATCTAATATGGTGTGTCACAGAAAGATGAGTTGTCGAGTTTGTGGTAATAGACGTTGATGATTGGCTGCGTATTTTATGTTTTTTGTACTGAATGCAAAATTTATGGTAAGTGAAGTTCATATTCATAGCTGTGACGTCTCCGTTGTGCTTATAGAATACGCAATAATAAGAACGTAACTCGTCAACACACAACTTTCATTGTAGCAAATATAAGGCAACGTCATCTTCAGGCCTATTTTAATCGGTTTAGTCACAAGGTGCTATGAACACATTGGGATCCCAGCGTGTTTACATCAATGTGTGCATAGCATCTTGTGACTAAACCGATTAAAATAGGCCTGAAGATGACTGATTAATAGTCGAAACATGTAGCCTATGTAACTACTTTGTGTAATAAAACAATTGTGCTGATGTACACTGTTTAGCATTTTACAGGGTCATCGAAAAAGATGGACGGGATTTGAAACCGCTATAACTTAAAAAGTACTAGACGGGTTTACACGTTTAGCATTTTAAAATGTTCAGAAAAGTTTTAGACTCACCTTAGTACATTTCAATATGTGCACATTTGTAGCTCTGGAGACGTCCAAACGAAATTCTATCTCATGCCACGTTTTCTGAATCATGTCTCGTGTTACAGTTTCAATGGCTGATGTGATCCTGTCTTTCAGGTGCTGGATATTCCTTATCTTCTCAGCATACACAATGTTCTTAATGTACTCCCACAGGAAAAATCAAGTGGAGAGAGATCTGGGCTTCGAGGTAGCCAGGGTATTGGTCCACCCCTTCCAATCCAGGCATCAGGGAATCTCTCATTTAAAACGTCAGTCACAAAGCAACTGAAATGAGGAGGAGCTCCGTCTTGCATAAAAATAACCCTACTTACAATTTCTTGTTCGAAGGTTTCAATCTGTGGAAACACGTACTGTTCGAGTAAATCGAGATAGACAACCTCGTCCATCTTTTTCGATTACCCTGTATTACGTTTCTAGCACATCGTGATGCCTCCGATCAAATAAGACAACTTCTTGTTTCGGCTACGTATCCATGGCTGTTTAACTTACCCGCGACATGTAGCTACTTAATATTCGCTGTAACAAAAGTTGTGTCGACGGGGTAAGTTCTTATTATTGAAGTTTATGTATTAACACGCTGAAGCAACAAAGAACATTTGAACAACGGCGGGGAGTGACCAGTTTAAACATTACAGCACTTATATTGTACTGAACGGACTGCATGTTCATTACAAAGACCAGCCGCTTGGTGCAGTGTAGAAACAAACTTTGTTTAATGGAACTTAGTGGATTCTGAAGCCTTTTCTCCCCGCATGTAAGGCGGTCGGAGCTTGAAGATGACCACTCGCCCCGTCTAATGCCGGGGTTAAGATCACTGACACTCTGCTTCCATTAATTGTTATGCCTAAATGGCTTCCTCAAAGCACATTTATCTCTACTTTTTATTGTGAGAATCGCAATGAACACTTAATACTCTCCTCGGTTAAGACGTAAGTTCATTGAATGTTAAAGCGGTAGGGTACGTCTAGTACGTCTAGTAATCGCTGAGCTTTAAAGGATTACAACTTGAACAACAAGCGATCTACTGTTTCTGTAAACGTTTTATTAACGTTCTCAAGCGTGCTTGGGGAAAAAAGCATGGATTCCTCTCAGGATGGATACGTGCTAGCAAACACGCGTTAATTCCAGATCAAATCCTCTTCGTGTTCGAAGTTCAGACCCAAGACAGTATTTATGGTGGTTCATGTACCGTATGTTTTGCGTGAATTAAAGGACGCGTGCTCCATGTAATGCTGAAGGATAAAATGGGGTAAATATTGCTAGTTACTGTGATGGCTCTCTGTGACAGGTAAGCGGGCGTGTGGGTTGTGAGGTGGGCGGTTAATTAAGTGTATGGCTAATATTGCTATGTAGGTGCGAAATCAGTCAAGTTCCATGCAGTCACAACTAGGAACTGGACATCTTAAGCGGTTTGGAAGTCATCATTTATGTCAGTTGTTTTATTTATTTTTCTGGTTAGAAAATAACATTCTTCCGAAAGGGTTACAGGGCTTTCCCCCGGTTTTTAGAGCGCTTTCGCGTAGACGCGAAAAACGCCTATTAACATTAGCATGTCCGACCGTCCGTCCGCATGTATCAGCCCGGCTCTTACTGGACGGATTTTCGTGACACTTGAATTTTTGGATTCTTGTGAGACTATGTCGATAAAATCAAAGTTTCTTTAAAATCTGTCAGGAATGTCGGGCACTTGACATGAAAACATATGTTCCTTAGACGTTTTTTACAGCTGGAATATTAATACAACGGATTGTTGCGTTTCTGTGGCAAAGCTTTCAATATTTATTGAGCTGTTCACAGTGACATATATACCTCAATAGAACAAGTGGAGGCATTTTTGCGCTTCGACGGCAACAGTCGTTACGCAAACGGGCCATGATGTTACTCAGTCCTTACATTGCCCATCTTGTAAAATGTGTAATGACGCTGTAAATTTCTAAAATAGTATAGCCTCGGTGACAGTTGAGTGAGTGAATAAGTGAGTGAGTGAGTGAGTGTAGGGCGTTGGTGGAATGATAATGACAGGGGACACTGAAGTGCTCGGAGTAGAAAATGTACCTGAACCGTAAATCCCACGTGGACTGGCCCGGGACTGCATCCAGGCCTCCGTGGTGAGAGGCCGGTGACTGTTCGTCTGAGCACGGCCGTCGTGGCTCCTTCCTGGAGGCAGGAACTGGAGAGGAGATAACCTCCGAAGTGCTTTACTTGGTGCGGTATGTGCGGTTCTTAGATCAGTGCCGTTGCAGGTGCCCGTCTTCTGCTATATGACACCGTGCGGATTGTTGTGTAGGTGCCACAGTTCGGCAGAAGCGTTGCGTCTCATTTTCAGGGTAATTCAAAAAGTTCTTCTTAGTGTTTCATTTAATGACGTCAGTTCTTAGTATTAAATACCATTCATGTTACATGGATGAAATATGAGTTTAGAGCATTAGTAGAATAATGCCGACAAAGGAAACACGATATGCTCGACTTAACACGTCCCATTGCCATTTCGTCCACTACAAATCCCACATTGTCGGTACAAGTACAGGTAAGGGGACATACAACAGTGTCTTATGCTTGTGTGGTGAATTAAACCGGCTATTTCCCCTACTGGGATACAAATCCGATTTTCAAAAGATCGTACGTTTTGCGTAGTAAATACGCACCTGTGCCTTCTTCCCTGAGCTTTTCACTTTGCAGTAAGAAATTTCTACAAATTTGATGTACAATTACTTTATTCTCATTATTTTACACAAAAATAGACTTGTTGTCAGGATATTAATGTTGTGAAATACGCTGTTACGCTTTGTGTTGTTTTTAAAATTTGGAGCAAGGACTATTGAAGATAGTCATTCAGATTTCATGTTGATTTTATAACTTTCGTGCCGTAACGTTTCATATGTTACTGCGAACTGTAAGCTACCATCATCCTCGACGTTTCGTATCGGGACATTTATTCCACAAAGTTTTTTTTTATGGGTTTCTTTCGACTTTGACTAAGCATCCAGTTATTACGCATTTGACTAGATTAACTAGATTGACCCCCCCCCCACACACACACACACACACAGCTCTGATCTAAATGAAAGGATTTGAATACATTTACACCGGAATGGAATTAGAAGAAAAGGCATGAATAACGAACAAAACAGCGTTTTAAATTCTATGAATGTATGCTGCTCTTCACTGCAGCGACCCTCCTCTGTCTGCTTCATAATACCTGGTGTATAATGTGGGTGTGAAACTTTGACTCTCCCCAAGGTGGGGAGGGGGGGGGCGGGAACAAGTTAGGCAATGTAGGTATAAAGTAACACAGTGACGCTTTCGTGTTACGATTGTTGCAATGAAAATGCAAAAATGTCTTCCCTTTGTATTGTTGACATACGTATGTGGCTGTCAACAATGTAACGAATACTGAAAGCGTTGCCATTGAAACATCGTAATGCATTCTGTATATTTGCCCTGCATATATCGCTGCCAACAATATTAAACGCACTTAGGTCTTCATATAAAGTTCCCGTTATTTTTTTCCCGGTTTTAAACATTTTTGGGGGGTCTGGACAGATTTTCATAAATGTGCCAAATTTCACGAAAATCTTTCTATTTGGAGGCGCGCTGATACATGCGGACGAACAGACGGAGTGAGGACCACACCTGACGACGCTAATGGTCGCCCTTATGTATTTATTCGAACGCTACTAGAATAGACTGTGGGTATGTGAGAACAAAGTGGCCCTACAAAGGAATGCGGTTTTATGAAGATCGATAAAATTTTATGAGGATCATCATAATGTGTACTTTCTACCAACTGTTATTAAAGTAATCATTGATAGAGTTCATTGTCGGACACGTTACGTATTGAAGGTTCGCATAGCCTGACATTACTGGCAATATACGTATTACGTATCATTGAGACGCGTTCGTTTAACCATTCTTGCAGTGGAAAGGCAGTAAGTGTTGCATATTCCGAGAGTGTTTGTAGTCTATATTATCTAGCATGCAATGCGCTTGCACCATATTGTCGCCTGTGGCCTGTCCGCTGTACAATATTTTCCCACATTATTTCATAAACGGCACGATTTTCGAAAAAAAAAACTTTATTACACATGAAATGTGTGTTTTGATTTTCTATACAGCTTTGTCGGAAATGTTTCAAATTCTAAGAGGAATCCAGCGGGATATCATCGTAAATGTACTTACGTATTCGTATAAAGTACCCGTTATTCCTGTCAGATTTTAATGAATCTTGAAATTCTTTCGACAGAATTTCGAAAAACTCTCTTATATCAGATTTCGTGAAAATCCGTGCAGTGGGAGCCGAGTTGTTTCATGTGAAGAGACACACATTAGGAAGCTGAAAGTCGCTTTTCGGAATTTTGTGAATGCTCCTAAAATTACTGCTAAATGCTTGAATAGGAGTTGTTGTTAGCTATTCATTTTTATCGCGCTTTTGTGCGCTGTGTTTCCATATAAGCATCACTCTAAAAATGCTGATTATCAGTACGAAATGTGTAGCTTCAGAGAAATGTTAACTGCATATCGTATTTTGAGGGATATATTTTATTCCGTCTCAGAAATTTCTATGGCTCTCACATTGGGGCTGTTATGAGTTTCCGTTGTCACGTTATTACGTTTAGATGACAACTGCAGAGCGACGTCTAACGAAATGCCGTTTTTAGCGAATGTCTTGAAAATCTGTTTATTTGTTCATAAATTATTGGCAGTAGACACAAATCAAATACGTAAACTGAAGTGAAAGAAGTGTTCTGGTTTCTGGAATATCCGTCTTCGGTTTGAGTGTTGTATGTGTGTGTGTGTGTGTGTGTATATATGTGTGTGTGTGTGTATATATGTGTGTGCGTGTGCGCGCGTGTGTGTGTATGTTTGTGTGTGTATGTGTGTGCGCGCGTGTATGTGTGTGCGTGCGTGTGTGTATGTGTGTGTGCGTTTGTGTGTGTGTGTATGTGTGAGTATATATATGTATGATAATATGTTTGAAATTTCTATCAAAACAAGATGGGAAATATCCTAATAAGGTTACATTAAGGCACGGTCGCTTAACAATTGTTGCCGAATAAGTACTAAATTTTTTGAGTGTGTGTCTATGTTCTAAGCGTAATTATCCGGCATAAGCGCATGCGCCATATTATATTGTCATCATATTATATTGTCATCGGTGGCCTGTCCTTTTCTACAGTATTTTTCCCAATTATTTAATAGAGGCACTATATTCGACAAAAAATCTTCACATGAAGTGTTTTGATTTTCTCTTCTAATTCGGTGTGTTATATTTCTCATCCTGAAAAGAATTCAGCACGATATTATCATAAATACACACCGGTCTTCATGCAAAGTACACGCTATTCTTGTCAGATTTTAATAAAACTTGATTTTTTTTGTCGGCAGATTTTCGAAAATTCCCAAAATTTGAAAATTTGTGAAAATCTACATTTGGAGACGATTTGTTCCATGCGAATAGACAGACAGAAAAACAGACAGAATTTTACGAAGGCGTCTAAAATGCAGTAATAATCTTACGGTGGGTTAAATGGAATTTAACTAGGCCGCTTTGCGAAAGGGCATTCATATGCTGCATAAGGGTTTCATATCTCTACCTAAAATAGGTTTGTAGGACAGAGTTCGCCCTTATTATCTCCCCACAAAATGAACATTTCTTGCCCATCTAGGAGTTCCCATTTTTTTGTAGTATATACATTCTCTGAGCTGTTTCGCTTCCGTTACCTTCGGAAATAGACACGTCATGTGAACCAACTCCTCGTTGCTTGTTGCTGAGGAGGGTGGTGTCCGCAGAGGCTACTTATCTTTTCTCCAAACCAGCAACACCCATTTCCATGCAAAACAGCACCTAACACTGAGCATCCCCCTCCAATCTTCTTTTGGCTTTACTTTGAGTCATTTACCATTCCGCTTGTGCCAAGCCCAATCCTCATACCTCACCCCTCATAAATAGGCACAGGGGCAGACCCTTCCCTTTTGCTTCAAGCCATCAGCACTGGAACTTCTAGAAGGAAAGTATGAGCCAGGTGGAGTTTCCCCATCTCGTCCTAGAAAAGAGAAATGCAATGTCTCTGAAGTTTTGATGAAAAAGTAATGCGCGAGAAAGGAAAAATGAATGGGAAGCAGAAACAAAAGGTGACGACTTCAGATGATAGACACTGTGACAGGTTTGTACAGAAGGATACATTACGTACTTCTGGTACTTATACATGTAAATACTGACTCAATTCAGGACAGGACAGAAAGACTGTGTGGTCACCCCCGTGTCACACAGAATTTAAGGCGTCTGTTTAAGGAGAGTAAAGGCGGCAAATGTTTGAAGCTGACAACACACATTCCTATTACTTAGGATGCAGTGTGGGTTTCGAGCCATTGGTACTTGAACGACAGTGAGGGCTCTCACTTAGTGGTAGCTAAACCAATCAGCTGCAAACATTGCATGCTACATGCGTACTCACTCCGTCACTCGGTTGTGTATCTCCGATTGTATTTAAACACAATTTATTATTTTTTTTTGTGTAGACAAATTAAGGTAATTATTTTCTTGTTACCGACATTTGTGATTTTGAAATGGAATATTTGGGACATAGAAATGGAATTTTGCAGGGACAGTCTCCAGACAACTCCCATTACTGTTTTTTATTCATTTATTACACGAGACACGAAGAATGGAGAGAGCATGCACAATGCTCTCCAGTGTGAGGAACGCACTGCCGAATATTGCTGTTGTAAAGAATGGCAGTTTTATGTAGTGAGTGTCACGACGCCCGTTTCTCGACGCGAAAAACTGTCGTGGTTAAAACCTAGTATACGTAGTTTTTTTTTTGAAGGGGGCCATCCCGTTGTGTATCATCAATATATATTATATTGTAATTAGTACCATCAATACTCAACATCAATAAAAACCAGATGCTTGATTACAACTGGGTTATTTTTGGCGACATGTTTCGGCCGTTAATGTATCAAGTTTTAATGTAAACAATGGGATCCCATTGGATAACAATTTTGACTGTAACTTAACAACATTGTTCTAAGTTGGCCTTGGGATGGCCGTTTAACGGCCGAAACATGTCGCCAAGAATAACCCAGTTGTAATTAAGCATCTGGTTTTTATGGATGTTGTGTATTGACGGTACTAATTACAATATATGTAGCATACGTAGGTTCTACTTTCGTTTTAGCTTCTTAGGTTTTAAGTTAAGATTAGGAGATACTGTAAGTAACACACACTTAACAAAGAAACTGTTACTTAAGTGTAGATATAATGTATTTTTGTCCGTAATTTATGCTAGTGTACAACTTGACAACTCAACAGTTTCCAGCTGCTCTGTCAAAGACTTGCACCATCGCCGCGTGTGTGATTATTAGTGTAAAAGAATGTTTCATGTAAAATTTATATCTTTGTTTTCTACTTCACACAGAATTTCACGCTCCTCTTCTCTACTCATTATTGATTATCTTTAAAATTTGTGTATGTCTTCGTGGACTACTTGGACGGAACGTCGGTTACTATTAGCATTGGACTCGGTGTCTCGTCTCACAAGACTTCTTTCTACCTTATGCTTTTTTTTTTAACAAAGGTGCTTTTTTTTTGACTAGATATAGGCACTCTGCACCAGCGTTGTAAATTTAACTGACTGTGTCTTTGGGATTTTACCAAATTAGAAAGCAGAAACGTGGGGTTGTCTCAATGTCACTATGTTCGTTGAAATTTTAGGAAAGTCAATCCATGAACAAATAGTGTTGTTTAGATAATAGTCCTGTTCCGCTTGATAAATTCGGAAATAGTTTTAAAACGATAAAATTATTTTGGGTATGAATAGAGACATATTTTGGAAAATGGTGGGCAAGAGAAGCAATATATTTTGAATGAAAATACTTCGTACCTATGGCTACTGCGGTCGATTCGTTACAAGTCTACTATGATTTAGAACACACGGTGTATAACTTCTGTACAATTATGTAGAATTTAATTTATAAAATGGAAGTACTTTATTACAGTCTCTTGTTTAATTTTACTTCGCTTTTGTGTCCTAATAGCGTCTGTCACTCACTGGAAATGTTGGGGAGTCTGTTTATTATGAATCTAGTAATTCTGCTGGTGCCCGTTCAAGCTTCGCCGTTGTTTTTTCAGATTTGAAGGCGTTGAATTATATATGAAATCAAATACATTTCCTCCGTTGCTGTGATTGTTGCAATTATTCTTATGATAAGATCCCTCTGACTGGTTTTCGCATGGATAAGAAATGTTGTACTGTCCATAGTGTTTGTAAAGTTCGCTGTAAGGCATGATGTTATATCCACTTGTTCCACTATTTTGATACCTCCCGTTACCATTGACGCTTTCAGAATTGTAGGCAGCTCTACTGTGTCCTTCGTTGTAGTAGGCACCATGCGGTTGGTAGTCCGTGTGTCTGTAGTTCGGATCATAGGGCCCTGGAGCCATAAAACCTTGGTTTGAGTGGTGTCCACTTCTGTTGGTATATACTGGACTTCCTCGATATCCTGGACTTACAGGTCCTTGATTTCCTTCATAACTCCCATGTCCATGATTTGCCCAGTTTGGATAAACACCGTTTTTATATCTGTAAGAATAAGTGGGATTATTGTTAATGGGTCCAGAAGGGATATTATTAACTTCCTTGTTTCCGTTTCCAAAACCAAACCTGCTATTAACATTATTGGATAGCCAACGTTTCTTGATCAGATCTGATCCCTTCTCAGCTATCATTATGACCGGAGCATTTGTGTTCCCCGATACAACCATTGGCATGATGGACGCATCCATTACTCTGAGGTTTTTCAGACCATGTACTTTTAGCTCAGGGTCAACCACAGCCACTGGGTCACTTGAAGGTCCCATACGACAAGACCCAGCTTGGTGATTCTCTGGTCCTGTAGCTGTTCTGGCGTAGCACTCCCAATAACCCTCAGTGCCAAAACGGTGCTTCTGTATGCACGATGGAATAGGAGTCTTGTTAAGTTCAAAACCGAAACGTTCCTTCAGGATTCGTGTATTTCCGAGCCTCAGTGTGAAATTTATAGCGTCAAGAAGAGTGGCCATATCGGCGGGATCTGACAGGTAGTTAGCGTACATTAGGGGAGGATCAAGAGGGTTGGAGCTCTTCAGAGTGACGTATCCACGACTCTTTGGATGAAGAACTACTGATGAGATGCTTATATGACGCTTCTTTAGAGGATCTTCAGGATCCTCCGGTTCTCCAACAACTCCAGTTCTGGCGCAGTTTGCAAGATAACCTCCGAAGAATAGCTGGACGTCGGGATGGTCTCCAGCAGGATCTGCGTATTTGGAATTCAGCTTAGCGGTTACCTGTAAGAAATATGGAGGAGCGTGGTAGTTATTTCAGAAACCGCTACTTAAGGCCTTCAGTGAGGCAGGGATATGTTTTCATATTAGTAAAGACAGTGCTACTGAGTTTCACTATTTAGATAACAGTAAAATGGTGAACGCATTCATTACTTTAATGTGCCCAAAGGCGTATGTCATTTATGATATGCTTGATCCTGTTGTTACATGTTTTAGCCCAGTTCACGTTTCGACATTCTACATCCACAACATTTTACTGCTGGCCACGCTACACATATATCGTATATCACAGTGACTTTCTTGTTTACATAATATTGTATGTACTATCAATTATGTGTAATAGAACTAATGATCTAAAGTAAACCAACTTACATTACAGAATTACTAACCGACAGACTTTATGACGCAGGGTCATCTTTCTTGCTGATCAGTATATTTCCCGTTACTACACTGCTTCACTGGGTATTTGAATCCAGACGTTTTGGGTCGACGTGGTGTTCTTATCTTCAAAGGTCCATATGCCCAAAAGAAGATAGCCGGGATCCATTTACCCAGTGATGCAGGGCCATATCCCAGAAAAAAGGGAACCTTTAGCTACATCGTTGTGAAAACTTCAAACCTCGCAAACTACCTATATTTGTGAAACACATAATGTTCGTTGAAGTCATCCTAGAGTTCTGACAGTGAAGTCTGCTCTGAGGCAGTTCGGACTTTTCATATTAATGGCAATTCCTATACAATGAAGTGCCATATTAGCTGGAATAAAATAGTACTAAACACTTCACAGAAATGTTTACAAACTGCACTAAGAGATTAATGTAGTAAAACCAACTATATTCATCAATGTCTCAAATTTATTTATGTTGGAATAACACTCTACATATTTCGGACGGTCTTTCCGTCCATCACCAGGAGTTCAAGACTGTACATACGGCAATAAGCTTATGTCAAAGAGATACTGCTGACTGCTAGCTAGCTAAAAATTATATTATATAAGACACTAATAAGACCGGTAGTGTCGTATGGAGTGGAAGCATGGATGTTGACGAAGAAAGAAGAACAAGCTCTGCTAATTTTTGAAAGGAAAATATTTAGAAGAATATAGGGTCCTAAATATGAAAACGGGGAATGGAAAAGTCGGAAGAATCGAGAACTAGAAGAGATGAGCAAAGGAGAAAATATAGTAAAGTGGATAAAAGGGCAAAGGATAAGCTGGTTAGGTCAACTAGAGAGAATGGAGATGGATAGGATGCCCAGAAAGATCTTCACTCAAGAACTGGAAGGGACGAGAAGAAGGGGAAGAACCAGGAAAAGATGGAAAGAGGAAGTACAAAGAGATCTTCAAGTGCTGGGAGTGAGAAGATAGGGAGAGTTGGTGGCAGATAGGAAAAAATGGGAGGACATTGTTCGACAGGCCAAAACCCACAGTGGGCTGTGGCGCCAATGGAAAAAGAAGAAGAAGAAGAAGAAGAAAAAGAAGAAGCTAGCTAGCAGTCAGCAGTATCTCTTTGACATATGCCTGTTGCTGTATGTACAGTCTTGAACTCCTGATGACGGACGGAAAGACCGTCCGAAACACGTAGAGTGTCATTCCAAAATGAAATAAATTTGATACATTGGTGCATCTGGTTGGCTTTACTATAGAAATATATTACGAAGCATGGCCCTATGAACGTCAAATTACACTAAGAGCTTTTTCTGTTCAGTGTAGTCGTGTGGCAAGATTTTAAAGAAGACTAGACCATTAGTATCCTCGAAGCCCTTGTCGTGGACAGCGACAGGCTTATCTTAATATTCTGCGGAGAAATCCTATCCGTACTTTATTTCGCGCGGTGAAGTTGCGAAGACCTATAAATGATGATAGAGATTAGGTTAGGTTAGGTTAGGTCCTCATCGCAGTTGTCTGAGGGGCGGACGCTGGCGGTGTGATATCTGTACCAAACTTCATGTATAGCTCTACATATGGATTTAGGATTATCACGGGCACAAACACGTGAATTTGGTGTTAGGCTAAAAGGATAAACTATTACTTGGCTTTTACTGCATACAACATTTGGCTTATGAAACATTCGCTCATTTATAACACAAAGTGTGCGCTTTGGGGAGGTACCCAGCTGGTTTACCACCCGAGAGTAAAGTACCATAAGTAACACTTCTTATTGCTGGACTCAGTCTCACAGGCCTGTTATTAAAGGTGATTATTAAATTGGCCGCAGGCACTTCTACATCTGTCTTTTGTATCATTCGTCCATTTCTCATATCACGCCACGTAAACTTGACAGTTGATGCATTTTCATAATGTAATCGAAGAAATCGATTCATGTGTCTATGATTTTACGAGATTTTTAATAAGGGGTACGCGTAATGAAAGGACGTGTTCGGCAAGTCAACGAGACAGCTTTAATAGGACAATAAGCAAGTCACGAATGTTGGGAGTTCTAGCAACAACGTCTTGCATGTAACGCCCTCACAGTCTGCCAAATATATATTTACATCAGTGGTATAGGAAGTACTACGCCGTACTTAAAGTGTTATTAATGTAAAACGAACAAGTGGTAATATTAGAAAAAATTATTTTTGCACTGTAGTGGAAGCCATGAACTCCTTGTTAAGAACTTAAAAAAACCTGGAAAAGGTGGAATTAGGGTCTGTTGATAAGACCTGGAAACTAGAAGAATGACTGCAAAGTATTCTCCGATGTGAATGGACTTACTTCATAATACCTAGGATAGGCACAAAAATAGCCTGACATTTGTCAGAGCTAGAAAGGCAATTAGGTGTATGAGCAACGAAAGGCTTTGATCGCAAGAGCGTCTGCGAAAGGATTTAGTTGATTGATGGATGGATGGATGGATGAAATGGCGACACACATTCTTATTTTTCTGTTGGAGAAGTGAGGGCCGGGAAGTGCCTAGCTCCAATAAAACGGTCAGTTTGCTTTTGTTCGAATAACGAATTCCCAGAAGGGTTATTGTGAGATCTGAACACAACCGAAACAAGGGCAAAGTGATAAATCACAATGTTGAAGGATGCAGTTTCATTAGCGTGGGCAGCTCATTTTGAAACACGGGTAATGGGACCGTGAATTCTGGGTAGATAGTTACCACCTAACTACACGCAGCGTAGAACTGGGCTCTTTTGGGCTGTTACGCTGTGCGTAGTGGTAATTCCTTATCGGTGTTTCGGAATAACCGATTGGTCCCAAATTTAAAAGCCAGGAATACGAAAATGGGACCGATAATTTGTCCCGAAATGTCAGTAAGGTATGTCCACTACACGCCGCGTAATAGCTCAGAAGAGCGCAGTTCACATCTACTTCGCAGCGGGAGCCTTAAATTTTACAGGCAGCATAGTTTATATGGGTTTATTGCTGTGTTCACTGGTTCTTGTCCTGAGCCGGACGAACCCACTCCAAACACGTCCCATTTCTCAAATATTTATTATATTATTATCATCCCATCTATGCCTAGGTCTTCCAAGTGTTATTTTTTGTTCCAAAATTTTCTATCAAAGATTTATACAAATTTTCCTTCTCACCAGTCCGTGCAACATTAACCCATTTGATTTATTTCTTCCAATAATATTTGGAGAGAACGAATCACGAATCTCCCCATTATGCCGCTTCCTCAACGGAACCTGTTACTTCCGCCGCTTTGAGTTCAAATATACTTACCAGTACCCTTTTCTTGAATACTGGTACAAATCTCCTATAATACAATATGCTGCAGCACTTAACACAGAACCTCCCCCCCCCCCAAGACGTTACGGTAACCACCTACTAGACTGCACGGTGTGGTGAACCAGAACACCACAATATGGATTTTTGCCGGCATCGAAGCTTCATCACTTTTACAGCTTGTGTTATGAACGAGAAACGAAGACCGGGACAAGAGAGATGGAATAAATAAATAAATTAAATAAATACAATGAATGAATAAGTGAACAAATAAGTACGAGTAAATGAGGCAAGAAGGACACCAACAACAAATGTAAGAAAGGAATCAAGGAAGCAAATAAAAAACAGCTAATGAAAAGATACGGAGACACTTGGGTATGAGGGAACGACGACATAAAAGGAAAGATTATTGAAAGGAAGGAGGAAGAGTAGAGGAAAGAGGAAAGAGAATAATGAAATAAATACGCAAAGAAATGTTGAAAGAAGAAAGCATTAGCTGACGAAAGAAATAAAGGAATATTCAGTTGTTTGAAAACGGGGGTGGTTAAGATAAGGAGAAGATGCCAGTTTGTGGATCTCACAGTAGTGTTTCTGAGCCTGCCAGTCCAGTGGGATATTGCGCCGTGTCCACCGGTGAATTTTAATAGTTTTCCAACAAGATGCGACTTATTCAGTTTATTACATTTCTGTAGGCAGCTCAACATGTAAATACAGCTTCTGGTATTGATTAACCGGATCTACTACCATCCGCTCTCGTTGTTGAGTTCGAACTCAACAACGAGAGGGGTGGTAGTAGATCCGGTTAATCCATACCAGAAGCTGTATTTACAGCTGTACGAGCTCCTGATGATGGGTGTCAACACCCGAAACATGTAGAGCTGCCTACAGAAATGTAATAAACCGAATAAGTCGCAACTTGTTGGAAAATTATTAAATTCGATTCACGAAGCACGGACCCATGTGTGTGTGTGTGTGTATATATATATATATATATATATATATATAAGCTAGTTGTCGATGTTTCGAAGGAAAGCAGTGCCTTCGTTTTTAGGGTCAAGCAGATCGACAAATCGTGAATCTTTGAAGATAAATATGGCAAGATGGTGGAAGTAAGGACACTCCTTGTGACAGTACAAACGTAAATACGAAAAAGTAAAAGAAAGTGAAGACGCGTTGTTACAACGTACCTGCGAGAGTCCCGTGCTAGAAAGTGGGCCCGTTCTGTTAACCACGTAGTCCGTGATAGCTAACCAGTCAAGATCCGCTATGGCATTGTCATTCAGTATGAAGTTTATAAACACTGCTACGTGGTTATGTAGGTTCTGACCGACACCTCTGAGGTCATGCACCAGGGGAATTCGTAGTTTGGCGAGGTCCTCCCTGGGTCCGATCCCGGACAGCAGCAATAGCTGAGGTGAGTTAATTGCGCCTGCAGCTAGGATCACTTCTTTTTTGGCCCTAGCAATTTGCTTGCTACCGTTTCTGATGAATTCGATGCCCTCGGCAGCTTTCGTTGTGGGGTTGACGAGCACTTTTGTCGCAGTGGCGTTCAGCATTATGTGGAGGTTGGGCCGGTTCCTGACAGGCCGGAGGAAGGCCCGGGCACTGCTCATCCGCGACCCTTGCCTGTAAACGTAAAATGGAACGTACTCATTTCCAGGAATTGTCGTAACTAATCCTAATTGTTCGTGTGCTTTACTTATTGCGGCTTTGAATAAATCACAGGACCTAACAGGGAAATCATGTTCCCTTCCCTCAGTATGTCAGCGCGTTTCAGCTCAGAAATTATTAAGCGAATTTCACTTTTGATCGGTACTGGTAATCTACACTAAAAGGTGTTTGTATAACGTAATTCATGATTGGTATCTTTAAACACTTCACAATATTCTTTACTTGAAGCTCGGGTTCAGGTTTCTTGTCTGCCAGACGAACAGCTAAAGGTCAAACGCTGATCACACTGCAGACCTGACGTCACAGACAAATTTTCCTTGTTTCACTATATGTTAAGTGTTACCAAAATGACGTTTCAAATGAAAGTAGTACATTTTTAATACTTATTTCCCACCCATATTGCACACGATCACCCTTTGTAACTTTGTTGTCCCGACGCGCTCAGTCTGGTAGGTGATCCTCTTTCGGGAAACGGGTGTGGTTCAGCGAAACACATACAGTTTTAATTATTTCTTTTTACTTGTTTTATTTACTCAGTTTATTCTTGATATAAAATAATGGAACGCTATATCCAGTAAAACAACTAGATCATTTCTAGGAAACTGACACAGTCACTTCTCTGTACTCTTACCTACACCACACTCGTACGCGACTGAATTCGCACTGGATTGCTAGCGTCCGTTGTCCGCTGCTAACGTTTTCTCATTTAAATCTCTCCCCTCCTACCTATCACCAACGGTCCTGAATATACGTTGACAGATTAACTTA
>Ga0123354_10005108_pt1 | contig 18947 bp, 9 predicted proteins | sample TergutLab28metaG_2_FD_97872 | JGI IMG/M metagenome (GOLD analysis project Ga0123354, IMG submission 97872) | Labiotermes labralis P4 segment gut microbial communities from Petit-Saut dam, French Guiana - Lab288 P4 | ecosystem: Host-associated > Arthropoda: Insects > Digestive system > Gut ...
ACACCTAACAAGAGCAAGGTGACAGCGTGACACCTAAAAAGAGCATGGTGACAGAGTGACACCTAACAAGAACGTGGTGACAGAGTGATACCCAACAAGAACATGGTGACAGCGTGATATCTAACAAGAGCATGGTGACAGCGTGACACCTAAAAAGAGCATGGTGACAGAGTGACACCTAACAAGAGCATGGTGACAGAGTGACATCTAACAAGAACATAGTGACAGAGCTTCACCTAACAAGAGCAAGGTGACATGGTGACACCTAACAAGAACACGGTGACATGGTGATAACTAACAAGAACACGGTGACATGGTGCCACCTAACAAGAACACGGTGACATGGTGACACATAACAAGAAAACGGTGACAGCGTGACACCTACATTAAATCTCTGTCGTTAATTATATTTATTAAATGAATGTTCTAATCTTTAGCCTGACGCAGTTCGGGCATCGCCTTGTATAAAAAAAAACATTTTTTTTGGAAATGGCAACCGATAGTGACCGGCTGTCATAGTGACCGGCTCTCATAGTGACCGGCCTGTCATAGTGACCAGCCTGCCATAACACATAGTGACCAGCTGTCATTTAAGACTCTGACAGGGAAAATAAATCCGACCCAACCGATTAGGTGCCTCCTTACCTATCTTTTAATCAGAAGGCAGTAAAGAGATCAAATTCCGAGGATTCGTCGCCTTCTGTGAATGTGAGGCGTGGAAAAGTCTAGAAACCAAGCAGTTTCCAGTTTAAAAAGTCTGAGTAACCTCAGAACCCCTTTGAACGGAACGTTTGTAGTCATTTCACAACGGACGTTGGGCTCTATCATATGCAGCAGACAGTTGCATTTGCCCCGAATTTCGGGCTCACTTCTAATTATAGAAGCTTGTTACTGCAGTCCGGCGGAAGAAGCAGCAAGTGCAACTGTCTGCAGTAACAAGCTTCAGATACACAAGGCTATAAACCTGCGCGTGTGAAAGACTCAGAACTGTTTTAAAATTTGTAGAAAAATGCCGATGAAATACCCTCAAAGCAAAGTTTCATTGCTCTAAGCTCTTGCGTCTAATTTCTTTGGAGGAAAAAAGAAAAGATTAAAGAAATGAAATTGGAGAAGTCTTGGCTGCTTTGTCTTCCATTCGTTTCTTCCCTTTTTCGCCATTTTTTCTTTCAGAAATCCCTCTGGCTCTTATGCGATCTTTGATAACTTCTCCACCCCTTTTTTCTACAGACATAGTTTAGACTCTCGATTGCAGGTCTAAAAGGAAGTTGGGGGTAAAGGTGGTGAAGGGGGTGAGGGAGAAGATGAGAAAGGTGAAAGCTAGAATTAGACAGAAATAATGAAGAGGGTCCTCAAAGATGCTTTTCTCCATCTTTCTTTTTAACTCATACACCTCGTAGTGGCAATTCGAGAGTGTTTGCCGCGACTAAATAAGGAAACAGAGTGAAGTGAATGACACGCACTGTCAGCTGCCGTACATATATATATATATATATATATATCGCTCGCTCTCTCTCTGTCTATCTGTCTGTCTTGCTCTCAACACAACGAAGAATTTGGTTGTGGATTTTTATACCGTCATTGGAACAAAACGTTACAACAAAATCTTAACAAAATTTCCATTAAATTTAAATATAACAAATGGGAAATAGGAGGCATGCGCGTGCGCACGCACACACGTATATATATATATATCACATCTTGGGACAAACCCGAAACGATTAGCCTACTGCAGGTGCGGATATGCTGTACTTCCGATGTGACACACATCTGCACACAGATGACTGAAGATCTCACAATAAACACAATATATAACACAACGACAACGGCCCAATATACTCGATAAAACTGAAGTACGTATTTTTGCATAAACTAACTGAATTACTAAGACAAAAAAAAACAGGCGCCACCTCATAAGCCTGTATCCTCTGCTGACTTGTTCATTTGTTTGTTTGTTAATGACGCTCTAATGTCCTTTGGCGAATGGCGAAAAGGGTAAATTTAATTTTGACATTTGAAATCCTCACGGCGGCGACTATGCAGGCTGCTGTATTCTGAAATGTGACGCCGTGTACCTTGACAATTAGGTGCCAAAGTTTCGGAGGAACCTGCTGCCTACTTCTTCAGTGTAAAACAGCGAGCTGTGAGGTTAAATGAGTTATAACATGGGACAGAGAGAAGGGGTCTGGGGCTGTGATCGAACCCTGACTTTCGTGATGCCATTTTGAGGGCCTTTTTTGACAGTGTTTGACAGTGTATGAGAGGCGGAAAAAATAACAGAAGAAAACGTAGAAAGAAAGGTGGTTAACAGAAGAATGGGTTTAGTTCATTTAAAGATGCTGTTGATATTTCGGCTAATACAGCGACGCTATTCGTGAAGCTGAACTGGAAGATATTTCGGAGAAACGGTCGTGCAATGATCCAAGTAATATCCTGGGTTCTACCTGACAGAAGAAAAGAAGGAGAAGTCAAAATATAACGTGCACCATGTAACCTGTCATAAAGGCACAGAGATGGGGAGTAGAAATATAGCTGAACTCCTTCTTTAGCCTCGATCCTAGTGGGGTGGGTGGTTACCGCCACGCCCTGGCCGCTTTTACCCCAGGAGTAATCCTGTACCCATTGTACAGGAGGCTGGGTGGGCCACACGGCAAGTCTGGATGGGTGCGAAAAACCTCGTCCCCATCGGGATTCAATCCCCGGACTGTAGAGACCCGAGCATTATACCGACTGAGCTAACCCGGTCAGTCTGGAGTTTTGTATGTCTATTAATACGCAATGTGCAGTAGTGAGACTTTGCATATACTGAAGATATTTTGTGAAATATAACATAAAATCAGACAGTCAAGCCTGTCGATCTGCTAAGCATTTTAAGGCACAAAACACAGTTCGTTACTATATAAAGTTCAGCTCCGACCTCAAAGCAAACAAACTCATTTTCCGTTACAAAGATTAACCACTTCTTCCTCACCAGGTTCTTTATTCAGCTAATCACATAAAACGAATTCATTCTATTGGGCAAAATAAGGATTGTTAAAAGGGTGGTATATATAAGTGTTCATTGCCATTAACAGGGTTAAGATGTGAAAAAGTTTTCCGGATAAGTTGTCCGGTGCGATCTGACAGTTTGTGCACATTAAGTTATTTTGCCAAAATAAATTACGTGTCCATTCATTTCATATAAATCTTTTTCGAAATTTTCGATTTTATTTCACGTAAGATGTCAAAATTCTTAGAGTCAGTCTCGCCCCCGTCCCCAGTAGCAGAATGTCCACGTCCTCTCCTTCCGATAAACTTTTCTGACCGATCAAGTTTAAATAAAGAATTAGCAGCTGCTTTGTGTTGCGTCCTCACAGCACGGGGTGCAAATAAAATCGGGCGAAGGATTGCGTCACGAAGGCAATATTTCGTAATTTTCTTTGACAGTTTAACGTCGTGCATGAGTTCGGCACGTAGCGATGTGGATTACCCCTTCTCTAATAGCCTTCCTTCGCGACAAAAGAAACCAATCGTCTGCTCGGAATCTTAGGCAATAATGTGCAACATTCGATACGAGAGACTTTTGGTGTCTGCAGCTGTAAAGGTTTCAGAACCGTCCCAGAAATAGGAGGCACAACGGGGAAGGAAGTTGTGCAGGAAGGAAAAAGCAAACAAGGTTAGAAAAACGGAAACAAGAAGGGAAGAAGTAAAAAAAGAATAAGAAGGGGAAAAGGAGAGAAGATGTACAAAGCAAAATAGAGAAGATTAGGGCAGAGATAAAAAGAAAGCAACGAAAAGTAAAAGAAAGAGGCATAGAAAAAAGGAAAGTTGGATAAAAGAAAAAACAAAAGGAGTGAAAAGGAAAAGGGATATGCCGCCTTTACCCTTTCTTTCACTTCGAACGCAAGCGATATAATTGGTCGCTACAAATGTTGTACACTTCATACAGCATCTTACGTCTGCCATGAAGACAGCAAATTTGTCAGTATGTGAAAATTTTAAGCTACTGAATTGTCAGCCGTTTGCAGTTCACCGGCCGTGCACATTTCTTCTGGCAGTAACCAGCAGTCACTAGCGTGGCCCAAGAAAGCATGGCTCTCGCAGATGGCATCGTGTGCCAGAACACTGTACTTTGAAGTTCAATATGCGGGTAAGATTTCTTAACCGACAAACCTCGAGGCATTTATAAAGGAGAACCTTCCATTATTTCGATAAACCTCCCTTCCCTCTGACATAACATGGCAGCAAACCTCTTTGATTGCGCGAACTGGCAGTTCCAGAGATAGCATCCCTGGTGTCCCGGACAGACTCTCGCTTACAAAAGACACAACCTCAGCTACTGGAAGTCCAAATTAATTTAATGTAGATGAAGTGAATACCTCCCCCTTCTACTGCAGCCAAGTTTATCCAGGAACTGTTGTATATCGAAGAGCGAGATGAGATGACGGCATATCCCCTCTCCCAGCTATATTCTGTAAATAGTATTCGCTTGCTAATTAATGCTAATTATGAACATTTCTATAGCTCTTGTTCGCTACTGTTCATTTCAACACAGACCACAACCTCTGGGCTATACAGCACAATCACGTTTCACAAACATGTGAGCGTCAGGAAGAATAAATACTAATACGGCTGCATTAAATTACAAATATCGTGGAGCCTGAAAAAATAATTAAAAATCTATTGACCATTGATCGGCTATGGACCCTGTATCATAACCTGTATCATAACCCTTCATAACCCATCATGAAGTACGTACACATAACATTTTTTATCTGATTTATCAATCTGGATTGCTGAGTACGCTTCCAGATCAAAGTGCTGTAGACCGCTTTACAACAGCTGGCGCAGTGGCTGTGGACACGGATTTCATTCATGAGGTCTGCTGTTTGAATCTAACCACAGGACCTAAATTAATATTGTTTCTTTAAGCGACAGAGATTCAGACTTTGGTTGATCCTGATAGCAGGGCGATCTAAGGCGTGGGTCTGGGGCCGCTCGACTGCTGGGGATTAGGCTTCGAATCCCACCGGGGGCATGACTCTTGTGTATTGTCAGGTAGTGTTCTCTGAGACAAGCCGTTCCCTCATCCAGAGGAGTCCTACCGTTGGTGTGTATGTGTGTGTGTGTGTCATTATGTGTGATCAGGTGTAACAGTAACCTACAGTGAGTAGGTATAAAGAGGTGCAAATAAGACAGGAAGATGTTAGGAGGCTGGCGAGTGGCAATGACCTGGAGAGCGTCTGGAAATAAGCGGTCGTGACCACACTTTGCTAGAGAGACTCAAAACTCACGGAGAACTTCAGTAACAATAAGAAGTGACCTCATTGGATTTCGAAATGGGCACCTCCAAAACACGAATTTATGAATATCGCCTGAGTTAAATATCGAGTAACAGAATTATACAAAAGAATGGCAAAATGTAAAAGCAAGACGTCAGCATGGGGCGAGATATAGAACGTTAGCAAGCGGCAGAAAATTGTCAGTCAACTCTTGAAAGAAGGCCTGCACTAACGTCACGAACGCTTTGCATTTTGTCCACAAAATGCAAAATATTCATCGGTTTCTTAAGGTTATGAAGACAAACAGCGCCGATGTTATTTGTCATTCTCACAACTTTTTATGTCACATTTTGAACAATTTACTCCTTGCAATTCCAAAGTACCCCGCGTTTAAATGAGAGAACAAGTCAAGAATGTTCAAATTTAAACCAACAGAAAGGTATCGGAAAGATGCTGAATCGGTCCATATGGGTGCCTCACGAATCCCATAAGCCAACTTGGTTTGGAAATTCATTTCGAACCCCCCCACCCCCCCCCGATCAACAAAGTTAACACAAAGTAAAACTGAAAGAGGGATTCTGGGAAGTTCCCACATCATTTCCATCCCAGTCAATCCCATACTTAGTGTTGGCGGCAGCTGCAGGAAGGTTTGGGTAGTCATAGTTCGGTAGTTCAGTAGTTTATAGGTAATATGTTACTATAATCAGATATATGGAAGTTTTAATGTGTGCTTTACTGCACTGCCCTTAATCTACCTTCTTAACAGCCCCAAATTTAGGGCGCTATAGCCCAGACATCAATGTTAGGGCTTCAATACTGATAATCTCGAGACTCGTTCACCAAAGACCAGACATATATCTGGTACTAATTTTAGTTAGATCGGTTGGAAAGAGATTCCGAGTACCTGTCATATCGGGTATAGGGTACTTAACGTCACGACGGAGAACGATCTTGACCCTGAAAGGTGTCTTTGGGCTGTTCTAATATTTCTAGCAAGGCGGTGGACAAAGTCCACAAAGCCGACGAATCCAACAAGCGCCGTCCCGTGACTTTTGGCGTCCTTTGCGGTGTAAATGAGTTTTGATTGCCGTGGAATTCACGCAGCGTAGATTTGCTATATGCAACCGACGTTTCGGTACCACGTAGGCTAAAAGAAATGCTGTATCGTTTTCCACAGTCATTTCTCCAGGCATCTAAGATGATCCGCTGTGTAACGAGAACGCAGTCTGTGAAGGCACCTGCAAGGACTTCTGTGCCATGTTTGCAACTTGCACGTGACCGCGAAGTTTATGAACGTTCAACCGGTGATGCATCATGGGATATGTCAGCAGTACATATCGGCGTGTTGTGACAACATGTGCACGGGTCAGTGAAGTAGAAAGTCCTTACTAGAGCTGCAAGAGCATGTTGGGGTCATGATAGTCTCTCCGGGATAACTCAGTCGGCATAGCTACTCGCTACGGGCTGGACGGTCAGGGGATCGCATCCCGGTGTGGGTGAGAATTTCCTTACCCGCCCTGCGGACAACCCAGCCTCCTGTACAATGGGTACCTTGTCTTTTCCCGGCTTAAAATGGTCGGGACGTGGCGTTGACCACTCACCCGCATCTAGCATAAGGTTAAAGAAAGAGTAGAGCCATACCTCTACTACTCCTCTGGGCTTTCATATCAAGTTCTAGGGTGAATTTTCTTTTACTTTATAATCGTCCGCGCAATCGATTCTAGATACCACTCAGTTGGTCCTAGAGAGCACTCAGTTGGCTCTAGAGAGCACTCAGTTGGCCCTACAGAGCACTCAGTTGGCCCTGTAGAGCACTCAGTTGGCCCTACAGAGCATTCAGTTGGCCATACAGAGCACTCAGTTGGTCCTACAGAGCACTCAACTGCTGTGTCCTCAGAGTATGTAACTGTATTTGTCAATGTAACTCGTGGCGACAAACGAAGTCTTGTAGCATGTAACTGCTGCTGCCATCCGCATATGTACCCATATCAGTGTGTGACCTCTAATGACACTCTTCATTTGTTTTCTCACGACCTTTCATCTTCTGTCAAGGGATCTCGGTGTATTCGCATCCGTGCCCACCCTCCACCCCCACCCAGTCACCGTCGGATAAGGGGTGGTCTTAGGATGTTGATGCAACCTCTCGCTTATGATCAAATTTTCAGCGACAGACTCTTTCAGCCAAATATTCACGGAGTCCTGGTCTGTGTTCGTAGGTAAACAGAGATAATCATCGTCGCGGTGAGGTACTGTCACATCCTGGTTGACCCGTTGTGGTTCACTCCTCTCCCCACAACGTTCGGTACCGATGAGGATGCTTGACCCGAGCCCACCTAAGATACGTCCTCACGTCAATGGTGTTTCAGGTATTTACCCTGTCTGTCTCGGCCGATCGGGCAAATGTTACGAAGAGGTACTGGGAAAACACTGGGTGGTGTGAGAGCGGACTGGGTGTGTGGGTTGTTGTGCTGAACCTCCGCATGTTCATCCAGACCTGACTGCTTGCAGCATTTCTTCAAACGATTCAATGTCTATACCGGCAATCTCCTGTTCCTGGTTCCTTCTTGATCTATACAGTTAGGTTCGTCTGTTTTGCGGTGTTTCCGTTGTTCACGAGATCGGAGCCAGGGTCCTCCGAGGGCAACGCTGTATCAGTTGCCCACTCCTATTACACTCATAACACATTGTCAGTTCTATACAACACTCTGCCTAGCAGCCACGTGAGGTAGTTAAATGGCGAGTCAGCCAGCGTTGCGACACCCAAACCTGTCTTGGTCATCGGGGAATGACTGACTCCGAAACCGGGCCGCGTCACGGTAACACGGTAACACGTACACCTGCCCGAACACTTGGCCCATAGCTGGTGGCGAGACAAAGAGCAGAGCAGAGACACGTACCTGCTCTGTTTGGTCCTGTTTGCTTCCATTAATATGCTTGTTACAGGCGACCAAGGCCTGATTCAGTACGAAGCTTCTGACTCTTTTAAAGTCACTCTCGGTCAGGTGACAGACATAGTTCTCGAAGTGTCCGTTTACTCGTCGTTCAACCACCTGAAGACTTGTAGCCCGAGAATCCTTTATTGGATTCAGTCGCCTTGATGACTTAAATTAAAAATGCTGTCGGTTTTCACCATAGGAGATTATTGTTCTGATGTGCATGTGAGGGAATGTTTTTCTTGATATAGTGGAATTACAATTGCTCTGTTGCCATCGATGTGCATGTGAGGGAATGTGTTTCTTGGTACAGGGGAACTACCCTAGTGGCATCACAAACCGTACAAGCCTACGTATGGCACCCTCTCCAACAACGGTACACATCTCACCATATTAACGTAAGGCGTAGTTTAGGGCTTCTTTGGTCAATTCTGCGAGCATGTTAGCATTTCTAACACGTCTCATCCGCTTGCCCGCCCCACAAAAACATACAGTGGATACTGCACCATTTAAACACCCATAATTCACAGATCCTTTCGTCCGACGTACTGTGTGCTACAGTCTGTGCGGGTCACAAACCATCGTGACAACTTACCTTTTAAACTCGTCAATCTGAATCGTTTTAACTTGGCCTCCTGTGAGTCACATTTTGGTGTCAACGCAACTGCGAGTGTTCTTGAGCTCTGACTGACCTGCACCTACTGAGTAACGATTGCATAAAATGGCTGTAGTAAAGGTAAAGTGATCCCTTTACAGGCCCGGTGTGGCCCAGAGGTGGGTAGAAGTATAGCTCTACTCTTCCATGACCGCGGCACTACAAGATGGTGAGTGGTCAGCAGCACGCCCCGGCCGCCCTTTACCCCCGGGAAAGACCCGATATCCATTTTACAGGAGGCTGGGTGAACTCCAGGGGCGGTCTGGACGAGCGGAAAATCTCGTCCCCACCGGGATTCGACCCCGGACCGTCCAGCCCGTAGTCAGCCATTATACCGACTGAGCTACCGGGCTCCAAGACGGTTGTAGTGTTGTGTAAGAATGTTGCAACAATGCTGTCAGTTACGTCACTTTGCTCCTAAGTTTGAACTAGGTCTGTCAGCTAGTTCTTCCTGTCAGTTCCACTTTCATTTTATATTCTCGTAGAACTTGATTCATTGGCAAAATCCATATCATTGAAATATACAGACACAACTTATACACACACACACACACACACACACATATATAAATATAATCTGCACTGTATCAGTTCAGTTTTGAGACGTTTCCACAAATGAAGCGTGTGGGAAGCGCAGAAATACTTTGTATCTTTTTTCAGTACAGGTTTGGTCGTTGCATAATTCTTTATGGTCACACAAATGGAAAGCAAAAATATAAGCTGGACTGAAGGGCGGGGAGTGGGGGGGGGGGCGGAATGGGAGGCGGACAATAAGCTTCAATATGGGGGCACTCAATTGCAGCGACTGAAATGAAAAACAAATGCTGCTGCTTATACACACAGAAACACGTGTCGGAAGGTTATGGTGGGTCCCATTATGCTTGCCTCTTCGTGTACAAATATGGGCAGTGCCTTGAGCGATATCGCTTTGTATTGTCACCCGCTGCTGCAGCGATTACTAAACCTGCTTATTTTACAATATTTAAGGAATATAAGGCCAAACATTCTCCCTATTTAGTAAACTGATGTTGAATTTAGCACACAAAGCAGTTCTTGGAGCTTACTGTGATGTTTGGGTGGGTCTACATTGAGAATATGAAATGTGATTTCTTGTAACAAAGGAAAATTGGGTTTCAGAAATTCGTAGCATTAATTTCGAAAGTAATCCGATTATCTCCGGTGACCTTACAGCAAACGAGGCGAAAATATCTGCCTGTGCAAAAATAACAACAAGTTTATATAAAAGTGTGGCGTCGACACACTGTGGGTCGCGGCAAGACGCGTCGTTCTGTTCAACTTGAATATTAGTCGGTGGTCGCACAATAGACTTAGCATTTGTATGTCTCTATGAAATGAATTGCGTTGTGTATAGCAATGCACAAAATGTAATTAACACCCCAGAACAGGTCACGAAAGCCCACAGGCGTAGTAGAGTTGTACCTTTACTCTTTCATTAACATCAAAACTAGATGCGCTGGCTTGTCAACTCCAGGTCTCGGCCGCTTTGCCCCGGGAAATATAACATTGTACAGGAGGCTGGATGGGCCCGAGGGCTGGTCTGAACTGCGGATAATTTTTCCCTCACCGGGATTCGATCCCCTGACCGCCCAACCCGTAGCCAGTCGCCATACCGTCTGAGCTATGGAGGCCCTGTTGGGCATATTGCCTGATTATACTCGAGTGCAGGGTAAAAACACGTGCTTAGATTTTAAAGGCTGTCCGTTGCAATATGGAACACATCAGACACTGACTGCTGTAATTTTCTGGTTTTAGCTCTCGTACTTTCTCCATCGTCACATTGCTTATTGGGTCTGTTGAATGGCGTCGGTTTGTAATACCGAAGACGAGAATTAGCCCTGTCTAACGGCCCCCCCCCCCGGGCAGATTTCAATTTTTACCTGATTTTTCCAGAACGTCGGTTTGTCTAGAAAAATTTGCAGAGCAAAGTTTTACAATTTCCATCCCGGAACTTCTCACAGCCGAGGAACTAACTACAGACTTCTTAATTATGGTTGCTCCCGAGTCACACGTACGAAGAACACAGCGCTGCTATCAACAAAAACAGGAAGCACAAAGCGGTAGGCACATTTTTCATCGTCACTAAATTAATATTTCCTCATTTCTAACCACACATAGCACAACGGTTACTATATGTACCACCTACCTCAACAATAACAGAAATCTGTTTGATACATTTCGCATAATTAACGGCGATATTAGAGCATTAGGCAGTGTTCAGAATGGAATGCACACTGTTACTGTGTGCTATTCTTTAGACGTCAATCGCGCTTCGCGCAGACACACCAGACAACTAGTGATAACACAGTGCATGTGCCGATCCCGCTGCCTGCACTTTCTGAGGCATAGGTCTGCGGCCGCTCCATTGCTGGGATCGCGGGTTCGAATCCCGGCAGGGACATGAATGTCTCTTTTGAGTGTCGTGTGTCGTCAGGTAGAGGTCTCTGCGACGGGCCAATCCCTCGTCCAGAGGAATCCTACCGAGTGTGTTAGCGTGTCATTGAGTGTGCTCAGTACCTGCGTGTCAGCTTACTTCCACTTGCGTGTAACATTTATAGTTATCTTTCAATTCTATTCTCACCAAATTTAGAGACGGAATGACATGAGCTACGCCGTGTTGCACTATGTTCTTGTGGTCACTGTGTTGTGCAAAATACCGCAGGACCTTCCCACAAATAACTGTGCCTCTTTAGCAGTAACTGTTTCGCAGAATTCGGAGCCCTCAACTTTACTATCACCTTCGACGAAACTCAAATTATTACGTATTTTTCGTGCACCGCCATCCACAGGCATTACTGAACACGCTGGTTACTATTAACACATTTTCATAAGTTCTTATGCAGCCAAGTGTCCAGTGTTGTGGTTGGTGGAAGAACGCACAATGCGATTGGCAGATCTCGAGCCAAATCTTCTTCGCCTACACACGGTTATGCAGCCGCCGCCAACAGTCCATCATGTGCCCAGCGGTTGCTGCACTTTCTGACGAATCTTTGGGCCAGGCGAGTTTTGTTCAATACTGGACCTCCTTAAAGGACAAACCAGTTCAGTAGCTGTTAACACATTGCACAGTGTTCCTTATTTGATGTGTTCTGTAGCGGAAATGCACATTTGTTATTTTTGATCGATGTGTTGTAGAATGCAGGCTGATAATAATGGCAGACTGCGTTCAGTTTGACTGTTGCTCAAAATGTTCATCTTCTGCGGAAAACAAGTTGAGGCCTTCCTTTCTCTAACAAGGAAGAACGACAAGAAATAGGATAAGGCCCGACTTTTCACGGTCCACTTTCACAAACTCATACAATGTTTTCGCATTGTGATAAAAATTCTTTCAGTCATTTTACCTGTACCGTACGTTACAAGCAAACATTACAAGTACAACAACCTGTCGCTATATCGAAAAAGATTTAATGCTTAGCGCCATGTTTGTATCATCAAATTCTTTGTCGAATTGCGGCTAGCGAGGATGGCGGTATACTGATAGTTCAACAATGTTTATATAATAGGGAAATTCTGTTAACCGATTTTATTAACGCCAAGGACGGGTGGCGCGGTGTACAGGGGCGCTATACCTGAGCCGGTCTGTACATGAACTTTATTGAATATGGGAGACATTCTTCGTGCTTTGAATACTTCCAAAGAAAATTGCAGTGAACTGTTGGGATGTAAATTTGGTGCTCTTCAGTAAGAAATTGGAAAACTGGGAGAATAAGCGACAGGAAATCCCGAAAATTTCGTTACCAAATCAGTCATTAAAACTACTGTAATCTAATTGCAGAAGAAGGGATATGAGTAGAAGTTTGGGTTTGGGAAATTCGAGGAAATGGGCCACTTGATACACAAAATTGTAAATAGAAGGAAAATATAAAAATAATCTTGCAGGCTGCGTTAAGCCAGCAGCAGTTTCTTGCACACGTGTGTTGGCATTTAGAGACCCATAAGGTAAGTGAATTCTCTTGGGTGGTTCAACAACCATCAGTTTCTGGGAGGGACCTTACTGCATGGTGTTAGGTCTCTTTCGATGATGCATATGTTCAACAGTTGATACAACTTCGCACAATAAGCAACATGCAACTGAATCGAAGGACATATATAAGCAAGCAACATAAGTGAAGACAAATCATATCGGTTGTAACAATTGCTGTCCCTAAAGGAGACCCTGAAAGAAATCGGCACAGCCTTGCGAACAGCAGAACGGAAATTGTAAAATTGGACCAGAAACGGCGGTTAAGTAGACCATAAAGAGGTTTATCCGGTGGCATGACGTGGGGCGATTACAGAAGTGATGGATAGCGGTCGCTACAATAGCTCGCAGGCTGTGGGGTGCTGAGGTTCGTATGATTGATGGCTGAGACAGGCAGTCGGTCGGCGGGCACGCAGTGGAGAGCTCCAGCACCTTGCGCCCCGGCCCGTTATTTATTAACTTGTCTATGCTGCTGTTACTCGCAACTTACTAGATCACAAATTTACCCTATCGAATTCTAGCGAAGTAGTTCTTCTGGAAACAAATGTGAGTGCTTAGTTGGTGAAGAGGGGGTCAAACCCCGATATCGTGCCATCAGAATTTGTGGCGGTGCATTTAACGTGGCGGTAAACAGAAATGCTGCGTGACACAGAATTTGGACTTAAAGATTTCCATGGGCGCATTTCAAATTAAAGTGTTATGGAAAAGGAGTTGACGTCAGGAAAATAAGTAACTGCAGGGGGAACAAAATCCACACCACAAGCACGCCCAACAATATCAACACTGTACCCGTAAATAATTTTCTACCAAAAGACAATAGCCTACACTGAGAGTCGAACTCAGTCCATGCGCATCATACTTCCAGCGTATTAAAACGAGATACTGTACGTATTGGGTTGGAATCATAACAATGAGAAAACGTGACTCGTTGCTCTTTCTTGTTTTCATTTTATTCATGCTAATGGGAAATGCTCGTAAAAATTAAAATGGAATCCTTTTCATAACCTTTTCCCATCACGCCATTACCTTCACACTTATCTAAGCATTCTTAAAAAGTTAAATAAGCTGCGTCCTGATCTTGCAGACGGCAGCACATAATTTTTACCAGTGGAAGAAAAAGCCATGAGAACAGTAGAAGACAAAAATACATTCAATCACAAGTCTCCTCTGCAGACCCACTCACGCACGCACGCACGCACACAACAGTAAAAACCCACTAAAATTTCCACAGAAAAAGATTTGGGTTGTCGTCTCTAGCTGTGACTTTCTGCAGATAAACATCGCATGCACCAAATTTTTGGGTTATAGATTTGATAATACGATTTAAATAAATGCACACGCCAAGTTGTTTACATATATATCTGTTCGGAATAAGCAGTGCTAGTAGCTAGAAGCAATTTCCTTGTTTCGGAAGCGATCGGTGCTGCAGTGAAGATCGGCGCGGGCCGCATCATGACAGCCCCCCCGAACTGCGTGCTTCTAGTAACTGTAAGAATGTCTAGCGAATGGGGAAGGAAAACGAAAGACACAGTCTTTGTCCATCGTGTAACAGATACACAAACATTAAAACACTACGTTTCGGAGGCCGGCTCTGCTTCTATCTTCAAGCAAAGCAACTAGTCTGTTGGACTCCTCAGATCAAACGATTCTCAGTTAATGGGTACCACTGAAGCGCTCAAAAGTGTAGCTACGCTCCCGAGAACAGAACCCATTGGCTCAGAATAGCTTGATCTGAGGGGTCCGACAGATTAGGTGTTTCTTACCTGGAGAAAGAAGCAGAGTCGGCTTCTGAAACATAGTGTTTCAGTGTTGGTATATCTGTTACACAGTGGACAAAGTCCGAGAGAAAGAGTTTGTGTCTGTGTGTTATAGGGCATCGTCAGAAATGTATAGTGTAGAATTAAAACACAAAAGTACCAAACTTTAGCTTCACATATATTTATTTATTTAATCTATAAAAAAATTGTATATATTAAATGCTAGCATCAAGTTCATTCTGTGCCCGATTTTTTAAAAACAAGAAGTAAGCACAAAATTTAATGTAAACTGTGGTCATTTGTGCTTTGACGTTGGCCAAGAAAAGTTACTCAGACTTTTATAAAACTTTTAGTTCTTCAACATTTCAAGTGACATAAGAAATAAAGGCAATGGTGGGTATGCATATGAATGTTCATTCATTTCTACACTAGAAATAAACTTGGTTTCTAGCAGCATCAGCAATGTACCGCATGGCGCGTTCGAGTAACCATTTTGCAGTGGCAACACAACGGTGTTATCTGTGTAGGTTGTCCTTGATTTACATGTCATTGTCAAATATACAAATATTGAATACTGGACAGAAATGATTTTATGATAATTTATGTCACAGGTAACGATGCAAATTATAAGTGTAATTTTTTGAATGAAATTAATTCCAAACACTTTGCACTCTTTGCACTCTTTGCACGCATTACACATAAATGCTGCATTGAAACAACCAATATTCTTTCGCTCGTGGCTTTCTTTACAGTACAGTTTGGCTGAACAGATATTAAATATGGCGTTGTGCAGTTTCTCGTCTTTTCAACGTTTTGCCGTAAAACATTTTACGAGATCAGACGGAATTCAACAATTATGATGAAATAAGTACGAATTGTTACAATTGTGTGACTGTATTCTTGTCTTAGTTATTCGGCAAGCAAATCGCATCTTTTCTCTGCAGCATTACCCTGTTATCAGTGTCCTTTCTGGCGCTGCCATGTTTTCCTCATTATCTTATAAAAGGCAAAAATTTCGAGAAAAAATTTTTTAACAATAAATTAGTGTTTCACTGCCCCTACAGCGGCTGTCTGAAACATTTTTAATTCCAATAAGAATTCAGTGACATATTGCCATAACTGTACATGTGTCTTCATGTGAAGTGCCCCTTTTTGGCCGTATTTTAACGAAACCCACATTTTCTCTACACGAATCCAAAAAATATTCAAACATTAAATTCAATAAATCTTAGTCCAGTGGGAGCCTATTTGTTATATGTGGACGTAAAGACAGACGGAACAACAGGCAGAATGTTGAAACTAACAATCGCTTTCCGCAATTTTGTAAACGCGTCTAACAAATCAGGAATATGACGTCAAATATTGTGTATTACAGATTGCCGTACCATCCCAGTGTACTCTTTCAAAGCGATGGTACTGCTATAACCATAAATCTCTTTGGGGTTACAAACATTTGTGTATTGTGTGCTTGATACAAGACAAGAGAGAGTCAATTTATAAGAGAATGATTCAATTTGTGGCTCTAATAGATAGCTTAGGGTCAACTGGAGGTGTTGTTGAGAAGGGAAGATATCTTGAGTTACACAAGGCATACTGAGAAAAATCGTGAAATATCTTGTGGTAAGGTGCACGATAAGACACAGATTAATGTAGCAACGTTCTGTGTGTAAGCAAAGCTGTGTAGATAGACAGAATAATGAATTCAGTGGTGTAGAGCAAGCTTTACACAGGCGATTAAATCTAACCGGAAACACGCCAACCGATGTGTTGCACGTAATAATTCATTTAATAAAACTGAATTACATGATAATGCAGCCTGCATTAACAGTGCAGGAATGACAGCACGTGTGATGTGCTGAAGGGCGCCACAATTGCAACACGCCAAGAAAGCGAACGTGATCTCCAGCTTGGAGACACAATTATGCAACCTGAGGTTTCTTCGGCTGTGGAAATTCATAGCTGTCTTTAGGTTATAGCATTGGGAACTGTTTAACAATGCTTTGAAACCAACTGCTGTTTCTACCGCTACTTCATTCCAGCTGGATCCTTCTAAACTCCAATACTGTGCACCGGAATATCTCTATTTTCTTTTTTCCTTTCTTTCTTAGTCGGACCTCTTGTACTTAATACTTGCAAGTGTAGAGAATTATTGTTGCACTTGAGTACACTTAATGAAACACGCACGCTGAATTGAACTCCTCTGGACGAGGGATCGGTACATCGAAGAGACCTCTACCTGAAAACAGATAATATTCACAAGACAGAAATCTCTTCTCCCGGCGAGATTCGAACTCTCAATCCCAGCAAGCGAGAGACATTAGACCATTAGACTGTGCGGCCACTGGAATGGAACCTACCAAAATATACGGTGTCATATTCCAAAAAAATGTAGGTCGCGGTCTGATAGTTATCAGAAGAGTTCTATGGCTCAATATCTGGCCAACATATCGGAATTTGTTCGAGATGTTAATATTTACCGCATAATATAACTTTGCAATTCCAAATACTTTGAAATCGGACACTAATGACTTGTAGCCAAGAAGATCACAATGTCTTTATCTTCTTGAAATTCAAAGACTCCTTCGACACAGCGTGAATATCCTTAGAGTCGGTTACCACAGAAACCACAAACAAAGTACACGTGGTTTGTTATTATATCGTTTGGAAGATTACTTCCTTGTGGCACAGAAGATGTGGACCGGAGCACAACTCGACTCTTTATGTTCAATTAATCCCTCAATTAGGTTTCCCGCTCATTTAGAGAGGATTTGAATTACAGTAGATCGAGCTATTGTGTCAGACAATTGTACCGCTTGACAGATAATGAGTCCAGGTTGGACGGAACTCTACGGATTAAGGTTTTCCTGCCCCATGCTTCACCGAAAACAGGGCATCTGTGTAGAAAACAACACGCCAGACTACAGGCTATCACGGACCTAAGAATGACCCTCACTTGACAGCCCCACAAGATTAGACAGAGCGAATCACTATACCAGAACTAGCGATGTGCGCACCAACACCAGTCTCAAACACATAATATGCAAGCCATTACTACGTCTTAAATATCGGACATGAATCCTCCATTACGGCACATTCGTGAGCCGGAAGTACACATTTTGCATTTCAATTTGCTACCCAAAAATATGAATGTGAAACATAACATGTTGATTTATGGTTTTGTAAGGGTGTAAAACTTGGCTACACACATTGAGAAAAGAAGAAGGTGTAAGGGTGTTTGAGATGTAGGAGAGTTTTGGGAGATGTATGAGAAATACGTACGAAATTTTGGTCGGTAAACCTAAAAGGGGAAACCTGGGGGTAATGCGTATCGTAATATTAAATTTATTCCTGAAGAAATTCGGTGGAAAGATGTGGAGTGGATTCGTCTGGCTTAGGGCAGGGACCAATGGTGGATTGTGAAAACTGTAATGAACATTCGGGTTCTACAAACTGTGGAAATCTCTTGTCCAACTAATGGACTTTTAACTTGTTAACTAAACGCCGTTAATTACTTGATGTGTACATTCAAAGAGTTCTTTAACTTGCCAGATATGAAGTCTTCAAATCTCACGTTGGTGAATATTTACCAGTCAACACGGCGTAATGTCTGGAAGATTTAAATCTTTATTTTTAAACTTGAGTCTAGTTTAACTTACTTACTTACATACTTACTTACTAACTTACTCCATGTAGCATAGTCCGTCTTCAGAAGCTAACCGTTTCCTAGCTAGTCAAGAAATTCTCCGTATTTTATGGAACCCAAAGGTTCATTACCGCATTCACAAGAGCCCGCCACTTGTCTCTAACCTGTTCCAGATCAATCCAGTCCATACGCCCCCTTCTACTTCCCAAAGATCCATCTTAATATTAACTTCCCATCCACGCCTGCTTCTTAAAAGCGGTCTCTTTCCCTCAGGTCTCCCCACCATTACCATATATGGTCCTGTCCTCTCACGCATGTGTGCTACATGCCCCGGCGATCTCATTTTTTCGATTAGACAACTCAAATAATATTTGGGGAGGAACGCAGGTCATTAAGCTACAGACCAGTTTGGCGAACCTTTTTGAGGGCGCGTACCCAAACTGTCTCTAAATTTCTAAAACAAATCTTTCCTGTTCCCATTTTAATTTTTAAGAGCGAAATAAGGTCTTGATGTCGTCCATAATTGTTAGTACTCATTACATTTTTATTAATAATCTATATTATAATCATATTATATATAATTAATGCACAGTATAATTATGAAGTCTTCCTCAAGCATTGCCATAAGCAACAAAATGTGGCTGTAACTGCTGCTACCGCTTCCTGTTACAAAAGCAGACAGTAAAACGCTCTGCCCAACGTCACGGATTGGCCCAGTCACC
>Ga0123354_10005110_pt1 | contig 18946 bp, 9 predicted proteins | sample TergutLab28metaG_2_FD_97872 | JGI IMG/M metagenome (GOLD analysis project Ga0123354, IMG submission 97872) | Labiotermes labralis P4 segment gut microbial communities from Petit-Saut dam, French Guiana - Lab288 P4 | ecosystem: Host-associated > Arthropoda: Insects > Digestive system > Gut ...
AACCTACAGTGTCACAACCTGCAGTGTCCCAGCCTATAGCGTCCCAACCTACAGTGTTACAACCTGCAGTGTCACAACCTGCAGTGTCCCAGCCTATAGCGTCCCAACCTACAGTGTCCCAACCTGCAGTGTCACAGCCTGCAGTGTCCCAACCTGCAGTGCCACAATCCGCACCTGTCGCTATTACATTTTTAACTCTTTATTTTCATACACTTTCACATGTTATACTACTACTATCAGAAGTACGAGAGCGCGAAGCCTGGAAATCCTCTAATTATCTTATACTCTTTCTCCTCCCTCTCTCTTGGGTGGGGACTCACTCTCTCCCTCTCGCCTTTAAAAGATTTTCTTTTTTCCTCAGTTGTAAAGTGAATGCCAGGTTATGTAACGCATAAACGGATCACGGTCCACAACCCCCCATCTCTCAGGCTTCACCAGTGCGCCTGTTAACAGTCACAAGTTTCCGGCTTGCGACTGCTCCAGTCTGGGCTCAAAACCCAGACAACCATCCAAACAAAGCACACCTCCCCAAACAAATAAAATCGCCCTTATCACCAATGTTTGGTATGCCCTAATCAAAGATTTCAGTCTAGAATTATAGTCGTTGGCGTAAACGCCATCCCAGTTATTGTGCAAAGTGTCTATTGCCGAGTCCAGTAACGCCATCACATGCAGGTATGGCTAAACAGACTGAGGGACGCCGACACGCACTTCGCGCAATTCTCCGCCCTTAGTTAGCTTTCTGGCTTGGTTTGGCCTTTAGAGATCAAATTACTTTCTTGAACACGTGACGACAAATGAAAAAATTCTTCCATGAAACTTATAGTAAAATATTTTTATTTCATTGTAGGAAAATAATTAATTACACGTACTTACTTTATCTACGTCTAAATTAGCTCTTTAAAACAGTTTCAATCAAGACCGTATGAGATGTTTAAAAATATTCACTTCTACAATGTTTCATTGATTGGGAAATGACAAAAGTATGTTAGTTTAACTAGCCTATGCGTCTCTGGTAGAATCAACTATCATGCAACTCTTACGGAATGTACAGCGTGATTTAAAAAGATGGACTCAATTTCGTAAGTCTATATTTCAAAATTAGACCCAGTGACAAATAATGTGTAAATTACATTTCATTAAAATCACAGTGAAATTTATAAGTGTTTAATGTGGGGCCGTAGGGGTAATATCTAGACGGTAGCTGAATTCGTCTCACGTTCTCCTCTGATACACCTGGCCGGCCGTAGCTTTTGCCTTTACACAGACAGCCTATTTGCTCAAACGACAAATGCTCTTCCTCGTTGGAGGTTGAATGTTGAAACGAAGACGAAACGCACGCTACACAGCAGTCGCCGACTCAGTTTTAATGAACTCACGAGCGCAAAAAATCTTGTGCTGCATAGTAGTCATTTTTCTCTCAATTGACGCTGCTGCAAGTCTTAAGCTGGGCGAGCATTCTAGAGTGAATTCGAAAACATAGGAACTCCTCTTTCAAATGTTATGTAGATCATTCACATATCACGTATAATTAAGGAACTACAGACGTACAAAATTGAGTCCATCGTTTTGAATCACGCTGTATTTTATATTTATCAAAGCTTCTAGCATTATAGGACCCATACTAAACATAAACGTCCTTAAGTAATGTGTTGTTTGTTCTTTCTCGTTAAAAATATTAAATCATTAAGGCGTCGTGAAAGATATTGATGCATTTTAACAATGACTTTACAACAGACAGAGGGAAACGTTACAATTATATCACCGAACGACTTGAAAAATATGTCCGACTGATTTCCACTTCACAATGAATGCCCGCACAACATATTCCAGGTCAATATGGTTTCCAAGGCGCACTATAAATAAACTGCATCTTGTCAAAAAACTATTTTCATAAGGTATAGTGATAAAATGTACTAGGCAGTCCGATACTACTCAGTGACTGCTACAGTGCCGAATTATAATTTTTGGAAACTTATTTACGTATAAACGATCTACACTTCCATTTTTCTAAGCATATTTGAAGAACCATCACCGGGAAAGACAACAGAATTTCTTAATGAATTTGCTATTCAATCTACTCAGCCTCTAACAAAAATTAATAACAGGAATATTTCCTGGGGGTAAAGGCGGCCGGTGCGTAAGGCTGTGCCGTTGTCAAGAAATCTGGGAACCTTAACTTCCTCAAGAATCCTCTGGGCCTGTTGAGGCCTATAATGGGACTGCTTTGCCTTTGCCATTCAACCCTAAAGAACATAAGAACTTAAAGATGCTTCTGAAATGTCACAAGATTCTGTGTTAGTTCCATTAGTTCGGAAAATAAATTACCTGCATCATTTTATTATGGCTCTTTTACACAGAAAAGTATACGAGAAAGCTTTTGTTTACTTTAATATTTTGACAAGTTTCATTCGCTTTGCATTTAGCGTATGATGGGTAACTTCAACGCAAGCAAGAGCAGATTGCAAAATTCGTCTCCAATCCTAAACCTTAGCTAAATATAGAGTTATTAGGGCCAAAATTTGGAAAATAGAGGATTTGCTTCGGCAATGCAGTTTCAAATATATTGTAAAGAGTTTCATACTTATTCTGTTTCACTTTGAAACACATTCTAGTGAATGATTTTTGGCCAAAGGGTTTATTTCGCAAGTCTTAAGAATTATGTGCAGTTGATAGCGTACAAAATTGTATCTTCTTCCGAATTTATTGCTGCTATAGCAACCACTCTCTTTGACAGAATATTTCACCCACTTGCTTATTAATTTTAAAACCTAAACCTTCCTTTCACTTCAAATTCTTTACCGATGCACATGTAGAATATCTAAAACTATACGTCATAATTTTTAACTATTCGAATGTCTTTCATTTTTCATTACATTTAACTGTTGCTCACAAACACGTAAGTATTGTACCATATTTTTGGTACACTTGAACAGGGTCGAAACGGACCGTGGCATGATTCTTAGTCTCCTATCTCACTAGTAATATTTTTTACTCAAACATCGCTTACCTGTTTTTCATTGGTGATTGAAACTCGGTACAACGCACTGCAACAGAAAGTACTGGACCAAGTTCACAAAACACAACGACTAGGAACACACGTTCGGTCTGCCTGAATAACGCAGGGAAATGCTGAGGCGTCGAGAAAGTGAAAGCGGACTTGAAGGGTGACTCATTACGTAACCAAGGCCTAGTTCAAAATGCCCATGATGGTTTGAATATGCAGATAGAAAAAGAGATGTTTTAAAATTTATAGCAATAAAAGCGTAAGGCATCCAACCACAATTCCATAAATGTTTGTAGTAGATAGCAGTAGATCAGTGGAACGGCTGTTTTTGGCAATCATGGAGGGAATTTGCCATTTTGCCTAATTGAAAATGTAAGGCTTTTGAGAGTAGTAATGAAAGAAAAGTTTTGACTGAAGAAACAGGTGTTTATTCCAATTCACACAGCGAAGTTGAATGTGTATCATTTCAGAAGTATTTCATAATGCAGCCACGAAAGAAGGAATGGGTATTTAGTGACATCTGTTGGAGATATCCAATATTATTTCAATTAGTGATTGGCTGAAGGCGCAAGACATCGTAAAAACACCTGGAAGAGTGTTTGGCAATGAATTTTTTTTAAAAAGGAAACATAAAAATATCATCAGTTCAGCACTGAACTTCGAGCTGAAAAAAATCAGGCAATTGAGCGAGACACATATTGTGGAAAACGATACAGTCAAGAAGGCAGATAAAAAAATATATGAGGCCTCGTCTTAGTCTCCAAGACAATAAAAGCGTCAAGTCTATTTTTCATGCTTGACACACACACACACACACACACACACACGCGCGCGCGCGCGCGCGCGCGCATACTTACTCCACCAAGCACAGACCTTCTTGAGAAGCTAACCAGTTTTCAGCTAGTCACTAAATTCCCCGCATTTATGGAACCTGATAGTTAATTAGCCCATTTACAAGTGCCCACCACCTGTCCCTAACATGAGCTACATGGGTCCATGCCCTGACATTCCACTTCCTGAAAATCCATTTTAATATTATCATACCATCTGCGCCTCGGTCTTCCAAGTGGTCTCTTTCCCTCTGGTTTCCCCATCAAAACCTTGTACACACCTCTCCTCTCCTGCATACATGCTATATGCCCCGCCCATCTCACATACACATTTTCATATACATCTGTATGTGATACAGATAGCAGTTGTTGAAAGTGTAAAATTATAAATTATTTCATGTTAAGATTTAAAAGCACGAACTCAGGAAAACAGCTTCCTGTACCAAAGTCATGAATCCTCTACTAATAAGATAAAAAATGCAATTTTGCTTTAGTGAATTTTGTTCAAAGAGCGTAAAACTTTAATTGATTTTGAATGTACTTAAACACTACCGTACAAAAATGTGAATTCTGCTTAAATACAAACTCTCTGAAGAACATAATATTTTAAATACATTCACATATACAATGACGGTATTTCACATGGTTGTACTAACTTTTTAAAGCCTACTGGTTACATGATGCACCAACAGTTTTAACATTCAATAACAGTACGTTCTGCCCACACTGTATTTATGTGTGTTGTATTTATCTGAGAAGAAACAGCGACTTGTGCCACTTACAGCATAAACTGACTGGTTTTTGTAACCGAGATGAAAAGTGTTTACAGCGCGATACGGACTGGGGCTTTAAATAGAGCGGTCTGCGCTTCGTCTGTAAAGGGATAAAACGGCTGAAAACAAGCTATCACTAGTAAATTATCTACAGCAGCAAATCAACTCTAGGAAGAAGTGATAAACATTTTACATATCACTTCCATATATACTAAACTGTAAGAAAAGGTAAAGTGATCCCGTTACAGGTCCGCTGTGGCCCAGAGGGTGGGTAGAGGTATAGCTCTACTCTTCCATGACCGCGGCACTAGAAGGGGGTGAGTGGTCAGCATCACGCCCCTGCCGCACTTTACCCACGGGAAAGACCTGGTACTCATTGTACAGGAGGCTGGGTGGGCCCCAGGACCGGTCTGGACGGGCGGAATATCCCGTCCCCACTGGGATTCGATCCCGGACCGTCAAGCCCGTAGTCAGTCGCTATACCGACTGAGCTACCGGGCCCACATTTATTATATTGCAGTCAGGAAAACTGCAAAACAATTATCCCCATCGTGTTTGGATACAATTCGACATTTCACGTAAAACGAATTTAGTAACTGTGGTTTCATTAAGTGTTTCAGCTATATTCTGTTACAGTAGGAAGATATGAAGTAATCTGGCACACCGCTCGTGCTGATATTCTGCAGATATTAAAAAGGAAGATGAAAAACAAAGGGTATTAAAATCTAAAACACGTAAAGAATTAATAGCAGCATTTCTACATGGTTACATTATAGGGCTTATGAATTATTCTACCCTGCAGTTCTTTAATATTTCCCAAAATTCTTTGAATAATGCAGTCGAATAGAGCCATATATTTACCGCGTATGGATGTTTTCGTATGAAATATTTATCACACCTTCATTAAGCGTTATGAATGGAGCGCCATTACGCTGATTAACAAATAACCAACTGCAATCATATTCACCATAAAAAGCCATATTTTAAAGCCAAAATACAATGTAACTAAGCATAATTAAGTAAAATGTCAACATTTTTAGAAAAGGCACAATCTAGTAAGATAGATTAATTTTGCGAACATATCATATCTGGTTTTCTTATAACACTATATATTCAAAATTTAGACTGTTGATGTCTTCAGGTGGAAAGGGCGCGGAAGAAGAAACTTACCATGACAGGTCCGTTACGAAGAGTTAGTCTCTATCATTGCAACCGAGTAATAGGCACTGAAGGCTGTCTCTTCTCCTGTGAAGCTTCGATTAGATAACCATGGCCATACGTTCTGCTGTAGTGGACAGCTGAGTGCCGGACTGGCAGTTGTACTCAACTGATTTTCGGCAATTTCCGGTAATATCACGTGGCACGTATCTGAAATCATATGTTGCAAAGTTTGCGGACGTCTTAGACCCAGTTATTTCCAAGGTAAAATGAAAAGGGTGAGAAACCTCACTGCTCTGTCTGCTCGGGAGAGAAAATTTCCGTAAGACTGCCGAGCGATAAATGAAGGATTCGGAAGAAGGCTAACCGGAACACCGTACAGTGTTTGTCTGCTGTATTTCGTAGGTTCACAGATATGGAAATTATTATAGCTCCAGAATAGAAACACCCTCTCCAGGTGATTTCAGACTTCTGCCGCGATGCAAATGAGATCTGAGCTCTTTTGGGATTTTACGCACTTTAGAATAATAATACCTTACCGGCGTTTCGGGACAACTTATTGATCACATCTTCAAGGGTTTGGCAACGAAGGAAGAATTCTTGGACTGCTTGATCCTTGAAGGTGGAACCGATAGGTTGTCCCGAAACGTCGGGAAGCGATTACTATACTAAGGTGCGTAAAATCCTAATAGAGCACATGTTTCAACACCCTCCTACTTCCTCACTTTCCATCTAAAAAAGAAAATGCACTAAGTTTTCACAACGTTGTTGTATCCAGAATCCAAGACAAAAGAAGTGCCTGCCTTTAAAGTGCATGAATGAGTTCACCTGCCAACGCTTTGGACCCCTCTTCTCTTCTCTTATGACAAACGTGGCTAACTAGACAGAACAGCAAGCGTCCTGCTGTATGATAAATTCTGTTCAAGAATGCTGCATCATTCTAGCTATACTATCTGTGTTGATATATATTTGCCTGACTCTTGAACAAATGACCTCTATAGTATCAACAATCTCAGTAAATGACACAGGTGGAATATCCTTACTACGAACTACAAACCCATCTGTTTGACCAGATGTAGATAAATAACCAACCGAGTTGATATGAAAACTTTCAATAAGACATCTCTCTACGCCACCATACAAAGTATTTCAGTTGAAACCAGCTTTAAGCGCGTATCCAGCAGTAATGACAGTCTTGACAACCATTGGCTTCTTCCTTCCCAGTAACGTCCGACGGCGAAAACGAAACACAGGTTGCGAAATCATGTTGAAAATATTCTAAGTCCGCAAGCTTGACAAATTTCCTCAAGTCCCACAACACGTTTATGCCTATAATGTTGTAAGAAACAGTTAATTCTTTTAATTCCAAATTTCTTCCGTGCATTTCAGTTATCATGTCCAAATTAACTCTGCCCATACTTTCTAATCTTCAGATTTCAGGGACCAGTCACCAGACGAAAGGAGCTTATAACCATTACGTAAAACTTAGTAAAACAGTGTGTCGATTTAAGATCGACAGTGTTCTGGTGCCACTCACAGCACTATCGAGTGTGACTCGACGTTGGACCGGTCTGGTAGCTGCCTGCCCTCAGCGTATTCTAACCGGACTTCAACAACCACCGTCTGCAAACTTCCTCGCTACCCTTCCTACCTTCTCATTTATGCTTATTCACTTGACCTACTTACTGATATCATCAGAATCTCAGTCTACATAACGTCGAGGGGAAGGCTAATATGTGAACAATTGCTGACACTTGATGTGCAAGGAAGCAGTTGTGACCTATTTCAGCACGTCAAGGCCTTTGTCTTGATGGAACGAGAAATACAAAAAGAACCTCTGCGAGAATATTACAGGGTACATCCGGGTCTTGATCTGGGCATTTCCCGGATACACGTCAGATGCAATAATGCTGCAGCCAACTTCCCCTTTCCGAAAATTTTATAAGAAAACCGTAGATTTTTTGAAGAAAACTACGTTTCTTTAAATACAGGGAAACTTGTATAAATAAGCACGCCATTCTAGTTTATGTATTTAAATACAATGAAGTTGTGTCAAGCTAACAGGCACAAGGACAGGCAAGTGGCAAGAAATTCCCTGCATATTATTTGCCATCATCCATAATAAATCATGAACATAAACTTTTTATTACGTTCTCAACATGAGTTTAAACTTTTTAGAATATAGTGGATGTTAAAGTTACTGCATGATTTAAGGAGTTAACACTCTGAATTCTACCTGCAGGCACTATTCATGTGTTTCTTATCACTTTCGCGAGAAACAATTTTTTTTTAACGGAGAGACAATGTGTTTTCAGCGAGGAAGGAACTCGGTATTTAAATGCAAGAAGTACACACGAAATTAAACCCAGGATCTTCATAGCAAAAGCGTCATTCAGCAGCAGAAGATCTTCTCACCAGCAAATTGGACTTATACAAGACAGGAAGAAGCTAGTTAAGTGCTGCACTGGCAGCACAGCTTTGTAGAGTGCCGAAAATTCGATATTTCGGAAAATAAATTAGAAATTAATTGAAAGTTCGGAAATTAACAAAACCTAAATTACTTTAAATATGACTTAACATAAAGAAACAACATAAAGGAATATGTGCAAGAGTTTAGGGTTAGACCTCACTGTTAAAGAAAATCTATCTTTTGCGGTGTTAGGGTGCATGGACCAGTAAATTATTAACTCTGATTCGCAGAAACGTTTCAAGATATCATGAATTAACATGGAAAATTCGCAAAGTAGATCCAAAATACCTGGAATGTTATTAAATGGGAGGATGGAAAAGATTAGCTTGACTAATCGTGTGAGAAACGCAGTAGTATTGTGTACAGGAAAGGAAAGAAATAACCTAAATAAAATAAATAAGAGGAAGGCTAACTGGTTTGGTCACATCCTGCAAAGGAACTGTCTTTTAAAACATATTACTGTATGAAAGATAGTAGGAATAAAGAAGTGACGGGTAGACGAGGAAGAAGAAGTAAGCAGCTACTGGATGACATCAAGGAAAATAGATGATACTGGAAATTGAAAGGTGAAGCACGAGATTGCATTCTATGTAAAACTCGCTTTTCAAGAGGATACGGACCTGTGGCAAAACAGACTAAATATTGATTGAATTTACATGTAATTGTAGGCTCCAAATTATCTACCTCGAATAGCGTCGCACTGAGAAATCATTAGGCATCTGACCGTGATGTTTCAACTTCATAGATTGTAGGTCTATCCTATAGCACAAATAAGTTGATCTTACTGCAAACACAAGGTAGATTATTAAATTGATTGTGACACGTAATGGCTCAGTTGGGAAAACTGATAACATCCTGTAAGTTCTGAGGGATATCAGGCAGAATGTCAGTCATGGTAACCTGAATACCAGCAGATATCCAATAGAGACCCATATCTCCGAACAGTGCCCCAGATCCCATCATGCTAATACGAGCAGTGTTACCAGTGTTTCCATGACACAGCAGTAAGACAGCTTATAGCTGGTTGTATGAGGTTTTTATAAATGTTAACCTTTTAAAGCCTACTGCTTGCGTGTACCAACAGGTTTAAAACTTCAGAACTGAAATTCTGCCCACACTGTATTTATGTGTTTTGTATTTATCTGAGAACAAACAGCGACTTCTGCCACTTACAGCATAAACTGATTGGTTTTTATGACCGAGATGAAAAGTGTTTACAGCGCGGTACGGACTGGGGCTCTAAATAGAGCGGTCTGCGTTTCGTCTGTAAAGGGTTAAATAATTGAGATAAACGTCAATAACATGGGAGGCATGTTTCCGTGCATCTTAATTCAAAGTTAATAAAAATCCAACCAGATGCAAGAGTATGCAGATATTTATTTACTGCAAAGTCACTCTACATGCTTCGGGTGTCACAGAACCCATCATCAGTAGTATTAAAAACTGTAACCGCATCCTCCGGTGCAGGTCATACTGTAAAATACAAGGTTTAACTGGAATGAACTAACAGTGTGTGTTGGCTTGTTAGCTTCTGAAGTTAATCCTTGTATTTTACAGTATGACCTGTACCGGAGGCTGCGGTTACAGTTTTTAGTACTCCTGATGATGGGTTCTGTGACACCCGAAACATGTAGAGTGACTTTGCAATAAATAAATATCTACATGCTGTTGCATCTGGTTGGATTTTTATTAACATTGAACATGGAAGGCTTTTCGTCAGTGCAAGCTACATCTTCTTCTTCCAAGTACATCTTATTTTTCCCATCTTCACATATTTCTTTGAAGAAGGCGAAAGGCATCATTATCGCGAAACATGTACAAAAGGCAAAAAGGATTTGACGCCAGAAACTGTCTTGTTTTTCTGTAAATCTGTCCAGAGAAATGTCCTTTTCTGACAACAGAAGCGCCAGAAAAATAATATGAAATTAAATAAAAAGACTTTTCCTATCTCATGCCCTATTTGTTCTCGCTAGCTGCGTATATGTTATGCGTTACGAGTCCCTAGGGAGATATTCCTTCATCTGATATCACCAAGTTTTGTGGTGAAAAGAAACAAAGGAGACCAGTGCTTTGACTCTTTGCCTGTAATAAGGAGTTTAAGTTTCCCTTGGTGTCTTGCTATAAGATGGCTGTGAGATGCTGTTTCCGCACGAGATGTGCAATTTATCCCAACACTTTGTTGAATCATAGCTTATCTCCAATTGCTTGTGAACGAATCGCAAAACATAAAAAGGACGGGGGTTTTTAGGGTACAAATTTATGACATGCTATTATTCATCCCTATAGGCAATGGGTTTCAAATACGAAAAGATTCCTCTTTTCGTTTCATCCTCCGCAAAAATTTCCTACTCTGAATTTTGGTGTCGGTCGTTTATGCTGTGTTTAAACTTCAGCTTTCATAGCGGGACTGTGTTTCAATCAAGTGTCAGTGTTACTTTCTAAACACAAATTTATGATATTGTTTGCATAACTCTTTAAACGCCAAGTTAAATCCCATCTGCCATCTTCTGGCATTATTTGGAGCTCACCATATTCTCCACGTTAGCAGGATAAGGTTTAAGTATATATTTGATTTCTTCTTCTTCTTCGGTGGCGTTACAGTCCGGGGTGGGCCTTGGCCTCCTTTACTATACGCCTCCAGGCCTCTTCTGAGGCTTTCCGAGGTTTCGTAACAATTAGTTTTTTTTACGGGGTGAGGTTGTTAGTCTCACTCCCAACCCCCAACCTGAAGGACCAGGGTATCCCCTTTCGTCTGGGCCATCACCTACGACCTGTCCAGCAAGGGTAGCCCTACCAGTAGCTAATGCTACCGCTGGTATAGCTCTTAGGATCATTTGGCCACGCAAGCCCTTTCACCCGGCGGTAGCCTTCGACAAAGTAGAGATACCATGGAGAGGGCTATATTTGATTTACATATCAATATTATATGTATTCATACCGTGAATTTTCTTATAATAAGTATATTATCCAACCATTGTACACGTACGTATCAATAAGTGCATTGGTTGGATAGTACACTAATTACATATGAATAGTTTTCTCTTTGTGTTCCTATACCTCTTGACGAAATGAGCCTGACTACACAAGAACATCTTATGTGACATCGTCTCTTTGTGTATTTCTTTTCAATCAAATGTTAATATTACTGTCCACATAGTCGTGTTTACCACACAGTAAAATTAGCACTTGACTGATGTGAGATACGTAAAGGGAAGATGTCACCTAAGACACTGTTTTTTTAAACGATTAAATTTCTTGTCATATCGATTGTACATGCAACAAATTATATCGATAGAAATAGTAACTGACTGGTAGGTTTAAAATGTATTTGACTGCACTTGGTTGTGTGTAATATTATTATACTTTATGCCTTGCAGCCGTTTAATTTCACTATTCAAAAGTTCTTCTTTTCTTTAAACACCACAATTAACATTAAGAATTCTGCATTCTACACAGATAGTTCATGACTCTTATTTTTAGGTGTTATTTATGACGAAAGGAAGAACGCATTACTTGGAGACAGCTTCTGTTTGTCCGTTGGTAACCTGATATCAGCGGGTAAACTGTTTGTCGTATTTTCATAAAAAAAAGTACGACCAAAAATTCTTTGCGAATTATTTTCGATCATGCGTGAATTTAGTAAAAAGTCTCACATTTTACTTAAGGGGTTAAAATGATTTTACCAGTACATTTTAAGTTTACTGAACCTGCTGTTTTAACATTTGGTATAAAATTCTCAGGCAGTCGCAGCGTATAAAAGCAATACCGTGTCAGGGGATTTGCGATATTCTCTTACAATCAGTGATACATTTCCACGGAAAACAACTTGCTGAGTAGAATAATAGGAAAAACACAGAATGATGACAACTGTAACATTCCTCGTAATGGGAATATTTACCAAAGAAAGTAAACATAGCTTTCACCGAGGCCGACATCACTGACCTAGGTCGGCATTACTATCTTGAAGAACTAACACGTTATTTATAATTACAACTATTTTAAAGCCATTTTTAATTTGTTTGTGGTTTTACACACGCTTGATATTATTTTTTAATCTAATGGTTTCAGCTTATCCTACCTGCCTTAGTGATACTGCAAGGTGAGATCTCAAACATAGACGTACAGTACATCGTGTAAAACGGTATAAGGTGTCCTACATGATAGCTCTTCTTCAGTACCTTGTCAGCCTGACGCTAGTTCATTTATACAAGCCGAAACACGTTGCAGTAAAAACTTTTAAGCATAAAAATGGTTACTGTAATTGAAGGCTTTTCCCCTATACTGGTATAAAATATCGTCACATAATACCGTTCAGCTTTTGTAAGCTTTGTGAAAATTGTAGCAAGCAAGCAAGCAAATAAGTAAATAAGTAATTAATTAAGTAAGTGCGTAAGTAATTAAGTAAGTAAATAATTAAGTAAATAAGTGAGTAAGTGTATTATTAATGTACATATGTATGAATTGTGCATGCACGTGTAAGTATGTATGTATGTATGCATATATATATATATATATACACACACACACGTATGTGTATGTAAGAATGTATGTAAGAATTTATGTCTTCTTATATGTGTGTGTGTTTCTATCAAAGCATATCTGTATGTAGGTACGTGTGTGTGTGTGTATGTAATATATATATATATATATATATATAAAAGAAATTGTGTGTAGGTATATATGCCTTTGTCATACGTTTGTACGTATATGCGTGTCAGTGAATATGCATGAAACGCTCATATTTAACTCAAGGAAGCTCTCTGAATAATGCAGTGGATTATTTAGGTATAAAACTAATCCTTTTATTCCATCTGAATTCTTATTCCCAGTCTCCATTTTAATTATTATATAGTTAATATATTCATTTAATATTCTTTCTTCAGTGCTGTGGCTGCTGCTTATGAATTGTAAGATTAGGAATCATGTAGAGGGACGAGAAAAACTCTCTTGTAGCTTCATACACTCAAAATATGTCTCATTTGTAAGATACAAAATTAAATTAGACAAGTTTTAATATAGACTTCCATAGGAGCTTAGAGGTTTAGTTTGGCAAGGAGAGACAATATTTTCCCTGTATTTTATACACTTGTCAACATAAACATAAAACTAATAATACAGGGACTCGTCTATAGTTGACCTATTAAGGAACGGTCAACTTGTTCCTTGACGTACTGCTGTAAGCTAATAGAAAAAAAAAGAGCTGGTCTCGTTTTGCACAAATAAAATGGAATATATTTAAACATTTTCAGTATTCCCTCACATACATAACACGTATGGTGCATATAAACTATGGTTGGGCCATAGCTACATTGCCTGCAGCAAACTGGGCCTCTCCATTAGGGAAATTAAAAACAACCACATTCTTTATGCTCGCACAAAGCACACGCGTGGTGCAACATGATGCGGGGAAGGGGGGAGGGGAACTGGGACCTCACGCCATGCAGAACGAAACGGTTTAATCTGGTAAAACTAGGCTACAGTCTGTCAAAATGCTATAGGCATAGTCATATATACGCCAGTCACAAACTGTGGTCCGAGAAATCGAGGTTTGCAACGATGATTTAGACAAGATATTTAAAAAATTCCGCGCAGATACAAAGCCTTCATTCCTCCTACACAGTGGCGTACTGAGGGGGGGGGGGGGTTGGCAGGTTCAAACAACCCCCCCCCTGAAATTTCGAAGGCCCTCCAAAATCGTGCCAAACTCAACCCGATTGCGAAAACTGTTAAAAATTGCTGAATTTAGGACGCCAGCACTCCAAGATATTCGGAAAAAAGGCAGCAGTAAAATTCTAAAATTATCTTGATTCGCAATTGTTTTACGCTATCAATGACAAATAAATTGATTGTTATCATAAATAGTCTTAAAGTACCAAAAATTAAGAAAATTGTACTATATGAAATGAAATTTCTTGTACCAAATTACAGCTGCCTCCAGAACACCTGACTAGGGGGCTACCGCCCCAAGATCCCCGTTCTCTCTGTCCTCTGTCCTCAACTTAATTTGTTGATCCCCCCCCCCGAACAAAATTCTTGGGTACGCCACTGCTCCTACATACAGTGAGTTAACATTTACAATTATTTATTGGCATTAATATTGTACGTTTGTTTCATTTTTGTGAAGAATTTATTTCTTAAGTTCAGATTTCGTATGCTTATACATCAGAATTATCTGAGATAGCCTCAGAGATCCGTCTTTTCGCCATGTTTGTTGTTATTTGCACAGTGTTTCACATATAAGACGAAGGTACATGTAAGATGTATGTCACTGCTAAATTTCAAATGCCTAGCTCCGTCTGGTTCATTACTTATGCCCACCGGACTTGAAAATACAGACTTTTCGCACGGCTGTCACACTGTTCTATTACACATTACAAAAACATAACTTTAAAAGCTTAATATTTTCCAATGATATTAATGAAAATTACTTAACCTTTTGGAGCCGGAATTATTTTTTAAATTTTAGCACACCCTGTATATAAAATGTGAATAATACAGAAACCAAATATGTTAGAATTATGAAACAAACTGTATTTTGAAGAGATAAAAACGGAGAGCATATACCATGTTTAAAATATTCAGTACCTATATTTGTTGAATAAATATACAAAATGCAACTCTAGAGTTTAGCGGTGCGGTACGACCACTGTAGTTGACATTAGGCGTCAAAAGGTTAAACAAATACAATTTTGTGGCGCTAGTATCTTTTGCTTCTCACAATCTCGCGTCCGCTCTTTTGGGTTTGTCCTCTAATGGATAATGTTTGTCATAAGTTTTCATGAAAACTGGTTGATGGTTAGAAAGTTTGACTGGAGATGTGTCATATTGATAGGCACGTCGAGATACACAGACAGCATGTGTTTTCAAAGGTCTAGGTTTCTTTGAGCAAAGAAATAAGGTTAAATATTCACAATTGTTGACTTACTCAGTACTGATAACATTATCAGTAAAATTAGGGTAAAACATTATGATTAAACTAAGAAAGTTCGTACTCTTGTCGACTTAAAAATTCCGAACTTAAGATTTATAATTAAATTCCGTAAGGTCCTGTTGCTACCATCTTTAGGGCACAACAGAAAAAATGTGTATCATTCTTAGTTTTCCGCTCGTATGACCTGCAGTTTAAATTTGTTGTTCAGGTTTCACCTTTTCGTTTGTAGATGATGCAGACACAATCTACCGGGTCATTGAGGCGGAAGGAGTTTGTGTGTGTGTGTGTGTGTGTGTGGACCAATATATAGATTTCTAGTCGAAGTGTAGGCGAGCTGATGATATCGGCTTATTGGCAACTTGGTTCTCAAGAATATGGGTAAAAAATATAGAACTTAAAAAAAACATTTTTCGCACTAATCCTTTGAAGACTAAGTGCAAGTTCTTTGTATTCAGATTTCAGGCAGAGCATTGTTTCGACTTTTTGTCCTTCTGGTTAGAAGAAACGTTTAAATGCAGACTAGTATGGAGCATTCGTAGAATGATACAAATAAGGGAAAAACCGAATTGCTCGGAGTGAATCTTCTCTCAGGGCCACTCTGTCCACCACCAGTCTCAAAAGGACTGACCTGAAATGACCGAGGCTTCAGCGATGAAAACCCGGAGAAGAACTGCCTGGGCCTGGCAAGGCCACTTAAAATATTGTGAATTCTATTTAAACTGTCAGGTTTTACCGCACAGTAAACACTTCCCCTCTCGGTTACGAAAACATGTCAATTAGTGCTGTAGAGGGAAATAGTCGCTGTTTTGTTGTGATATAAATATAGAACACCCAAATACAATTTGTAGGCAGAATATAAAATTTCCAAAGTCAAACTCAGAGTTTTGGTCAGAATGTGTCAGTACATGGGTTCAGTTTACTCCGTCTTAATTAAGGTTAGTTCAGGTTCCATGGGCTGGGGTATTTTACGGGTGTATGATGGTTTTTAAGATAAGTACTGCTTTCCAGATATTGTTATGTTCAGAAAATCACTTTGTACTTGGCAAGTATGGAAGAGAATATAACGCATGTTGGGTATTGGCTGGAAGAGCTGAAGAGCAGAAACAGCTTGGAAGACTTACGTATAGTTTGGAGGGTAAGAGTGAAATTGATCTTAAAGAAATAGGACAGGAGGATGTAAACTGGATGCACAAGAGTCTTCGCTCGTCTAGGATGTTACACAGCATAGACTGATACTTAGTTACGTTTCATATATATATAGATATAGTTTCCCGTCATTCCTCAAGGAAACATAGGGCCCTCACAAAGTTTCGCCAGCTGACACGATTACTGGCGAGTACTTTGACTTCGTTCCAAGTTTTGCCTTGGTGTCTAATCTCTTCAAGGATTGTTCTGCGCCATGTTGTTCGGGATCTGCCATGGGATCTGGTTCCCTGAGGATTCCACTCTAAGGCTGCTTTTGCTATGTCACCTGGTGGTCGGCGAAGTGTGTGGCCCAGCCACCAGTTACGTTTCATACAGGGAGAAATTATCGTTTTCAATGGTCAAGCAGTCGGAGAGGTTCTGGACTGCTTGAACATTGAAAACGGGATTGATAGGTTCTTTCTAAACGTCGGTGACTAAATACCAACCTATGTTCAGGTATACTGGAGTGATAATTTGAAATCGTTCATGGATTCAACCTTAAAAGTTGGGGTTCAGAGACGAACTATTGCGAACGCGGCACAGGATTTAGGGTCCTACAGAAGGGGGAATTGCTGGCTAACCTACAAAAGTGTTGGCTCTTTAGACAGACTCTATTGCAAGGGGTTAATCAGGTTAGTTGGATAATAAGTAAATGTTACTTCAGGCAAGTTTGACATGATGGGAATGGAGTCAGGTGTGTTGCGATGTGCTTGTAAAGATCACGTTTTGTAAGATTCGATTTGAAAAGGCAGGTCTTGTAAGAAACACCGTCATTCATTCATTGTGTTATCTGTCTTACGAAGGCCCAATGTCTCTTCTAAAACGAGTTCTCCACAGCATGCGATTTGGTGCTTCCTCTTTCAATTTCCTCTATTTTGTCTTTTCCTTAAGGTCATCCAGTAGCTGCTTACGTCTTTCTCCTCGTCTTCCCGTCCATATATCCTTCCTTCTATCTTTCGTTCCTCAAAGTGTTTTAGAAGGCAGTTCCTTTGCATGATGTAACCAGTCAGTCTTCCTTCGTTTTATTTTATGTAGGATTTTCCATTCTTCCTTGACTGTTTGTAACACTTCCTCAATTCTCACACGATAGGGCCAGGTGATTTTCTCCATCCTTCTCCAAATTAATACTTAACAAAGCAATTTAACTTCCTTTGTTTTTATTTCTTTTCATATCTTCTGTTTTCTTCTCGACCTACTGTACTTGCGGCCAACTTCTCTGTACTCTTTAAACAAAGGTGAATATTTTGTTTATATGTAGCTACATTTTTACCTTCTCGATGGTTTTCCAAATGTTACTCATTCTGGAATTCTGCTACCTTGAGTTTACCTCCTTAGACTTTGTTTTTTTGTCTTTGTTTCTTTTCGTCTGGCTCGGATTTTTTTTTCACTAATTTATTTGTCTTGGCTTTAAGCAAGAAAATTTTTTCCTTTTCAAAATTCGTTATTTATTTATTTACTCTTCAGTTAGTTGCTTATTACATTTCAAGTACTTACCATTCAGTTAATATTATGACTCTTTTTTATTAATATTCTCTATTCATAAATAATGCACCATGTCATGCGACCTTCTGCACTAATCCAAACATCATTCTTTAAGCTGCTGTGCTTTAATAATAACAGTTTTCTAATAATCTGTCATAATATTCCTTTTGGAAACCACCCATTTTTAGACATATTATAATAAAACACACAACATACGTAATTAATTATACTGGTCATATTTTAATAATAAACGATATCACTGTAAGAATAAGGAACACTTTCATAAATACTTTTGGAGGCAAAATAATTAATATTTCTTACAATAATCGACCCAATTTTAAAACAATTCTAATTAGATTAGGCCCAAATATTGCAATATTTTGAATATTGAAGTTTTGAAGTATTGTTATAAAACTTCATTTTCTACTGCAAATAGTCTTGGAAAACGTGATGCATTAGACCTGAGAGGAGACTATTTGATACACAGACACACATACATACACATGTACATACATACGTACATACCTACATATATACATGCAGGCATACATACATACATATATAAGTACTACATACCAAGAAACAACATGCCTGCAAAAAGGCCAGTAGATAGTTTCAAAATTATCACGAAATCATACAAACAAAATATTTTTATATGAAATTATATTTATATGCATAAACATTACGGCCTTTCGGGATGAGACACCCTGTATCTCTTTAGATATATACTAAAGTTGGAGGGTCCTGTTATTTGCTTTTGTAGGATAAGGTACAGAAAGTAGCAGCGTGTTCCTTAGAAAAGTTGTTACTTAAATCTTGGCACCCACCGCTGTGAGTACTTAAAGTCTCATATACTGGCAAAAATTTCGGTTTGACCTTCACATCTGCTGATTTCCCTCGTAAGATGCCGAACAGATTGAAAGTAATCGATAACAGAACTGGCGCAATTCAATAGATGTATACACTAGACAAAACAATACTTACTTACTTACTTACTCCATGGTGTAGAGTCCTTCTTGAGAAGCTAACCGGTTTGCAGCTAGTCAAGAAATTCCCCGCATTTCACGGAACCCGAAGGTTCATTACCGCACTCACAAGCGTCCGCCACCT
>Ga0123354_10005111_pt1 | contig 18945 bp, 16 predicted proteins | sample TergutLab28metaG_2_FD_97872 | JGI IMG/M metagenome (GOLD analysis project Ga0123354, IMG submission 97872) | Labiotermes labralis P4 segment gut microbial communities from Petit-Saut dam, French Guiana - Lab288 P4 | ecosystem: Host-associated > Arthropoda: Insects > Digestive system > Gut ...
AGACAAAAGCAAAGGCGCCGCGCCAGATATAGTCCATGGCGCGGCGCCTTTTTTGCACCTGATCCCCGTGAGGGTGTACTGAGTGAGTGTTTACTCAAATAAGGGTGTACTCAGAGGATGAAGACCAGCGGTATGGCGGCCGCGAGGATCAGGTAGCGGAGAAGGAAGCCGCCAATCAATATGCCGATATCGCCGATCGCGTCGAGCGCCAAGACGCCGCCGCTTGCCCCAGCCGCCTCGCTGTTCTTTGAGCGGTTGGACATGATCAGACTGAAGACCCCGATGATGATCGGGACCAAAATGCCTGCGGCAATCAACCCGCCCCAAAACATCGGGGCCAGGTTGCCAGAGAGCAGAAGCGAGACCGAGTCGCCGCTTCCCGTGCCCCGCTTGGTCGTCATGTAGAGCAGGCCGGCGATCAGCACGACCTCGACGATCGGGAGCACAAAGTGGTACCTCTTAAGCATCCCCAGGTTCTCGATCTCTTTATGGGCAAACAAAGTCGAGATCAAAAGCGTGCCCGCCAGGCCAGCGCTGAAGGCCGAGACCGCAAAGAGCACGGGCAGGACTGACGAGTTCCAGAGCGGATAGGTCTGGACGACGCCGATCAGCACGCCGGTATAGACGGCGGTGCAAATGGCCGCGATGATTCCGATCCAGTCAAAGGCCTTGGGAATCGGCTTCTTGAGCAGGGCAAGAATCAGCGAGACCACTGCGAACAGGGTAAAGACAACGAGGATAGCGGTACCCCAGGTCATCACAGAGTTCCAGTTGGTCAGCAGGTAGAAGAAGCGCGCCGGGTTCTGAAAACCGGCCCGGGCGTCGATGATCAAAAGCAAGAGCCCGACGATGATAGCGATCGGGGCGATCAGGCGCCCGACCAACTGGAGCTTCTTCGTCGAATCAGGGCTCTTGAGGTTGGCAATTGCAGATGTGGCGTAGGCGCCTGCGGCCAGTCCGGCCAAGAACAGGTACCAGGCGAGCATTGATCCCCAAACCATTTTCATCACCTCACGTAGAAGAATTTGGATTTAGTCAGTTCGCCGGCCAGAGGCTTGGCATTGAACTTGACAATGGCCTTGGAGATATCGCTCTCGGGGTCGTCCAGGTCGCCAAAGATGCGCGCCCGGGTCACACAAGTGCGTTCGCAGTTCGGCTGAGGCACAGACCCGTCGTCGGTAAAGACGCAGAAGCTGCACTTCTCGGCCACGCCGGCGTCTTTGTCGATCACGCGGGCGTCGTAAGGGCAGGCCACGACACAGTAACGGCAGCCGATGCAGCGGGTCGTGTCAATCAAGACGACACCGTCGGCATTGATGTGGCTGGCCCCGGTCGGGCAGACATGGACACAGGGGGCGTCTTCGCAATGCTGGCATTGCGTCATCACCTGTTCGGCCTTGACCTCGGGGTAGGTGCCCGACTCAAGCCCGGTATAGCGGATAAATGAAGTGTCAGAGGGTACTTCGTTGGCCATCTGACAGGCCAGACGGCAGGCAAAACAGCCGATGCAACGCCTGGTATTAAGAAGCATTCCGTAGCGAGCCATTAGGCATTCACCTTCTTTACACTGACGAGGGTCTCGTGGGACATTGGACAGCCCACCTCATCTTCGAATTGGAATTTCACAAAGTCCATTTGCGGGCAGCCAAACAGGTAGCCCTGGGTATTGTAGGGAGAAGTTCCACCGTAATGCGAAGGGATCCAGACGCAGCCGGGGTTGAGGCGCTCGGTGACGTGTGCCTCGACCTGCTTGGTGTAGAGGTCGTTTGAGACCTCGACCAGGTCGCCGTCGGCAATCCCCAGGTCGGCTGCCCGTGAGGCCGGTATCCAGATGCGCTCGAGGTTGTACTCACGCGAGATATCCATGAGCGCCTCGACAACTGTGGTCATGGTATGGCTATGCACGGACTGTTTGCCGGCGATCAGCCTGAACTGGCCGTCGCCCGGAGTGACCATCGGCGGGATCCAACGGATCAACGGCGTATGGAAGGTGAGGTCGGTGTTGTTCGCGATCTTTTGCGAGGCAAACTCGAACATCCCCGAGGGCGTGTTGAGCGTCGGATATGTGCCGAGCCCGCTCCAGAGGTTGCCGACCGGCAAGACGCCCTTTGTCTGGAGCGTGTTGTAATCGATGTTCAGGGTTGCCAGCTGGGCCTTGATCAGCTCGTCGCTGGTAAAGGTAAAGTAATCACCGAGACCGGCGGCCTGGGCGATGCTCGTAAAGATCTCAGCGCCCGGCTTGGTGTCGGGGAGCAAGACGTCTAAGGCTTGGAAACGGATGTCGATGATCGGCTGTGGGCTCATATCGGCGACGATTGTCGAGACCTCGGCACGCTCCAAGGCCGAGCACTCGGGCAGCACGTAATCACATTGCATGGCCGTCTCGGACATCATGATGTCGATATCGACAGAGAGGTCCATGGCACGCAGGCCGTCCGCCCAAGAGACCGGGTTAGAATAGCCCTTGGCCGCGTTGGAGTTATAGAAGAAGCAGGCCTTCATGGTGCCATCTTTGGCCATTTTCGGAACGACGTTGGCGATCCCTTGCGCGAGGTTCTGAAGCGGGTACTCGGCCAAGCCGGCCTTGGGCCCGCTGGCTGCCGGGGTCTTGATGAACTTATCCGGGTCTAAGGCGCCAAAGCTCGGCGCCGGATAGAAGAGCGCGCCGCCTTCTTGGTTGAAGTTGCCCAATAGCGCGTTGATGGCCGCTATGCAACGTCCCGTCTCAAACGAGTTCTGGTACTGGCAGCCGCAGGCGGCATGCCAGCCCTGCTCGATCACGCCGGCATGTCCGGCCGCGCCCAGGTCGCGGGCGAGCTGGGTAATCGTGTCGGCGTCGATGCCGGTTATGCCGGCCGCCCAATCCGCCGTGTACTGGGTCAGGGTCGGTACCCAGTCGTCGAACCCGAGGGTGTAGTTCTCAACATAGTTATGGTCATAGAGGTCCTCGGTGATCAGGATGTTGGCCACCGCCAGAAGCAGCGCCAGGTCGGTGCCCGCATTGATTGGCAGCCATTGGGTGGCAAACTGCGCCGTGATGCTGTTGCGCGGGTCGACGTAGACGATCTGGGCGCCGCGCGCCGAGGCATCGGCCAGCCACCGGGCACTGGTCGGCCGCAGGCCGTCAGCATAGCTTCTGCCGATAAAGACGACCATCTTGGCGTTGTTGATATCGGCCGTATACGACGCGGCGCCAAACGTGGCGATAAAGCCAGCGGAGCGGCTGCCGTCACAGGCCACATTATGCGTGTAGTAGTTGGCCGAGCCCATCGAGGCGATAAAGCGCGAGCTGTACCAGCTGCCGCTGGGGCGCGGGTCATTGATCATGGCAACAGCCCCTGGCCCGTACGTGGAAAGCACGGTCTTTAGCTTGTCGCCGATCTCTTGATAGGCCTGGTCCCAGCTGATGGCCGTAAAGCTGCCGTCGTCATTGCGCTTCATCGGCGAGGTTAAGCGGTCAGGCGAGTAGGCGACCTGCGCAAAGCCCTGTCCACGGGCGCAAACGGTGCCATAGTTGTAAGGGTGGTCGGCGTTGCCCAGGACCCTCCAAAGACGGCCGCCCTTGGTGTTGATAATCAACCCGCACTTGTTTGAGCACGAGTTGCACGTGGTCGGGACCAGGGCCTCGGTCTCATCGCTGCTGACATCGGCCGCCTCAGCCGTGGTTGCGGACAGCAGCCAGTCCTGTTTGGAGAGTACTCCCCCGGCCATCAGCGCGGCTGTCGCTGCCGAACCGACAATCAGGGCCCTCCTGGTTATATCCCATTTCCCCATACTGACTTACCTCCTTGTCTCTCAACTCTCTCTGCATATTCTTCAAGTACTCAATCAGCAGCTCGTTCAGCGCGAGCAGCCAGCCGACATCCGGGGCGCGCTCCCGGATGGTTTGGGACAGTTCGGGGAGCCAGTCCAAATGCTCGTCGATGAAAGTGCAGGCATCGGCGGGCGTGGAATGCTCGACCAGCAGGGCCAAGAACCCGAGCAGCAACGAAAGGTGGTCGGGCGGCAAGATGTTCTGAGGATCAAGCTCGATACCGAGGCTCTGATAGAGGTAACGCATGTGGGCGGCACTGTCCGAATCGTAAAACCCGGTATCATGCGCAAAAGTCAGCTGTGCGCCCGCGATCTCTGTCCAGCGCCGATAGAGCGACTCTACGGCGACGATGCTCCCACGCAGCCCGCCGACAAAACGGCGGTCGGCAAAATCCGAGAAATCAGGGTAACTTGGGAGATCGACCTGTTGGGGGCAGCTGGCCACGCTATTGATGCTGGCCACAAAGTCGGCACGAGCCTCTGGCGTTGCCAAGGCCTGCCATTCCGCTTCGCTTGAGCGGTAATAAAAAAGGGAGAAAAGCCCTAGCTCCTCGACCCAGACGGTACGGTCGCTACGCTCTTCGGGTTCCATTAGGGCCTCGGCCTCCTCCACTCCTCTTGCCCCCCCCCGTTCGCTGATCTGTGCCGCCAGCATCTTTTTTGTCACCCCAGACAATGCTTTGACGCGGCCATCAGCGATCTTCTGAGCCCATGCACTTTTCAGTGTTTTGTAGCTCTAGTTGCCTATTGTACTATGTCTGTATGATTAGTGTTGTCGAAATGTAAAAATGTTTGTGTGGTTTATTTTATCTTTTGAACGGCGTGGGTTTCTGCCCGTTACCCGCTCTGGGCGGCTGGCCAAGGCCTCTGCCGCACCGTCTGCACAAAGCCGCAACGCTTGGCCAGCCATGCTGCTAAACTATCATCAATCCATTTTTTCTTTGCCGCAAACGGCTTGGGTCTAAAACTGAGCGCACCCTCAAGACGATGGGACTCGTACTGGCATGGCCTTAGAATTATCGATCACAGATCTTGCCTATACCGGCTATGGCCTGGGGCACCTCGAGGACGGGCGGGTGGCCTTTGTCAGCGGGGCCGTCCCGGGCGACCAGATGCGCGTGAACATCACCCAAGACAAGGGCCGCTATGTCTTTGCCGAGCCAGCTGAGATCTTAACGCCCTCAGATGACCGCCTTCCAGCGGTCTGCCCGCATGCCGATGAATGCGGCGGCTGCCCCTGGCAGGCCGTCTCGTACCCGGTCCAGCTGGACTACAAGTGGCGCTTCGTGGTCAGCGCCTTAGGGCGCACCGCCAAAGTCAAAAAGCCCGAGCTCTTGGTCAGCGAGATCGAGCCCTCAAAGAAGTGCTGGGGCTACCGCAACAAGATGGAGTTCGGCTTTGGCCGGCGCAGCGAAGGCCTGCGCCTGGGCATCCACCGGCCGCGTTCGAACCAACTGGTGCCAATCAAGCGCTGCCTGCTTTTGCCGGTCGGCTCTGAAGACCTGCCCCGCCAGCTCTCGGGGAGCCTGAACTACCTCTTTGCCGAAGCCCTGCCCTTGCCCTATCGCATCCAAGTGCGCATCTCAGAGCGCAGCGGCTTTAGCGAGCTGGCGCTCTGGAGCCTGCCTGGGCCGCTCAAAAGGGGCTTTGTGGCCCAGGTGCTCTCGCAGGTCAAGGGGTTCCAAAGCATCGTGCGGGTGCTGACCAAGACCCCAAAAGAGCGCCAGAACATCAAGAAGGTCGAGGTCTTGCAAGGCCGCGGGCATTGGCTTGAGGACTTCTTGGGGTTTCGGCTGCGGGTCTCTGCTCCCTCATTCTTTCAGGTCAATACGCCGGTGGCCGAGCAGCTGGTGGGCTATGCCATCGAGCAGCTTGAGCCAGCCGGGGCCAAGGTCTGGGACCTCTATTGCGGGGTCGGCAGCTTTACGCTGCCCCTGATTGGCGCCGGGGCGCGCCTGAGCGCTTGCGAGATCGCCGGGTCGAGCCTGCGCGACCTGCAATCGAACCTCAAGTTCTCGAGCTCTAAGGCCATCGTCGAGAGCGGCGACGTCAAGACCGGCATCAAGCGCCTGCCCAAGGCCAAGAAGGCGATCATCGACCCGCCCCGCAGCGGCCTCAGCCCCGAGGCCCGCCAGGCCCTGATCGAGTCGTCGGTGCGGCATCTCGTCTATGTCTCGTGCGACCCCCAGACGTTGGCCCGCGACTGCGCCGAGCTGATTGCCTCGGGCTTTACCCTGAATGCCGCCAAGCCCTTCGACCTCTTTCCCCAGACCTACCATGTCGAGACTGTCGCAACCTTGACGCGTTAAGTATACTGATATCAAGAACAGCAACCATCAGGGGTAAAAGGAGGGTTTTGATGACTGAGAAAAACGATCTGCTCATCCGCCTGGCCACGCCTGAAGACTCCGAGGGAGTGCTCCGCATCTACGAGCCGTTTGTGGCGGACTCGGCCGTGACCTTCACATCGAGCATTCCCACGGCCGCTGAGATCGCCCAGCAGATCCGCTCCACCGAGGCGCAGTTCCCCTACCTGGTCTGCACCAAGGGCGACGAGGTGATCGGCTACGCCTACGCCAACACGGTGCGCCCGCGCGAGGCCTACCGCTGGAATGCCGAGCTCTCGATCTATCTGGACGACCGCTTTCACCGCCTGGGCATCGCCACGGCGCTCTACACGGCCCTGCTCCAGATCTTGCGCTCGCAGGGCTATGTCAACCTTTACGCCGTAATCACGCTGCCCAACGACCCGAGCATCGCCTTGCACCGCCACTTTGGCTTCAAAGAGATCGGCGTGCACGAGAAGACGGGCTATAAACTGGGAGAATGGCGTGACGTGGTCTGGATGCACTACCGTATCGAAGGCGCGGCCGACCCCCAGACGCATGGCCTGCCGACGCCGCTGGCCGAGTTGCGTAAAAACGAGATCGAGACAGCGCTGGGGATGGCCACGGCCTTGCTGCGCGGTGTCTGAAAGCCTGGTGACCGAGAGATGAGCGAGCTTCTTGGCCTGCAAAGCGGATCGGCCGCCCGCCTGCCCAATGGTGTGCTGATCGGGCACCACGAGGACCTTGAGGGCGGCAGCGGCTGCACGGTCCTGATCTACCCCGAGGGGGCGACTGGGGCTGTCTCTGTCCGCGGCTCGGCCCCAGCCACGCGCGAGACCGACCTCTTGGACCCCGTCAACACCGTTGATGTCATACATGCCGTGGTCTTGTCCGGGGGCAGCGCCTTTGGCCTCGACAGCGCCTCGGGCGTGATGTCGTATTTGCGCGAAGAAGGCATCGGCCTGGCCTTTGCCGGCCAATGCGTGCCCATCGTCAGCGCCGCCTGCATCTTTGACCTGCTGATCGGCAAGCCGGTCTGCCCGAATGCGGCCTGGGGCGAGGCCGCCGCCGCCAGCGCCGGCCACCGTATCAGCACCGGCAACGTCGGTGCTGGGACGGGTGCCAGCGTAGGCAAGCTCTTAGGCATCGATTGGGCGACCAAGAGCGGCCTGGGCGCCGCCAGCGTGCAGATCGGCGATCTGGTAATCGCCGTCATAGCCGTTGTCAACGCCCTCGGGTCGGTCTCTTCGGGGCCACGCAGCCGGCTTTTGGCCGGTGTCCGCGACCCGCTGCGGCCACTCAGCCTGCTCGACCCCTACCAGGTCTTGCTTGGCCAGGCCAGCGAGGCCGAGAAGGGCCTGAGCGGGCTGCTGACGAACGGCGAGCAAGAACCAGGCGCACAAGCAGCGGCCGGGCAGGGGCCAGACGGGCAAGCAGCGGCCGGGCAGGGGCCAGACGGGCAAGCAGCGGCCGGGCAGGAGCCAGGCCAGACAGCCAAGGGCGGGCCAGCCCGCCAGAACACGACGATCTCGTGCATCGTCACCAACGCCGTCTTGAACAAGCCCGAGGCCACGCGCGTCGCCAACATGGCCCACGACGGCTACGCCCGGGCGATCGAGCCCGTGCATACGGCCAACGACGGTGATGCCGTGTTTGCCCTGGCCACCAACAAGGTCCAGGTACCGTCCGATATCGTCGGCATTCTGGCCGCCCGCATCACCGAGGCGGCAATCATCAATGCCGTGGTCGATGCCGAGCCGGCCTTTGGGCTGCCGGCCAGCCGCGACCTCCTGTAAAGGGCAGCCGTCCAGGCCATATGGACCCGATCGGGCCTTCTCCCCGGTTTAATTGAACTTGAAGATCTTTTGGGCGATGCGGTAGCCCGATATGGCAATTTGGCGCCCCGGCCCGCCCGGCAGGTTGCCGGCGATGCCCAGCCCGCTGCCGCGCAGGCGGTTATAGGCCTGGGGGTCGTGCTGCTCGAGGTAGCCCCAGAGCTCTTTGCGCTGCTTCTCAGAATCGGGCTGGTTAGAGATGCGCAGCAAAATCGACGAGATAGTCATCATCATCAGCAGGTAGTGGGTCATGTAGCGGCGCAGGCGCTTGGGCTCGATCTCGTGCAGCTGAAAGGCGTCGATCATGGTGCGCGTGATAAAGAGCTGCTGGTCGATGCGGGCGATCATGATCGACTCTGAGACCGACTGCCCCTCGCGGCCGATATAGTAGTGATAAACGTCGATGTCCAGGTAATAGAGCGTTTGCACCGACGGCAGGGGCAGGTAGACGAAGATGTTATCGACGTAAAAGGTGTGGGTCGGCAGCTTCAGGCCCATCGAGCGCAACACCTCGGTGCGGTAGAAGGCGGCATGCATGAGGATGTTCTGGTACGGCTTAAAGAGCCCGACCTCGTCCCAGCAAAAGATGCGCCCGACCGGAAGTACCTTGGTAAAGCTGATGCGCCTCTGCTCGCCCAGGTGCAGCTTTTCGTAGACGTAGTTGGCTAACAGCAGGTCCGGCGAGCTGCCGCTCTCTGACAGGCCTAAGAGCGTCTTCAGGAGAAGGGCAAGGGCCTGGACGTTCAGCCAGTCGTCGGCGTCCACTACTTTAAAGTACTCGCCCTTGGCCTCGGCCAGGCCGGTGTTGACCGCACCGCCATGGCCGGCGTTGGCCTGGTGGATGGCGCGGATGGCCTGGGGCTCTTGCCTGGCCCAGTAGTCCACGCGCTCGCGCGTCTCGGCATCGGGCGAGCCGTCGTCGACGAGGATGACCTCAAAGCGGCCAGCGATACCGGCCGACCCGGCCAAGATGCTCTGCACGCAGTTATCTAAGAAGTCCGCCACCTGGTAGCAGGGGACAACATAGCTGATCAGGATGCTCATTCAGGCCTCCAGGATGCCATCGGCCAAGGCCAAGGCGCGCTCGACAATCTGGTCGATGTTGTAGTACCGGTACTCGGCCAGGCGGCCGGCCAGATAGAAGTCGGGCAGGCGCTGAAAGAGCGCTTTGTATGAGTCGTAGGCGGCCTGGTTGGCTTCGGTGAAGACCGGGTAGTAGGGTATCTGGGACTGCGGGTCAAGAAAAGCCCGCGGGTACTCTTCGGCCACCGTCGTGACCTCGAGGTCCTGGCCGGTCAGCCAGGTGTACTCGGTGGTGCGCGTATAATCCTCTGAGACCGTGAAGTTGACCGTCCCGCAGGGCTGGACGTGCTTTTGCGGGTAGCGCCGGTAAACGAAGTCGAGCGAGCGGTAGGGCAGTTGGCCAAAGCGGTAGCCGGCCAGCTCGTCTAAGGCCCCCGTGTAGATGACGAGCCCGTTGTAGGCCTTGCCCTGCAGCGTGATGGCCGTAAAAGGCGCGTCGGCCGTGTCGGCCGTGCCGCTGCCAGCCGCGCCGCCGTCTGGGCCAGCGCCAGCCACGCCCTTCTCCCCCACTGAACTCAGTTGCAGGTGCGCATCGGTCACGGCATCGGTATTCAAGAAGATGTCAATGCCTGGATAGTCGAGCAGCCTCTGAAACAGCGCGGTATAGCCCTCGGCCGGCATGCCCTGGTAACGGTCTTGAAAATAGCGGTTGTCGCGGCCGACCAAGACCGGCACACGCGCCGTTACGGCCGGGTCGATCTCTTCGGGGCTGAGCCCCCACTGCTTCATCGTGTAGTAGACGAAGACCTTCTCGTAGACATAGTCGGCCAGCTCTTTGAGCAGGCCGTTCTTTTGCTCGCGCAGCTCGAGGATCGTGACCTTGCTGCCTTCGGGGTAAGCCGCCAGCAGGGCGGCCTTGAGGGCGTCGGCCTTCTCGGTCGCAAAGCTCTGCTCGATGGAGTTCAGGTTGAAGGGCACCGGTATGTAGTTGCCGTCGATAAAGGCCAGGACCTCGTGCCGATAGGCCAGCCAGTCTGTGAAGCGCGAGAGGTAGCCATGGACGCGCTCGGACCCTGTATGGTAGATATGTGGGCCAAACTCGTGGATCAGCACACCCTGGCTGTCTAGGCAGTCAAAGGCATTGCCGCCGATTTGCGGCCGTCGTTCGAGGATGGCGACCCTGAGCTCGCCACGTTCGGCCAACTCACGTGCTAAAACGGACCCGGCAAAACCAGATCCGACCACCACCGCATCATAACTGACAAGATCTATCGCGTCTGGCAACGCCGCGTACGTGCAGGTCTTGGAAGCCATTATGCTCCTTGCGCATCAACTCAGGCTTGAAAGCGTTTTTCTTGTGTTGAACATTGTAGCGCTTTGGCTTTTTTGGGGTCGGCCAGGCTGGCTGCCCGAATGGCGGCCAACAGACGGCCAACAGACGGCCAACAGACGGTCGGGGCCGGCCTGCGCTTCTTACCCTAATCGGCTGTCGGCAGCTCATTATCTGCTAGCATATGCTTATCTTATCTGCCAGTTTGTGCAGATAGCAGTCAGAGTGAGATGGAAAGGATGGTTTTAGATGAGCGGCTTTTTAGAGCAGACCATTGCCCGGGCCAAATCAGACATTCAGAACATCGTCTTGCCCGAGGGCAGCGATGTGCGGACGCTCGAGGCTGCCGTCCAGGCAAGGCAGCTCGGGATTGCAAATGTCACAGTGCTCAGCGCAGGCGACAACGAGCTCTTGGGGAAATACGACCTGACGGGCATCCAGGTCATCGACCCGGCCACGTCGCCCGACGCCGAGGCCTATGCCCAAGACCTTTTTGAGATGCGCCGACAGAAGGGGCTGACCCTCGAGCAGGCCCGCGAGCTGGTCAAAGACGAGCTTTACTACGGCGTCATGATGGTGCGCAAAGGCGCGGCCGACGGCATGGTGGCCGGTGCCGCCCATGCCACCAGCGACGTTTTGCGTCCCTGCCTGCAGATCTTGAAGACGCGCCCAGGGACCAAGCTGGTCTCGTCGTTCTTTGTCATCGTCGTGCCGGATTGCGAGTTTGGGCACGAGGGCATCTTTGTCTTTGCCGACTGCGGGCTGGTGCAATACCCCGATGCCGAGGAGCTGGCCGCGATTGCCGTCAGCTCGGCCGAGAGCTTTAAAAACCTGGTCGGCGCCGAGCCGGTGGTGGCCATGCTCTCGCACTCCACCAAGGGCAGTGCCAAGGGCCAGTCCATCGACCGGGTGGTGGCCGCCACGGCACTGGCACACGAGCTCGACCCCGAGCTGGCGCTGGATGGCGAGTTTCAGTTCGATGCGGCCATCGTGCCTGCCATCGGCGCCTCTAAGGCGCCCGGCTCGACTGCGGCCGGCCTGGCCAACGTCTTGATCTTTCCCGACCTCGACTCGGGCAACATCGCCTACAAGCTGGCCCAGCGGCTGGCCAAGGCCGAGGCCTATGGGCCGGTCACGCAAGGCATCGCCAAGCCCGTCAACGACCTCTCGCGGGGCGCTTCGGCCGACGACATCGTCGGCGTCATCGCCATCACGGCCGTGCAGGCACAAGGCCAAAAAAGCAATAAATAGTCAAAGAGCAATTGCAAGAAAGCAGCGTCAGCTGTTATGGAGGCGAAAAAGAAATGAAGTTGAAATTCATCTGCTGCAATGTCTTTACCCGGATGGCCTGCCTGGCAGTCGCCCTCACAAAGAGCACGGTCGATCTGGAGTTCGTACCGATGAAGCTCCATATCGAGCCGGACCGGCTGCGCGACCGCCTGCAACAGATGATCGACCAGACCGACCAGTCCAGCGAGGACTACGACGCCATCGTGCTGGGCTTTGGTCTCTGCGGCAACTCGACGGCCGGCCTGGTGTCGCAAAAACACAAACTCGTGATACCCCGCGCCCATGACTGCTGCACCTTGTTCATGGGCTCGGTGGACAGCTACCTAAAGAGGTTCAAGGGGCATCTGAGCGCCGGCTGGAGCTGCCATGGCTACATCGAGCGCGACGATGCCCTGTGCGCGGCCACCGACATGTACGAGGCCAATGGCTTCAACCAGACCTTTGAAGAGCTGGTCGAGGCCTATGGCGAAGACGACGCCCGCTATGTCTGGGACATCATGCATCCGATCGACATCAACGAGCCGCACATCTACATCAAGGTCGACCCCTTTGAGGACATGGGCTTTTACGAGCGCTTTCAGGTCAAGGCCGAAGAAGACGAAAAGAAGCGCGATTACCACAAAGGCACCGATGTGCCCCAGGGCTCGTCACGCCTGCTCAAGAAGCTTATGGATGGCGACTGGGATGAGGAGTTCGGCGTCTTTCTGCCGGGGCAGGCGATCGAGCCCAGCTACGACCTCGAAAAGGTCTTCATCTAACACTCGGGCGGGAATGCAAGGGCCTGTTTGGGGCCCTTGCATTCCGCACCATGCAGAAGAAACGTCTCTTTTCTCCCCCTGAAAAACGTTAGAAGACGGCTTTGGGCGATTAGGTCGTAGCGTTGGCCTCGACCGGCGCCTCTGTGTCTTTGAGCTTTTTCAGGTTCTGCCATCTCGCCAATAGCCAAAGCGGGATAAAGAGGCAGATGATGACGACACCGATCAGCACGTCTGTTATACCGTAGTCGATGAGGTTCAGATAGACGGTGCCGATAATGTAGAACGGTATCTGGATGATGCCGAAGGCCAGCGCCACGCCGACCCAGATCTTGGGCGCGTGAAAGACCTGCGCGTCATCGATCTTTTGGTTTTTGAAGTTGCGCGAGGCCTTGACATAGGCAAACAGGGCAAGCCCGTTGGCGATCACGTAGCCCAAGGCCGCGGCCGCCAGAATCGAGCCGGCCGAATCGCCTAGGGCGATGATGCCCAAATTCAAGATAGACACCGTGACCATGCCGCCCATTGGCACGCCATGCTTGTTGCGCTTGCCAAAGATCTTTTGGATGTTGCCTTCTTCGGCCATGCTGGCCATTGCGCTGCCCGAGCCTAAAAGCGCCGTTTGGATGATCATGACCATGGCGGCCAAGAGCATGATGATCGAGATAATGGCCCCGATGTTGCCCATCGAGATCTGTGCCAAGGCCAGCATCGGGTCGTTGTAGTTGGCGGCCAGGCCGTCCATCCCCAGCACCCCGGTACAGGCCGTCTGCACTAAAAAGTACGAGAAGATGCAGACCAGGCCGCAACCGAAGAGCGCCTTGGGGATATCTTTGCGCGGCTTCTTGTACTGCGGTGCATAGATGGCCGCGGCCTCAAAGCCGCAGGCGCTCCATTGCGCCAGCGCCAGTATCCCGATAAAGAAGATCACCCCGGTGGCGTTCCAGCTCCAATCGGTCGGAAACATATGCTGGGTGATGTTGGACATCTGAAAGTGCCCGCTGAAAAGCCCGGCGATCGAGATCACGAAAAGCGGTACCAACGACAGCACCGCCAGCACATAGCCGACCACGGCGCCACCGCCAAAGCCGGCATAGTTGACCAGCATCAGCGCCGAAAAGACGAGCACGCCGACAGCCAATGAGATGACTTTAGAGAACCAGGGGTTGGTGGCCGCAAAATCGTTCATCACCGGAATGATGCTGATCAGGTAATTGCCGATCAAGATGGCAAAGACCGAGAGCACGGCGTTCCAGGTAAACCAGTAGTTCCAGGCACAAAAGCCGCCGATGAACTTGCCTAACCCGTATTGGTTCTTCTTCTCTCCCCCAAAGACCGCTTGCACGAAACCCGGTATGCCGATGGCATTCGGATAGCGCGAGGCCAGTTCGCCATAGGCGATGATCTGCATAAAGCCCTGAAAGACCGAGAGCATCCAGATGACGATGGCAAAAGCGCCGATCATGCTAGAGAAGACAGTGATAGACGGCAGAATCAAGACGGGCACGCCCAGGGCAATGGCCAGGCCGTGCCGCCAGCTCAAAGTCCGGTTGGGATCGTTGATACTGAGATCAACAGCGCTGTCTGCTGTTCTGCTCATCTTTTCGCCTCCCCTCGGCCAAGTCTATCGCCAAATATTCAATATGCATATTTGACCCTCCTAATTCATACCCCTCAAGCTTGCCCTCGCTTACTTGCCGACCAGTGCCTGCGCGGCATCGGCGGCTGAAGCAGCATCGATCGCATACTTGTCTGCACCGATGTCGCGGCAGTACTTATCGGTGATCGGAGTACCGCCGACCATCACCTTGACCTGGTCGCGCAGACCGGCGGCGGTCAAGGCCTCGACGACCTTGCCCATTTGCGCCATCGTCGTGGTCAGCATCGCCGACAAGGCCACGAGCTGCGCCTTGTGCTCTTTGACGGCCTGGACGATGGCTTCGGCCTTGACGTCTGCCCCGAGGTCGAGGCAGTCGAAGCCGACTCCCTCCATCATCAGTTTGACGAGGTTCTTGCCAATATCGTGGAGGTCGCCTTCGACCGTGCAGATCACGACCCGGCCGATTGGCTCGACGCCTTCGCTGACCAGCAGCGGCTTTAAGATCTCAACGCCGACGTTCAAGGCCTTGGCCGAGATCATGACCTCGGGCACAAAGACCTCATTGTTCTTGAACCGCTCGCCGACCACGGCCATGCCGGGCAGCAAGCCATCGTCCAAGACCTGTTGGGCCGTGGCTCCCCCGTCCAGGGCGCTATGCACGACTTCTGCAACTTCTTTTGCCTTGCCTTGTTGGACCAACAAAGACAGATCTTCAAATACGCTCACAATGTCTCCTTTCCTCTTTTGCCTGCAATCTGGCTCTGGCGCTTTTATGGCCACGCCAGAAGAGCGCTGTTCAAGTCCTTGACCGGCTGCCTTTGCCGGGGCCGTTTGGCCAGCGCGCCTACGCCGGCCAGGTTGGCCGCTCATCCTTCTCTGCTGGCTTTTGGCTTTGCGGCCCGCGCGCGCCTACGCTCGCACCTTTACGCCAAAACGCCTGCAGGTCAGTCAGGGCAAATACGGCAGCCGGCCCTGGCTTTTGCTTTTAGAGCAGCTCTTTCTCGGCCTCGCCGATGATCGACTTGATCTTGTCCGCCACGTCCTTCTCCAGAGGCTCTGGCTTGTGGTTGCTGAGGATCTCTTGAGCCTTGGCGTGTGCGCGGTCAAAGACGTTGAGCGATCCTGCGATCTCCCAGTTTGCCCTGTTCACGCGGTCAAAGAGGCTCGAGAGTGACGACTCGCTGGCCATAAAGTCCAGTGTGTGCTGCTCGCCCAGGTAAACGCCGCCCTGGCCGACGCTGTCGATCGTGTCAACGCCCAGTGTGGCGTCGTTGACCGGGATGCCGGCCAGCACGCGGTTGCACATCTTGACGATCTCGCAATCGATCAAGAGCTGCTCGTGCGAGAACGTCATCCCCAGGTCCAGCATACCCAGACCGTAGATCAGGTTGACGCCTGCCATAGCGGGGAGAAGTGCCGTGATGGTCTTCTCGTGGCCGGCCTGGGCGTCGACGACCTTTGAATCTGCCTAGGCACCGGCAGTGTAGCTGGGCAGGTTGTAGTACTGGGCCAGGGCACCGACTGCGGCACTGATCATGCCGAGCTCGGGGGCGCCAACCGGGGCGGTCATGCAGCGCATGTCAAACGTCGTGGTCGAGCTGCCGTAGAGGACCGGCGCGCCCTTGCAGGTGAGCTGGGCGAGCACGATGCCGCCGAGCACCTCGCAGTTGTGGACGACCAGCGTGCCGGCCACCGTGACCGGGGTCGTACCGCCGGCCAGACCCATCGAAAGGACGTTGATCGGAATGCCCGCGCGGGCGAATTCCATGATGATCTCGCTGCCTTCGTTGGACATCTGGAGCGGGCTGGTCGGGCAGATCAGCGCAGAGACGACGGGGCGGGCACGGAGCTTGTCCTCGCCGCCGGCGATGGCCGCACCCATCTCGATGAACCGGCGCGCGCCTTTGCCGCCGCCCAAGTCGATGTGGTGGCAGTGCTTGGTCGTGTTGCTCAAAAAGGCCTCGGCCGAGATCAGGTCGCCGACCTCGGGCGGGCAATCGCGCCCGACAACCGCCTGCGAATAGACGTCGACGTCATCCAGGGCGTCGCAGATCAGCGCCGTGTCGCCCACGTCTTTGACCGTCGTGTCCCTGAACTCGCCACTGAAGGCATCGTAGATCTTGATGCCGGCGCCAAAGTTCGTCCAGGCCACGCGGTTGCCGGCCAGTACCCGGTCGTGCTTGGGGTCGCGTCCCGCCAATAGCACATGGCTGGGTGCCGAGGCGATGGCCTCGTTAACGATGTGCTCTGGGATCTTGACGATGCGTGTCGCCATATCGACGTCGCAGCCGCCGTCTTTTAAGACCTTTAGGGCCTCGTCATTGTGGAACTTCAGGCCTGTGTTCCTGAAGACCTCAAGGCTGGCCTGGTGGATCGCCTGCAGCTCGTCGTGCGTAAAGAAGTCGACACTAAAGCCCTCTTTGGGAAAATAAGAGGCTTTCTGCGTCCTTGTTGCCATGTTCGCTCCTTTCTGGTTCTTACTATTCCTTGATCGCCCCGTTGAGTATTCATCTGCTGAGCCCGCCCACCAGGCCCGCAGCACCGTTCTTTGGAATGCTGATATAAACCGATCGTATCGGCTGATATACCGCATATCTGCATAATATGGTTGAATTGTGAGTCGACTTCACGCCATCCACTTGCAATATACACCGTGTATGGCCTACATGGTCAAGTATGGATTTTGGCTTTTTTTATTCGCCTGAAGTTGGCCCGAGCGAGGCCGGTTATTTTATTAAAGCTTGATGGGCAGATAGGTCTCGATGTACATATAAGTCGTATCCTCGACAAAGTAAGGAAAAAAATATGTCACGAAAATACGTCCAGAGATGTAAAAATTATGTTCGTCTGCCCAGTCAATGGCCGGCTTGATGAGGGACGGGTCATCGGCGCTCTTGGTCGTCAGGCTGGTGCTATAAACACATGTACAGCCCTCGATGCGCTCACCCTCGTTGTTAAAACAGTCCAGTGCATCGTTGCCAATGTACTTGGCATCGCGCTCAAACACGAGCACCCAGCGCTTTTTATGGTTTAACGCCTGGCCGCTGAACCCAAACTCCGAGGCGCCGTAGGTGATCGGGTAGATCTTATGGTCAAGCATAAAATAATAAGGAAAGGGAAAGAGGTAGGCGGTCTCGAGCCGGCTCAAGGTGATGTGGTCCTTATACTTCTGGTGCCTCTTGATCATCTCGCGGTTAAAGATCAGGGTCTTGCGCTGTTGGTTGCGTAACTGCACTTCATCGTTCAGAAACCCCAACTGCTTGTCCGCCATCGACTCCATCAAGCCGATGTCGGTCGTCTCTAGCAGCTGCCCCACTTCTTCGAGCGCAAAGCCGAGCTTCTCGCGGTAATAGATGATCTGCGAGATGCGCATGATATCTTCGAATGTATAAAAATAATACCCGCTCTTATCATCTTTAGAGACACTGAACAAGCCGCGGTCCATGTAGTAACGGATTTTAGTGCGTGGGATGCCAAGCAGTTGCTCAACTTCGATAATCGAGTATCTATCCTGTCTTATCATCGTGATGCTCTTTCGTAACAGATTGGCTGAGCACGGCATTATCTTGCAATTGATGTTCAGGTTTGAGAGTCTCGGCCCCACTAGCACGCTTCAAAGTTGAAATTCAACTGTAACGTATCATCTGCATCTTGATCTGTCAATTAACAATCCGCTTAGCTGCTGTCTGCGGATTTTAAGCGTTCGTCTAATACCATTGGCCCGCCTGATGCCGACGGCCAGGGGCTGGCCGAGTCTGGGTTGCCCAACGCTTTTCTATCGAAATAGAAGGTCAATAAAACCGTGTTGTAACAACACGGTTTTTTTGCCAAAAGCTTGGCCGACCGGCCCTTTGCCTCAGACCGGCATATATTGGGCACCCGAAAAAGAGAAACAGGCCCCCGATTGGTACCGGGGGCCTGTGCTTGGCCTGAGCGATTGTCGAGGGCCAGGGTTGAGGGCCAGGCTGGGGCAGGGTTTTATCCGCTGCCTTATTGCTGGCTTGTTGTGGCGTCCGACCCCAGCGTCGCATTCAGGGTAATTGTCTGGTCGCCCCGTTGGACCTCGATCGTGATAGCGTCCCCGACCAGGTGCCCGCGCACAGCGATGATCGCCGAAGTCGCGGAGTCAATGGATGTGCCATCGATCTTGGTGATGATATCGCCAGTTTGGATGCCGGCCGTCTCGGCCGGAGAGCCTGAGACCACTGATTGCACCAGGGCGCCGGTATCGCTGGAGGTGCTGAGCTGGCTGGACGAAGAAGAGCTGACGTCGCTTAAGCTGACCCCTAAGAAGGCGTGCTCGACGGTTTTGCCAGCCATGATCTGATTGGCCACGTTCATGGCAAAATTACTCGGGATGGCAAAACCGACACCGGCGGAAGAGTCTGTGGACGAGCTGATCAGCGTGTTTATCCCAATCAGCTTGCCTTCGGAGTTGACGAGGGCGCCGCCAGAATTGCCCGGGTTGATGGCCGCGTCGGTCTGGATCAGGTTGGCATAGATAGTCGTGCCGCTCATCGACTCCATCGTCGTGGACCTGAAGAGTGCCGAGACAACGCCGGTGGAGACCGATTTATCGAGGCCAAAGGGGCTGCCCAGGGCCATCACCCATTGCCCGACACGAACACTGTCAGAATCGGCCACTTCGATCGGGGTCAGGCCGGTGGCATCGACCTTGACGACGGCCAGGTCTGAAGACGGGTCGGTCCCGACAACCGTGGCCTGAAGCTGCTGGTCATCGCTGATGCGCACCATCAATTGGTCAGCGCCTTCGACAACGTGGTAGTTAGTGAGGATGTACCCGTCGGCAGTCAAAATGACGCCAGAGCCCAGCCCGACTTCTTGGAGCGTACCGGTGTTCGCTGAATCGCTCCCTGAGTTGGGCGAATAGTTGTAAGAGTAACCACGCGAATTGGCGGCCTCATAGATATTTATGTTTACCACTGAAGGCAGCGTTTTGGCGGCAACGGCC
>Ga0123354_10005112_pt1 | contig 18942 bp, 13 predicted proteins | sample TergutLab28metaG_2_FD_97872 | JGI IMG/M metagenome (GOLD analysis project Ga0123354, IMG submission 97872) | Labiotermes labralis P4 segment gut microbial communities from Petit-Saut dam, French Guiana - Lab288 P4 | ecosystem: Host-associated > Arthropoda: Insects > Digestive system > Gut ...
AAAGAGATATGTAAATATATGAAAATGAGGGGGGGGGGGGGGGGGGGTCAGTTCAGTCGACTAATAGCAGTAGAGGAGTACAGATCAGCGGATAGACCATGTTCCGACGTACAGTGCAAGGCTGATGGCTACCCACTCCATTCACATCTTTCCCCTTAACTTCCCCTCCCGTGCGTCACCGTGTGCCATCAGGTTCCGAACGGCCAATACACGCACTGCACTCGGTGGGATTTCTTCTCTGGGCGAGTGATCAGCCCGACGCAGAGACCTGTACATTTTCAAAACACAACAATCACAAGATACAGACATCCAAACCCCCCGGCGGGATTCGAAGCCGCAATCCCAACAAACGAGCGGCCGCAGATCCACGTCCTAAGACCACGCGGTCAATGGGATCGGCACCTTGGACAGGGATTAAAACTTGAATAATAGCGGTGGATATACCATTCGACTGGCTTGGGACATGCCTCTTTTCATCGTCGACAACAAAGGATATGATTTCGTAAACCTTGGAGTAACCGTGGACGAAAATTGAATCCCATATTCTTAAATCTCCTTTCCTTATAACCTCACCATTCTTTGTGTGCTCAGCTTACACTTTGCCCTGAAAACGGCAGTAGCAGGTAATCCGAACCATTGTTATTAATCTACTAACTACACCGTATCACATCCAGAAAACACTGTCTGCATAATCACATTCAGTTCTCAAAACATTATTTAACTCATTACGTCACTGCTCCACGGTGTATGAAACTGATAAGAATTTTATGTAAATTTTACAGTTATAAACAATACTATTTTTGTGCCTGTACGCAACGGTACGATACCTTCATTGACGGTGAAGCAGTAGACGAATAGTAGGTCTACAGATTTGGAGCAAGGGAAAAATATATCCTGTTTTTTGATTGGAACACTATTATCATAATATGAAACAATATTATATGATTTGTTACTGTTTTAGGCGCTTTCTCAAAGTTGCGAAACTGCCTGTTAGCTTAGTCTTGTATGTTCGTCCGTCTGTCCACACATATCCACTCGGTTCCCGCTGGACGGATTTGCGTGAAACTTTGTCGGGTACTTCTATGATAATCTGTCAAAAAAGTAAAAATTCTGTTAAAATACAGTTTAACTTGGTTATAATGACTTCGGTTTGTGTGACACCTTGTCTATAGCGTTATACAATCAACGGTACCAATTCATACCCATAAGGCACATGCTTTTTTTCATTGCTTAGTACTGCATGCACACGAGCATCTACCTCGGATATAACAACATCGTTTTCATGTAATTTTTCAAGAAGTACACTATTTTTAGAATCCCATCTTGTTCTTGAGAGGGCAAACCCTTTACTCCATGGGTCTCCAACCCATGACCCACCACGTATTGTGCTGCCTGCGGTCACGTTTGTGTATTATGTATATACTATAAAAATGACATAATTTAGTCAGTTAAGTATACCGCTTACTGTTTTTTCCACGTACGGTCCGCCAAACTGTCCACAATAATGGCTGTCCCTTTGTCCCAAAAAGTTTGGAGACCTTGGCTGTACGCTTTCAGGTAGCTACATGAGTTTCAGGCCTGAAATGTGACAACGGTAATTCACTTTGTGACTGAACTTGCCGTCTATGTTTCTACCCCTGCAATTACAGGAGGTCGGTATATAAAATGATAGCATGGCTACAGTGACGAATGAAGAGGTTTTGGCCGTCGATGGACAAGTTAAAGTGATATGACAAATAGGAAGTAGAGAAAAATAAAGCTGACTTGTGTCGGGAATATGGTCTCTTAAATTTTAGGCACCTTTTCCATGAGCAGCACTGCTGTTCACTGTTGCTTTTCTCCCCACCATCAGTCGGTATTTGAAATGGACTTAAAGGAGGAAGTTCTTATCCTTGCATTGTTTCACAAGAAATCTTCTAAGAAGAAACATCGTCACCAGTAGTGTGTTCATCCTGTGCTATGTACAAGACTAGAAACAGGCCAATTTTATACAAATTTATGAACTCAGGAAAGACGAAAGTGAATTTTTTAAAGAATTTTCGCATGTCATTGAAGTCGTTTGACGAACTGCTATATCTCCTGCAGGAAGGGATTTGTGGACTTCAAACAAATATGAGAAGAGAGACTCGTTATGACGTTAAGATAAGAAATCATCCCGTAATTATTCTCATAAGAATTTATATCTGACATGTGTTGAAGTACCAGTTTAGGTCTGGGTCATTTCGGTGCTTAGAAGAAGACTGAGAAGAAATAACAGTTAAAACCGAAATGTCAAGGAATGAAAGATATATATTGCATGCCAAGGATCGAAGAAACTCAAACACCATACACATTTACATGGCGTGTAAAGTATTAGTAACTGAAGGTTACAAAATTATCACAATATATACCCAAAATTACATTCACAGTCTTTTTTACGATTTGGGGCAAAAATCAAGATAGGAATAATCGGATCAATGCCCAGAGATACTGCTGGTGAGGGTATGGAAAGGTGAGGAGGATAGGGTGTTTAGTTGGAATACAAGGTTCGAGAAGAAAGGGAACTTGGATTCTGATGATTATACATAATATTTTTATAGATTGGAAAGTGGGACTGCGTAGCTATGCTGTGCGGTGAAGTATTATGTTTGAATATCTTCAATAAATTGAGGATTTCAGTCTTTGACATTATGTTGTGAGATCATGTTTCTTAACTCTGACAAAAGTGACAGCAGAAAATGTCGATCTTCATATCCTTTCCCTGCTGTGCCGTTTTTGATTTAACACTTTTATGCTATTGTTTCATACAGTTTTTTTTCTGGGCGTGGTTTGTTCTGTTTCCTTTCCGTGGACTTATATGAGCCATGCATTAATGTGCCTCAACTGGATCTGCCCGGTAGACACCTCTTCACCACTCTTTGCACCCTGAAAATTATTACTGGTCTCCTTGTTTGTTGTAACTGCTGCAAGAAATTCAGCTGCGAAAAGAATACGTGTTGCTTCCTTCCAGAAGTGGCACTCCCTGATTTCACCTTCTTTCTCCTATTCCCCTCATGAGTGTAGCTATCTCTTTGTTATTCCATATTCATTGAATCTGAATTCCTGTAATAATAAAAAAATGTAAAAAAGCAAATTAATTAAATAACATGCAAAACCTTTGGTACTAGTAGTAGGAATGTTGGTGTACACTGTCATGATATGAATTTATCAGACTGGTATGTTTACAGGCACTTGGTGACTGCTTGCATATTCTCAGAGTTACACTTTTCATACAGAATTGGAATAACCATGGTTGCAAGAATAGTATGACATGTTTGCCAAGTGCTGTGGCGAATTCTTGTTCCAGTATGTATGGCTCCACCAACAGAGGAAGAATGGAAGACTGTCGAAGAAGATTTTAGAAAGCGTGCGAATTTCCCTAACTACTGGGGCCAAAGATGGCAAACACGTGGGAGTGATTGTACCTGCAGACAGTGGTTCCCTCTTTTATAACTTCAAGAACTACTTTTCAATTGTTCTGTTGGGAGTGTGTGACTCCAAATACTGCTTTACTTTTGTAGACATTGGTTCATATGGCAAAAGCCCTGATTCATCCATCTTAAAAACTCACTACTGTGGAAAAAACTACACACAAATATTCTCAACCTTATATCAGGGAATGCGTTACTGGGTATGTACGGACCCACCCTGCCAAATGTCTTCATTGGAGTTGTAGGTTTTGAACTTACAAGCAATTTGTGACATCCACTTGGAGGAAAGAACTAGTCTTCGAAGAAAAAAATTTCAAATTATCATCTTTGTCAGGCACGGTGGTATATTGAATGGACATTTGGAATCGTCACAAGTGAGTGGTGGATTTTTAACAGGCCTTTGAATACTACAATTGATTTCGTAGAGGATATTATAAAAGCATGCGTAATGCTACATAACTTTGTGCGTGAAAGAGATGGTTATAATTTTGACCACACTTTGTATGTTGAAGGCCTACATGAGATACCTGAAAGTGTAGTGAAAGGTGGTGGTAAATATGTGTGTGACATTCATGAAGTTTTTGCAAGCATATTTTCAGGGTAGTGTCAGAGAAGTTCCATGGCAGTTCATTAAAATATAAGTATGTGTCCAGAACCCATTCCTTTACAGATCTTGGAAGAACACTCGAATATAACATTTCATAAAGATTTGTCCTGTAGGAGCTGAGTTGTGACATGTGGACATACTTGACAAAGCTGTTAGTTGCTTTTTGCAATTTTGCAAACGCACAACTGAGATTTGTTGATATTGTTTAATATTGTGGTAATACTGTTGGAATAAACACGCCATATTAGATATATTTTTCTCCAGTTCATAATGAATAATAATCATCAGATACATCACCGCCAATAAGGGTGCTGTTACACCATACCTGTTTGTTGTGCCGCCTGTGTACATACAGTATATCTTAGGCTATGGATGAAATTTAACATAATTGCAGGGTAATAATAACATGGTATACAGTGTTTTGGGAACCACGCATCACTAACATTTTCTGGTGAATATTAAAATTTCACTTACCTCTCCATCCAGGTGTCAATCACTGCCATGGAAGAATCCCGAGTACTGATTTGGCATCGTGACAAGCTGAAGCTTACCATCATCACAGATCAGTTCCTTCAGGCTGTGTTCGACCACATCTTGGGTAGAGATGTGGTGAAAAAACTGATGCAGGTAATTCTTTGTGTTTCACATTTTGTAGTATTGTTCTTGGGGTTGAATTTGTTTTCACTGCAGTTCCTTCCCTTTTATATTGGTCCAGTAAGTCATTATCTGTCCCTAATTATACTTGGCCTTAACACATTCACAGTTCAAAGGCTGCTTCTGCCTGCTGTTAGGTTCAGTGGCTGATAAATTGTTTGGAGCTGATGTGATTGGTTTTGTGATAAATAATTGATCTAAATAAATTTAATGGACAGAACATATAAGGGATTATTAAAAAAACAAAACTTGCCCCCATCTTCTCTGTGTATAGGGCTTACAGCTCATTCCAAGCGCTGCTTCTCTTTCCCAGTGGATATATTCCGTTAGGCATAAATTTGTTTTTGACTCCTCATAGTAGGAGTCGGTAACTTTTTCCCTTTGTTCTTTCTTCTTTTTTCCGTTTTATTTTCCTTTGTCTGTTCTTTAGTAGTTGGGGAAGTATAGTTGGCATAGTGACTTGCTACAGGGTGGATGGTTTGGGGGTTTGAATCCCAATGGAGGTGAGATTTTCTGGACTGGCCCGCAGACCCACCCAGTCTCCTGTACGGTGGGTACTGGGTAGAGGGAGTGCAGTGTGGAGTTGACCACGTACCCCTGGCTAGCACCGAGTTTGAAGAGTAGAGCTATGCCTTTACTATCCCTTTGGGCCTTCATGGCCTGTCACACAGAGAACTTTATTCTTTATTTTTTAATTATGTGCTGACAGTAAAGAAAGCTCTATTTCTTCACAGTAGCTGCATTTCTTCATACTGTAGCGTTAATATTTTACAGTGTTAATGTTCTGCTCAGGAGTAGAAAATTTTTGCCCCTTGTACTGCATAATTCTCAAATCATATGATGGTATGCATTTGGAATAAAATATTGTGTACTCTGACAAATTACTGGGGAACTTTGCATGAATAGAATACAACTGGAGCTCATTCATGAAGGTAGCCTCTCTGCTAAATATGCAGACTTGTGAGGCAGAAACAACTCTAGCATCATTCAGTTTAATGCACTTAAATTCTGCATGGGACACACATTAAAACAGTAGACAGTTTGTACTGAGCTATATTATGTTTCAGGAAAACTGAAAGTAACATGACATATTTTTTAAGTGAGTAATGATATCTGATTAATAATTGTAACTTTCTTGATTTCAAACTTTTGTCATGTTGTGAATGTTGTATTCTTTCTTTTGAATGATTCCCCGGTGTCTGAATTTTATGTGCCAACATTATGGAACATTCTGTCTGTTCCGTCTTCATAGGTTGTGTCGGCACGCGACCTATGAAGATGGAAAAGACAGAGTGTTCCAAAACTTCGGTACATAAAATTCGGATGCGGGAAAATCACTCCAAAGAAAGAATACAACAATTGTAACTTTATATGTTGTATGACAAGCCACAATGGCATGCTGCATTGAGACCATGGAATTAAGTTCCATAAATAGTGGTGATGATGGTGCTTGAGGTTACCATCTTTCTCCCCACTACTGTATTACCCCTTAGCTTTTTGTGCCTGCTGTTAACCTTCCCATAGTGCTTGCCACCAGCTGAGGTTATCAAAATGTTATCATTATCATCATTCCTTTGAACAGTATGCCTGGACCAAAAGGGAATATAGTAAAGTATGCTGAAGAGTTGTGTTAGGGGATCACTCCATACCCCTGTTCTGTGGTCTCACTGTGGTAATATGAATGGTATTAAACCATGTAAGGTCTAATCCTTTGCAGTCCTTAATGATGCTACACAACTGATCAGTGCTTGTAATTCTTTGTAATGTGCTTAATATTGCTTCAGGTGCCTATGTTTTGTTCTGCATCATTTATGCTTCTTGCCATGGCATATCACTTACTTTTTGTTCTAGACAGAGAATAGCATACTTGACACTGTATGTCTTAACAGTGTGTGTTTTTTGTTTTCAGATTCCACTAGTTCGTTCTTCTAGTGATGAGGATTTTGCAGCTTTGGTCTGGTCTTAGTGCTAATTTCTTTTGTGTATTTTTTATGCTTGTTGCTTTCTGCTCATTCATCCCTTTACACTCCAGTTGGCATGCCATGCATGAATTTGTCTGCTGTTAACCCTTTCTGTGCTGCTTAGAACTTGGAAAATATGTCACTTCCTTTGTATGTATCTGTTATGGTTTCATTCCTTCATTCATTCATTCATTCATTCATTCATTCTCTTTGTCACAACATTGACTAAGGACACATCAAACAAATGTGTATATATATATATGGAAACATGTTTTAAATTATATGGGTCTGATAACATATTTTTCTGCAGATATTTATATTACATCAATTTTTGATGTGTTAAGTGTATGGTGTTCATTAGATATACCATACTACAACTTCTGTAGTTTTATCCATAGGAGCATATACATATTTATAAGTATTAAGACTTACATTTGATATCTAAAAAGTCAACTGACCTCCATTTAAAACATTCACTAGTTTATAATTACTCTAGTCGGAAAATGTAAGTGATTAGTTTCAGCTTTAAAAATGCTACACCAATGCTGATATTATCAAGTACCAATACAGATAAGATCATAAGTAACCACTATTTCTGAGTTAGAGTACTTGGTCAAAGCAAAAAAGGATTGAAAGATTAAGCAATTTCTGATTGTGGTTGAGGTTAACGCAGTGACTATGTTGATATATTATGAACTGTATTACTTTGTGATGACCTGGAGCAGATCTCAACAATAACAGAATTTCATACTTAGTACACCGGTGCACACAGAGATGAAATTACCAGTTTTTTTCATGAATAATGCAAAACATGTACAGACTTAGGGTACTAACTCTTTCGAACAGAGTCATTCTTGAGACGGTAATAGTTTCTCAGCTGATCAACACATTCCCCATATTTTATGGAATACAAGGTTTATTTGTTACATACAGGAGCTCACCAGTGGTCTTTATCTTGAGCCAGATGAATCCAATCCAACTTTCTTATCCTGTTTCCTTAACATCAGTGTTAATATTATCCTTCCGTCTATGCCTGGTTTTTCAAAGCAGTATCGGGTGTTCCCACCAAAAATCTGTAGGCATTTTTCTCATTATGCATGCAATATGGCCTACCCACCTCATCACCCTTGGTTAGATCATTCTTATAATATCTGATGGGAGTACAGGTTATGAAACTCGTAATTACACAGTTTTATCCTATATACTGGTACGTCTTCTCTGTTACATCCAGCTATGTTCCTCAGCACCCTGTTCTTGAACACCCACACTCTATGTTCATCCCTCATTACGTGGCACTATGTTTCATACCTGCTCAGAACAACAGGCTCTGTACTCTCACCCAACCTACATAATACATTGCTAATTATATTTGCTACTGACCTACAGAGACTCCTTGCATTCCATGTTCCAAATCTTGTGTTGCTTTTCTGTCACATATGTCGTTTGAGAGGATCTGTCCAAGACCCAGTGTAAAAGTTTGTAACCTGTGAATTTTTAGGCTTTAACACTGGTTCAATGAGTCCCTGTTCTTGTGAGATGTGGTGCCAGATCACACAGAATTGGAGATCTCATGCTGTAACCTGCTGGATTTTGGGAGTTGTTAGCCTTTGCCAAACCCCCACGTTGAACATCCATCATTATCAGCTCCCCGTGACTGTTGTATGTGTCTGTGTATCCATATCTGGAGACCTTCTCCATCCATTACCTGGGGTTATGCCTTGTTGTGGTGACAGACATATTTATAATATTACGAAGTTTTATCATTTCTTTATGTTCTGAAAATACTCAGTGTTCAATCCCAAATACAGAAATTGAAGGTGGTTTTAGAATAGGGGAAAGAGGAGGAATGTGGGGTACAGGGCAATATTTTTTACTCACTGTCTGGCAGGGAGGGCCTTTTATGTGTCGAATAACTGTGGAATTAAGATTATGCTGCCAAGTGAGAGTTTCAGTATGGATGCTGATCGCATTTAGCTTTGTCAGCATATTACTGTATATCATTGACCAGAAAAGTTCCTCGTGGACACTTGGCAATGACATTAAAACTGTTCAAGGTATATCAAAATAATTCTGAAATTGGTAATATTTATTATACACTGTGCTTCTTTAAAGTGTTTTGTGGATGAGTTCATGCTGGTGATAGATCACTTGTTTCAGTTTTCCTTCTAAGCAGGTTCTGTGGGATTTTAGGACAGAAACAAATCCTGTAGTTTGGGGTACTCTATATGACCCCCTACAACTTGCTAATTAATTGAATTGTGTGTATGTATAGGTTCCTTACATTCAGTGCTTTCACACTAACAGAAAGCATAAATGCAATATAGAACATAAAATGATGCTATCATAACTATATTCATATGCTAGGAAATAATTTTTATCAACTTTAAAAGCATGCATTATGTTATTTACACGTTTTCCTATACACCACAAATAAACAGACATTTCAGTTTGTCACCTGTGTGTGTGTGTGTGCGTACGTGCATGTGTGTGTGTGCGTACGTGCATGTGTGTGTGTGTGTGTGTGTGCACACGCACATATAAAGCAGTTATGAATATCATTGTTGGACTAATGCTGACAGTGGAAACTGAAGTACTCGGAGAAAAATGTGTGCAAGTGCCACTTTGTCCACCACAAATCCCACATGGACTGACCTGGAATTGACCTGGACATCTGCGGTGAGAGGCCAGTGACTAACTGTTGGACCTATGGCAAAAGCATGAAATATATTGCCAGTTTTGTGTTATTCTCTTAATTTTTCCTACTAGCCTTTATGCTGAACTTACAATAAGTAAAATTGAAGCTTACTCTAATGTAACATGAATTTTTATGAAGCCATATTAGTGCTGTTCTGATATTTAACAAGTGGATTGAAACTGTGGTGATTTTACTTGTTCAGGTGAGTGAAACCATGGCTGCAAGCAACAATGGTCACCTACCAAATAATCTTGATGATGGAGAGGACAAGCCTATGCTGATTGTCAAGAAGACTGGGGATGGCCCAGGGATTACAGCTTTAATTAACCGACAGCTTCAAGGTAAGTTAAAATTACTTCTGTACCCTCAGAGTTATGATGGAGTTGATTGATACAAATTTTAAATCTTACACGTATACTGCAGTATGTTTGATGCAACAATATGAGGCAATCAGCTTTGTAAAAAAAAAAAAAAAAAAATACTGGCATTTCAGAAAATGTATTTTTTACCCTAAAGGATGAATACGAGTATGATGAGTGATACAGATTGGACAATGTATGTAAACTATGTAAGCCAAGTTCTTATTTAGCAGGGACTAGTCAAAGTGAGGGCAGTTTGCATTCAGGTAGCCGCCTAACCGATGAACCAGCTCAGTAAAGTCCCGATGTGTTAATGAGTGCCACAAAGTTGTTTGGTTATTCCTGGTGGTCATAATGCAGTCGAGGCACAGAGTTGACCAGTCGCCTGTATAAGAATGAGTGGAGCCATAGCTACTCCCCCTCTGTGCCTTCATGGCATCGACAGGGAAAACTTACTTTTTTTAACTTGAATATCTATCTAATTCCTTGGAGCATATTCCTTGAAAGGTTAATATGTGTTCAAGTACACAAAATATTTTATTTTTTATATGGGACATGAATATTTATTACAATTTTTTTCACGTTCGTACCGTGCATCATGATATTATCAAAGTTTTTTATTCACCAACTAATGCACAAGTGATTGTCTTACAAACAATATTAAAATTTACATTAAAATAGCTCCAACATGTTTCGGTGCAGTCACACCATCCTCAGGGAGCGCATTATTTGTGCTTGCTAAAGTTACACTTGTTAAAATAGCCAGTTATGGTACATCGGTGTGTGATTAATTCGGTGGTGATGTGGCTGCACGTATTAGTACGTCCTTGTTGGTGTGTGTATGTTACACTGTTCGGAAGTAGGGAGCTATTTTCATGTAAATTTTAATATTGTTTTTCAGACAATCACTTGTGCATTAGTTGGTGGATAAAAAACTTTGATTCATTACCATGTTCATGAATTCTCCACTGTCCTGTAACTTGAGCCAAGTGAATCCAGTCCACATCTTCACACCACATTTCTGTAAGATCCATTTTAATATGTACACATATGTACTTCCTTCCGGATAACGGTTAGACTGCCACTATTTCCTACCCAGACAGGTACTATATAGTGCGAGATTGCAATGTTCCTACATATTCATGTTTTAGCTTTCTCAATCTCAAATTTTGCTGCCACCAGGTCAGTTTTAGTAATCTCGGCAGACTACTGACCACTACTGCTGTTTCTGTCTTAGTATTATAATTCATGTTGGCTACGGGTGTAGTAATCCCTCCGCCGTGGCCACGTAGCACTTTAGTTGAGCGGACTCGAACCACTATACCAACTCAGCGTTCATCAAAGCTTGCAAATCAAACATAACTAGAAGTTCAAATTAAATGTAAAGAAAATTACGTTCATAAACACAATACCTATACTTTACTAGTAGGTAACGTAAGCACAGAATGTTTAGGCAAGACTCTTTAATAAAACAACTAATTCAGGGGAATACTTGGGATTAGGTTATATCTAAACTTCATCACAGCTTATGTCCCAGCAGAACACAGACAGAATATGGGTTACATCTTTTTAGTAAAATATGTAAATGTATATTTTCAACAAATCTACACTATATGTAACATATGTCTACACAACTTAAATATCTTCTATCAGATTTTAACCTAGTAATATGAAGACAGATCATCTTTGCGGTTTCAATTTTCTCATCTACATAAATTGGAAAATACAAAATAAACCACTAAGACATATCTCATCGTTTTCCTTTGTGTCTGAGTTATAGATCTACTCTACACCACTTACCTGGTATGAACAGGAATGTCTGAGGTGTAAGGCTCATTTTGAAGCCTTGCCTAAAACACTGTGTTCTTTGCGTCTGTTTGCACTGAAAAAATCACAACAATACTGCATGTCGGTCCTACAGGCCGGTGTACAGAGTTCACAAAACTCATAACTCGGTGCTGTCAAGTTCAAAGAGTTCATTTAGCAACAGCATATGCAGACATAAAGGAATGTGCTGTTACTAAGGAATTCTGCATGATACAGTCTTCCTGTTGCTAGTGCATGCAACTGTTCAACCGAATTTATATCTTAACTGCAAATTTAAAATTTTCGCACGTTAATATACGAAATACAAGTTACATGTATAAAATTATAAAAATTCAATACAAATTCCAAAATTCTAAACACAAGCTAAATGTTAATTAGTTTCTGTCTTTCCATGCATTACATATATGTGTGTGTGTGTGTGTTTGTGTGTATGTGTGTACACATACATTTTCCATCTGTGGTTAAGTTTAGCATACGGTCTTAACCCTTCAGGTTTTTGGCAGATTTTCACATACACATGTGTTTTCACTCCCATATATTGTGCATGTCTCACCCATCTTATCACTTCCATATTTTGTGTTTATCTTGCCCATCTTATCACTCCCATATATTGTGCAAGTACTGCCCATCTTAGCCTCCTTGACCACTCTTAATATCTGATCAGAGCTGAATGGTAGAGCTGTTTCTTTGCTTAATTAAGCACCACATCGTGAAGACAAGGAAATGGAGGTAAGGCCCCCACACATTTGTATTTTCAGCAGTATGTGGAGGTGAATGGTCAGCTTCATGCCTTGGCTACTTTACTCACAGGGAAAGATCTCCTTGTATCTAGTGGATATGATGTCCCTAGAACCAGTCTGGACATTGTAGACAGGAGAAAACCCTCTTGATCTTCCTGGGAATCAATTCTTCAGTCATCCAGCTCATGGTCCAGCCACTGTGCTCTCATATCTGTTTGTGTACATCTGTTGAACATGGTTTGAAACAAGGGGATGCTTTATCACCATTTATTTTCAACTTTGCTTTAGAATGTGCCATTAGGAGGGTTCAGGTAAACCAGGCAGGCTTCAAATTAAATGGTACATACCAGCTTCTACTTTATGCTGTTGACAATACACTGGGTGGAAGCACACACACTATGAAGAAAAATGCAGAAACTTTAGTAGTTGCTAGTAAGGAGACTGGACTGGAAGTAAATCCTGATAAGACTAAGTACATGGTCATGTCTCGAGTTCAGAATGCAGGACGAAGTCACTATATAAAAACTGATAATAGTTCCTTTGAAAGGGTGGAAGATTTCAAATATTTGGGAACAACCTTAACAAATCAAAATTCTATTCAGGAAGAAACTGAAGTCAGGGAATGCTTGCTATCATTCAGCGCAGAATCTTTTGTCTTCCAGTTTGCTTTCCAAAAATATAAAGATTAAAATATACAAAACTGTAATTTGGCCTGTTGTTTTGTATGGGTGCAAAACTTGGTTACTCACATTGATGTAGGCTGAGGGTTCTTGAGAACGGGGTTCTGAGGATGATATTTGGGCCTAAGAGGGATAAGGTAATGGGAGTGGAGAAAACTACGAATGAGCTTAATGATCTGTATTCTCCACCAAATTTTATTTGGGTGATCAAATTAGATGAATGAGATGGTGTTGGCATGTAGCATGTATGGGGAGAGGTGAGGTGGATACAGAGTTTTGGTGGGGAAACCTGCAAGAATGAACCACTGGAAGACCCAGACATAGATGGGAGGGTAATATTAAAATGGATCAGGAATTGGATGAGAGGGAAATGAACTGACTTGATCAGACTCAGAATAGGGATGGGTGGTGGGCTGTTATGAATGCGGTCATGAAACTTCAGGTTCCGTAACATGCAGAATTTCTTGACTAGCTGAGAGCATCTTAGCTTCTCAAGAAGGATTCATCTCCATGAAGTTAGTTAGTTAGGTAGGTAGGTATGTAGGTAGGTATGTATGTAGGTAGGTAGGTATGTAGGTAGGTAGGTAGGTGGTTGGTTGGTTGGTTGGTTGGTTGGTTAGTTAGTTAGTTAGTTAGTTAGTTGGTACATGTGTTAAACATATTGTATATCCTCCCATATGCGTCTAGATCTCTTCCTTTGAATTTCATCAGTAGCAACAAAGAATAACCCAGTCTATGTTTAATTGTCTCAATGGGTGTTGGTTTCTCAGTCTTTTCCTCTGAATTTTCCAGCTACAATTTTCTGATAGTTTCTTATTGTTCCCATATGTACTACATTCTCTTTCATTTAAACACCACAGTGATGTTAAACAAAGAGTACAGGTGTTGAAGCTCCTCATTATCACTATAACTTATTGCAAATCCTGCAGTATTGTTGTGTAATGCTGAAGCAACTACATTTGTTTTTTTTAATCTTTGTTGTTTTGTGTTGTTGTTGATTTGTTAACTACCCTACACTGAGCACCAACACAGAAGGGTGAAGATCTCAACTTCACCACCGTGAAAGCCTGAAATTTCATGCACTTTTGTTTCTATGTCACTTTTTTAACTTTAGGGTCAATTCATTACATAACTGAAGTTTTAAAACTCAAATTATAGTAAAAGAAAACAAATGACTAAAACCACAACTATATATTAGGTGCAACTCTTGTGCATGTAAGGTACAGTGTACACATTTGTTAAAACAGTTCTATATTAATTTTGAAACTTGTTCCATAACTTTTCCCCTCCGTATGGATATGTCTGTTATCTGTACTTATTGCAATTGTGTGTTCTGAATGCATGTAGATATACCTTATGTGTATTTTAAGTTTTAATAATTGATATTTACAGGATTTTTTTTCTAGTTAAGTCTGTTTTTCTAACATTTATATGTGCTCACAAGTATTGGGAGGTTCATTGTTTTCATACTTTATCTCATATTTGTATGTGAGAAAGCAAAGCAGTGATCAGATGGTCAAGAAATCGTCTGTTTTATTAAAAGTTATTTATCATTGTAGTCACAGCTGCTTGCCACTGGACATGTCTTGCAACAGTTCAATTCTGATTCTTGTGTATATGACTTGTTTCTGTAAGATTAGTTTTAATATTATCCTCCCATCTTCACCTAGCTCTCTCAGCTGGTCACTTCCTGTAAGATTTATGGGCCAAACGTTTTATAGGTTTCTTTTTTTCCAGTGTCCCTGCCCATTTTATCTTTTGTGATGTTACCATACAAATGATATTACATGAAAGTAAACATACGGACCTTCCCACATTGTAATTTATTCCATTATTCAGGTGATATGAATACGACATTACATCACTTTGAAAGTATTATTTGCCACCACCATTTTCTTCATATTAATGAAGGTGGAATTGTGGGATGCAGCATTTTGTGGTATGGGAAAGCAACTAACCCATGTTTGTAGTAGAAACCAAAGTTTTAACACTTGCCATGCAAAAGCCTATCATTGGATGTGAATCTGAGTCATTTTCATCCACTACCCATCTTCAGAAATCATTTTCCTATTATTCACCTTCATGTTTTCTTCTGACTCAGATTTTGAAAGCAGCCACTCTTTGAAAGCTTCTTTATCAAAATCCTGTATGCATTTCTTGTTTGCTATGTCTGAACCATATGTACAGCTTATTGTAATGCCAGTCACTTCACTACCCTGACATTACTTGAGGTCTGTGTAAATCATGAACTCCATAACTCCATTAATACATAAAATGAGGATAAATACCCTGGTGATGGAAACAGAGTTAGTCTCCAAAACATTGATGTATTTGATGCAGCTGTCAACCAGAGAAGATTTAATTTAGTTTTGTCACTGTGAAAATGTCAAGATTTATCAGAAGAAGTACCCATTCCACACCCATGATATGTTTGCTTTCCTTGTCAGTGTTACAGTGCATAGTAGTTAAAACTTTAAAGGAGGCATAGCATTCATAATAAGAAAGTAGAGTTTATTCGTGTAAATAAAACAGAATTTACCTTGACTTATGTGGCTACCATACACACTGGCAAGAGTGTGTAGTAAATTTTATAATGTCTCTGTATGTTCTATGTTATCAGTCAGTCACACTGAGAGAGAAACATAGGATGAGGTAAGAGGGGAGTGGAGAGCACTACATAATGAGGAGCTTTATTATCTGTAATTGCCAAATATTATTCAGGTAATAAAAATCAAGAATTTAAATGGGAAGACATCTAGCATGTATAGGGAGGGGATGGGTGCATACAAAATCTTGGTGGGGAGATCTGAGGGAAAGAGATGACTTGGAAGACCCAGGCATAGATGGTAGGATAATATTAAAATGGATCTTCAAGAAGTAGAATGGAGGCGTGGACTGGGTTTTTCTGGTTCAGGATAAGCATAGATGGCAGGGTGTTGTTAATGTGGTAATAAACCGATGGGTTATATAAAATGCAGGTAATTTCTTGACTAGCTGAGTACCTATTAGCTTCTCAAGAAGGACTCTGCTCCATGGAGTGAGTGAGTTAATCAGTCGGGTAGTCAGCATGTTCTATGTTACGCCTGTGTTAGGGTACAGGAAACAGATGTATTTTAATGTATGTTGCTTTAGATTTACCTACATTTTCTGCAGATTTTTTTTAGAGCCCTTTGTTCTAACATATGTAGTTCTTGTTGTTTCCTCAAATAAAGGAACACATAAAAGTAATTTTTTTTTTTAAATTCTGTGAATGGAACAATGCATCTAAAGCGATGCCACATTTTCAGGTGCTGTTGTGTCTTTAGTGATAGTATTGTATCACTATAGGCTGGGGCATTTATTGCTCAGTTAAACACTCCTTCTCTCTGTCTCTGTGAACTTTATAATCCTGAAATACGTTGCAGGACATTGTGTTAAAATGGTGACTCTTAACCCCTTATTGCAGTTTGCATCCCCTGGTTCACAAAATATGTTGTCAAATCCATATCAGAAGTTATTAAAAGTGGTAAGTTTCTAGGCGCATTCACACAGTCATGCAAAACTATAGCATGACTGTAAAATGGATAGAATGAAATAATAATTTTAATTTTACAGTGACGTAAAAAAATTTGGGATGTCCCACACCCCCTGAAAGGGTATCTCACCCCCCAGGTTATGAACTGCTACATTAGTACATGACACATCATGTAACATGTAGCTATAGTAAGTAAGCATGACTGTGATTCAGGGTAATGCCTTTGTTGCAGTATCATGTGACAGAGGCACATCTGGTATATGAAAAATAGGGGCTAGGTGCTGTGTTTGCTTCCTGCAATTTCCCTCACTTGTCACACAGGGAAATACAGTGTAAACAGGTATCAGATTGAACTTGCTTCCTTACTGTGCACCTTGTGGTTGTATTTTGGCTTATTAGTTACTGCAAAATTAGTCTACATTGTTCAAGCTATAACACAGCATTGTGTTTTCAGTAGATTATAGTGTTCCTGAACACTGAAACTCGATATACAGTTATACAATGGTATATCTTGCACTGTGTTGGTCATTTGGTAACAGCCGAGGTACTGTGACATAAAGTGGCAGAATGTCTTTGCAGAATCAGAGATCAAAGCAGAAATTTCACACATAGAGGACATAATGTGCACCTTTTTATAAGACAGTACAGCATATGTTGTTCTGTCTACATTCCGGGATTTGTCTCATATGTCTTATTTTTTTATTGTTGCAGGAGTTTGTGTTGTGGGCAATAATGTAAGTTTTCCTAGGAACATCTTATAGGTATTTAATTTATTGTCAGAACAAGTCCTCAGTTTCAAATCTATAGAAATATGAAATATCTAGTGTCTTATAGGTCTGTGGATTCTGCTGAAATAGTATGTTGAAAGCTTTCTTTCTGGTGGTGTGCAGTGGTACATTGAAGTGACACCTGTCTGGTGGTGTGCAGTGGTACATTGAAGTGATACCTGTCATTTAAAACATGCAGATGAAATAAGTCCCTTATGTATGATGTCCAAATATTTGTTCATTTTTTATCTTAAATAGTTTTTATTATCACTTCATTATGGTGTGTTGTTTTTGATGTTTGAAGGTTTCTTTTTGTCAAGAAAGATAGAAATACAAAAGCCTTCCCCATTATCTATGTGTCTAGCAAAACAACACTGACTGTACAAAATGAAGTTGGGGGGGGGGGGGATGAGTCATACTTACTGACATGTGGAAGTGATTAGTGTGTATGTGGATGCCATGTCAAGGTATCACATGAAAATAAGATTTCTCTTTTGCCTAGCTATGCCTAGGATTAGGTACTATTATTGTGGTAAGTTTTTGTCATATTAGTTTCTTGTATGAGCATGCAAGGTAGTGACTAAAGTGCTTATATTCACAATTTAAATTGGAATTATATGTAAGCGTAATTTTCCACCGTTTTTGTTACATTCTTACTTAGTGCTGCATTTAGTAATCCCAGCACTCAACACTTATTTTGGGTTTGCACTGTATGTTATTTTATGTCACTAATTTAAAAAAAAAAACATATTTCATTCACTTTGCTGGTTTCCATGCTACTACCAGTCACTTTTGACATAATGATAGGAGATGTTCAGTGGTGGTACAACCTGCTGCTGAAATAAACAGTTCAAATGAAAACAGCAACATTAGAATTCCAATTTTCAATGTTATATGTTGAATGGAATACAAAGCGAGTGATTCTGGTGTGAGCATGTAAACATTATGTTATAATATTCAACTGGAAGTACAAATTATATCAGTAGAACTTGTGATTAAAGTTTCTGATCATATTATTGTACCAGTTCTGCTAAGTTCTATCCTTAATTAACCTAATAATAATAATAATACAGTTACTCCTGAAATACGATGTACGGATTTGATGTTGTGATGTAAAGGTGGTAGTAAGTTTACAGTCTTCCGTAGCTTGTAGCCTCCCTCCTTCTTCAGGGTAAATACCTGAAACATTGGTATGTGTCTGCCAAATTATATGGTGCTACATTTCAGAAGACCATCATCTTAATATTCACTTCTATGAGAAACTCAGATCTTGCATAGAAGTGACATTTCAGACCTTTATAGTTCAGTTATTGACCGTTTCAATTCAGTATGCTTATCATTGCACATTTTTCACCACCTGTGATTAAAACTGGTGATGTGCTGCTGTTTCTTGATATAAAAACAGGGTACCATTTCGTTAAGATGTGTAAGGACAGCGAAGGTGGGAATCCACAGTCTTAATTTTGGTGCTGTGATGAACTGAGTGGTCTGCTTCATGTTGTGGCCCCTTGTCCCTTATTCATTTCATTGGAGGCAGAGAGAGAGAGAGAGAGAGAGCGTGTGTGTGTGTGTGTGTGGGGGGGGGGGGGGGGGTGTTTGGTGTGTGTGTGTGTGTGTGTGTGTGTGTGTGTGTGTGCATGAGTTTTTCCTTTTCAAAATGATAAGAAAGAAGGAATAGATGATATGTGG
>Ga0123354_10005113_pt1 | contig 18940 bp, 9 predicted proteins | sample TergutLab28metaG_2_FD_97872 | JGI IMG/M metagenome (GOLD analysis project Ga0123354, IMG submission 97872) | Labiotermes labralis P4 segment gut microbial communities from Petit-Saut dam, French Guiana - Lab288 P4 | ecosystem: Host-associated > Arthropoda: Insects > Digestive system > Gut ...
ACTTGGTCGCTGACATTGCGGGAGGAAAGGAAGCTGAGGGTGTTTGAGAACATGGTGTTGAGGAGAATATTTGGACCTAGGAGGGACGCGGTAACGGGGGAATGGAGGAGACTGCATAACGAGAGCTAAATGATTTGTACTCCTCACCCAATATTGTGCGGGTGATAAAATCGAGAAGAATGAGATGGGCTGGGCATGTGGCGTGTATGGGTGAGGAGAGGGGGGTGTATTGGGTCTTGGTGGGGAAGCCGGAAGGAAAGAGACCACTGGGGAGGCCTAGGCGTAGATGGGTGGATAATATTAGGATGGATCTCCAGGAGGTGGGATGTGGGTATGTGGACTGGATTGGGCGGGCCCAGGATAGAGATGGGTGGCGGACGCTTGTGAGTGCGGTAATGAACTTTCGGGTTCCGTGAAATGCGGTGAATTTCTTAACTAGCTTCTCAAGAAGGACTCTGCACCATGGAGTAAGTAAGTAAGTAATGGATTTTCAAACAGAGAACGAAGCTTTTAATTCCAGTGAGGAATGTCGCCAATGGTAGTCGCTGATGCCAATTGACATCCCTAGAAACCGAATCCATCGTCTTCTTAGTGCTGCTACAGACGAGAGACTGTCTGGTATCCCATGCTTTAGGCTGCATGGGGTAATGGGATATATGAGTAACATCATCATCTGATTTTCAGCTTGGTTAGCTATGAGTTATTGCCGCACAGAAGGACAAGGTAAAGTTTGCAGAGTGAAGAACACCTATAATTAGAGCTGTCTGTCTTCCCGTCCCACACGCTCTTGCTTCTCTTGGCTAGTATAGGCACACCACCTGCACATAACAGTGCGTATCAACTAAGGACAAATTCAAATTCGTGTAGGTCCCTATCCTCAGTGTCGTATATGATGCACATGAGCTTGAATAGTGGCGTAATATGTAAATGCGTATTATTGACGTCAACTCGGCGAATGCAAATAGTTTCAAAGATATCAAATACAAATCTACAATATTCGCTTCTTACCCTAAACATTCATCTACAAATAAAAAAGACTTGAATGGAAGGGTACACTAAAAAATTTATGTGTGGTTTACTGCGCAAAGAAGTACTTCTTCGCACAGTGAAACACACACATACACACACACGACAGGTCACAATATGCCGCCATAACACTGACAACGTGTGTATCGGCACGCACAGTTGAACAAGAATTGTAATTTTAGCCAAGTACTGGTCGTCGCTCCCTGATAATGGTTCCTACGTGAACGGAAACATGTTGGAGCAGCTTTTATAAGTTTAATTGTTTTTAACAGTTCAACCATTTTATATATTTTACAGCATTAGTTGGACATAAAGTATTTAACCAATGTTTATATTTAGCCTGATTTGAAGAGATGCCTACGAAGTCACAATGTGTATTGAAAGGGCGTCATATTGATTGCTAGGAAGTTATCCTCTTTTTCAACTGACCTAAAGCAAATGATAAAAACATGATATTGTATTTTAATAGCCCTCCCGTATCTCGCATCGTAGACGAATATATTAAATGACCTGTGCTTGTAATCGTCTTGTGGTTTAATGTTGTGTTTCAGTACGGGCAATACTTTCCTGACAGATTAACGGTTTCCCACCGCAAGCTACCGGAACCGCTATAAATTTGAATTGTTTTACGATTCCGAACGTGGGTAGTTGGGCTATCATTTCAGTACCAACTCGATCCATCATGGGAACATAAAAACTGTCTCGGAGTATTCTGTAAATAAGGCAACGGATTCGGAGAGGCTTTCTGGTTTGCAACTGACAGACATAACAAACAGCGATCCCTTTGCCTTGAAGAGGTGTAGGGGAAAAGAGGCAAATAGTCGTAGGCATTTACTGTTAATCTCGGCGCTAGTTGTGTATGAGCGGTCAACATTAGGCACCCGTTGGTTAGGATGCAAGGTGGGGCCAAGAGTATATCTTTATAGAGAGGCAAAGATAAAATACTTTCCCCTGCCGGAAAAAAATAACCGATAGTCTACTGACTGAGCTGTCCTTGCTGATCAGTCACAAATAGACGTTTGGAATGGTTTGTAAACAGATGCGAACAGCGCAACACATTGAATTTGAATTTCAATACAGAGTATGAATTTAATTCTTGTGTTTAACTTAAGATTCCTTAACTTTTAGAATATTTTAAACATCTTTCACATCAGTCAGTTGTGCAAGTGTCAAATCGTAGAGTGTATGCATCAGCGGCAGCACGATATTTTGCTATGTGGCGCACATTATGTAGGACGGTGTGCATTGCCTGTATTTCTTAATGACAAGTGCGGGACAAGCAGGCAACACAAAACGACAAAGAACTTCACACCGAACATACATCACTAAGAACCATAAATTTACATTAACACTAACCCCTCCATCTTTACAAACCGAAATGACCAATGTGGTAATCAACATCATAGTCGCGAGCTCCTGATGATGGGCATAGTAATGCCCGAAACATGTTGAGCCTATAAGAAGTACAATAAAATAATAAGTGGAATCTAGCTGGTTTTTTATTCTTCAGTTATCACAATGATGCACGGTCCAATAAATATCAGATTCAGGTAACACTTGTTGTTTAATTAAAATGATTATGTTTTGGGGGTTTTACTGTTTGGTTTACTAAACTATTGAATATAAGAAATTGTATCAAAATTCCAAGATGGCGAAAGTGCTGCCGGTTACCCTAAGTGTACACTATGTATTTCGCGTTATGTATCTTTGCGAATTTGCATTCCTTTGTCTTTCAGATGTAGAGTACCATAGTTCAATTTAAATTAATTTTAATTCTATTTTGTATCTTATCAGACTGGCACTGAAGTGGTCTATGGGAAGTGCAGACTGTAAATTTGTAGAGTGTAGTTCACGCACATTTCTGTTATTGACACACTTCCTGTTGACTCTATTAGTTTTCTACCTTTACACTCTGTCTATTTAGCTTTCAAGTACTGTTGTAAGTATATACATTTGCTGTAACGTTAAGCGGTATGTACTTTTGCCGCAGTATTTATGTATTTAGAGTGATTCTCAGAGCAAACACAGATCATTTTTGTAAAGCGTATTAAAACATTTTTTCTTTATAATAGAGAATATCTGTATCTGCTTGAGCAATGACTTGTATTTACGTGCACTTACTTAGACTAAAGTTATTCTACTTCAAGGTTGTAACCTAATTCTTAAAAGAATCAGGACACCAAGAATAAGCGAATGCTTAAGGTTCGATAAGCGTCTCGTATTTAAGTGACAGTAAAATACATTTTTTTATATTTGTCACTTTAATACAAAACTGCAGCAGAAATAAGCGTTAAGATTGCTAGCAGAGTAGGCGTTTATGCGTTTGAGAGTTACCGAATTTTAACATTATAATTTGTTTCGAGATTTGTTTGGAATGAGTTATAAACTCAGTGAACTCACGGTTTTGTATTACGGGCTTATAGTTGTTCTTTATACAATAAGTAGTTTAAGAAAATGTGTAATGTTAAATTTGAGTTTCATGTAAATTTGGGGCTGTGTTAATCAATACAAACTACAATAAAATACGCTCAGCAAATGCTGGTATAAATCACCAACACCGAACGCCATTGAAATCCACTGAATGGTTTCGGAGCCCCTATACAATTTGTTACTCACTTTCATTCGTACATACATACATACAGTACGTATATCCGCACGCACACACACACATGCACAAGCACAAATAATTCTCAAGTATCGTTTTCTGTTCAAATAACATAAATTAGTTCACAGTCAGTAAACAGCTCATAACCATATTTCGGTAATTTTATCAGCCTTAATCTTAGTATCAACAGATACGTCATTCGGTAAAAGGGAGAAATCCACTTTGTCTGTTGGTATACACAAGAAGACTCCTGGTCAGGATGTATGTATATATATATATATTCATATTTGTGTATAAATAAAAGTAACCGCGAGAATGCATATAAGACGGTTAAATGTTACTAGTGAGTCTACAAAGTTGAAAGACCATTTTAAATTCAAAAGGGAAACATTTACGTTCGTGTTTTCATATATAGGTTCACCACATTACTTTTTTCGAGCTGAAGTTAAAAGTGGGAAACACTAATATATTCTGCGTATAATTGTTAGTGATTTGCATCACTTCCCCATTATAACAGCACAGTTCCAAATAAAGAGCTGCAACCTATGGAAGTACTTGACAACCGTAATGACGTAGGAAAATAGTCTGGTGACATGTACGTACAAAATGCGTGCATGCGTGACAGATGCAAGTGTATATAGATACACATACAATACGTGTTCAAAGAAGTAAGGTTCCCTAGCGCGTAAATTTTTTTTCTGTATTCATTTCACTTTTCGATACGACTTAGCAGTTGTTGGGTTATCGCGCAACAAATGGTGCAAGAGTCCATTCAGACGCTGTTCGGGGATAAGTTGATGTGTAATGACAAATATACTGGAAATTTGTTTCCAAAAAGTTCTGATTGTGGTTAGGTTTTTCTGGGTGAAACATATTTTCCCATGGATATTCACTTCCAGTTGATAGATATGATGACAACTGTTGGCCTATGAAACAGGAATGTGTTCCATTGAATTAGTAGATTGATGACGTAATTAGAGCGCAGCGTGGCAGAAACTGGTGCAGAGAGATTGAAAATGGTCGAGCTGTGATCCTTGATGATGATGATTATGATGATGATGATGATGATAGCACCGGTCGCTCCAACGCATGCTGCTGGCTGTGAAGCCAGCACGACTGGAGGAATTGACTTTTGAGAACCGGTGAGTCGCAATTTGGATTGATCATCGGCACGAATAACTGTGATGCCGCTAAATGCCTGCGCGCGAGATAAAATGATGTCTGGAAATAGAACACAAAAGTCAACATTTCGAAATTGCTGTTTTAGGCCTTCGACTGTTAAAGAAAGAATTTTCAGGAATCCATAGTGACAGGCGATGAGGCACGAGCGCACCAGTTTATTCCTGAAATTGGAACGCACTAGAAACACCAAATTTCTGCTATAGCCAAAAATTTCAGAACATGTCGGCCTTCTGGAAAGTTATGACATCTGTATTCTGCTGTGGGGGAGTTGTGCGCGTTGAATTCGTGTATCGGGGCACAACAGTCAACGCAAACACCTACTCCGACATGCTGTGACAAGTGCCTGATGGAATTTGCACGAAGAGACCTTGACATCTGTCGCGAGACATGACCCTTTAGTACATCGGGCAAAAGAGTTGTATCCTTTCTACTGGGTACGCCTGGACGCTCGTGACTGCTTTCCGTCGGACTAGTATTCGTTTGGGCCGCTGAAATAATGCTTGGATAGCCGCCGTTTCCACAATAAAGCGGTAGTGGTCATTTCTGTTCGTGAATGTTTGTGAATGCAATACCCCCATTTTTACCGGGATGGAGTTTTGAAACTCGTGCCAAAATGGGAAAAATGCATTCTTGTGCCCGGAGGTGTGCAAAAAATAATGATGCGGCATCGTAATAAATGAACTATATATATACAGGATGTCCCAACGAGGAGTTAAGGTCAGTATTACGGTATTTAATTCCAGAGCTGATACTGAGTCAAAAACGTCATATATACGTAGGTTCATTTCGCAACGGTTCAGGAATTACGAGTTTGTAAAATAGGGTAAATAAATTAGGAAGGAAAGAGTAGAATTGTGCATTTAATGAGATATGTTGTTAAATGTACAGTTACAGTTTCGCCGTTCAACGCTCAAGCAAGTTGTTCGAAGTGTCCTGCATCTTCTTTGATATATTTTCTGACTCGTGTGACCAGAAGATGTAACCTTACGAAGCACTGTACCCGTTGTTGATGCTTCTCACAGCGTTGAGAATTCTCTCGTTTTCACCTTATGTGCAATCCGTACCACATCCAGCGCATTCAGCATCTTGAACCCACGGAAATGTGTAGCCAGTTGGAACTGTGCTGTTGGATTTATTCTAACCTCCACTGAATTCGTAATATTTTTTTCACCGATGAGGCCCATTAACCCGTGATGGAGTCAACAACACAACTTACGGGATCGTGATAATCCACATGGAACTGTCGAAAGCAACTACCAACGTCGCTTTTCCGTAAACGTGTGGTGTGGTGTTTTTGGTGACCAATTCATTGGTCTGTACATTTTCCCGCAACGTCTGTCAGGTGAAATTTATGCCAACTTTTTGCAAGATGAACTGCCAGCACTCATAGAGAATGTTCCTCTACAAACAAGATGACAGATATACTACCAGCATGACGGAGCGCCGCCTCGTTTCGATCAGGTCGTCAGGCAGTATCTGAATCATAAATTCCCAAACCAATGGATTGGTCGTGCCTGTACACAGAATTGGCCACCACGGTCACCTGATCTGAACCCATTAGATTACCATGTGTGTGGGGTTACATGAAAGCTATGGTGTATGCAAGTAACGTGAACACAAGAGAAGAACTATTCCAGCGAATTCTCAGCACTGCAAGAGGCATCAACAACACTGCAGTACTCCATAAGTTTACAAGTTCTCTGGTTACTCGAGTCAGAAAATGTATCCAAGCAGATGGAGGACACTTTGAACAACTTGTTTGAGTGTGGAATGGCGAATCTGTAACTGTACATTTAACAATATATCTCAATAAATGCACAATGCTACTCTTTCCTTCCTAATTTATTTACTGTACTTTAAAATCTCACAACGCCAGAAACGTTGCATTTTTACCCATGTGTATGACTTTTTTAACTCAGCATCAGCTCTGGAATTAAATCCCGAAATGCTGATCTTAACTTATGGGACATCCTATATATATATATATATATCGCTATGATTTCTCATTTAATTCTGTGACGCAGGGTACATTACATATTCAGCACCCCGTTATTGGCTTAGGCCTAAACAGTCACAATACTTGTCCTACTATGTATATGTATACCATATATTATGATGAGCATAAATTTCTATTAATGTTAGAAAATATGAATAGTTTTCACTTTTAACTTCTGCTCAAAGATTTTTTTTCTTTTTTGTGAAGGCAAGAATGAAATACGAAAGATAGTATGTCTGATTGAATTATAAGCAGCTCCACGAGGTAGAATTTAATAATCAGCTCTTACCGTCTTACTTGCACTTTGTCTATACTGAAGGAATTATCGTAACAGGTACGAGGTAAAATCACCTCTTTATATTCACTTCTCTGAATGTCCCACTCAGTAAAGTTATTGGATGGATTGCCGTAGTTCAGTCTTTGAACCTGAAGGGGTTTTTATTTTACAACCCTGTCAAGCCCACCCTCTCCTCTGGTTACCACGGTCAAAGGGTTAAGAATGTATGGAGCACTGCTGGGCTTCCAAATAAGTTTACAAGACTCCGCCTGGGAGTTGGGGTAACGAAATTATTATACTTATGATAGTGATTAGACTGTGGGCGAGAAAAACGAGAAATCATGTTGGATTTTCGTCACCAGAGAATAGACCGTCTCTGGGGCCTACCAAGCCTTCTGCTAAAAGAGTAGCGGGGGTGAAGTTGGGGTGTGAAGACGATCACTCACTTCCATTTAGTGCCAAGTTTAAGAATGAGTGGAGTCGTAACTCCACTCCCCCATACGCCTTTATGGAATACACTGAAACGACATTACCTTTCTGCACAGCCGTACTTGTTGCAGAAATCTTCGTTTTATAAGTGGGATCTATTTTTAGAAAAGGGACAGGTGGTTATGTAAGGGGAAGAATAAGGTGGTGGTTAAGCGGCTCAGTTGAGGGGAGATATTGAAGGGGGGTGAGCGTATAGGTCTTATAGTCCGTTTTGAGCCCCAGCCAGTTGGGGACGGGACCCCCGGGGAAGGTGATGTGTGATGGGTGTTATGGGGTTGAATTTGCAAGAGATGGGGATGGGGAGGATTTAACCCCTTCGCTCTGCAATCCCCTGTCCTAGCACCCTCTCTGTCTCTCTCTCTCTCTCTCTCTCTCTGCCTAGCTGGCCTGCTGGATGCCTGGCTTGCTGCATCGATTTGGTTGTGGGTGCAGAGTATTGGAATGGGTACAATACTATGCCATACCGGAGGCACCAGTTGCATAAAACATTGATCCCACCCCGAATATTGTTCAGTTAGACAAGTACATTAGCAACCTCAGTGTCTTTGTTGTAATCTTCATTAAGCTGGCGCTGGATGATCGAACGACCATTTTTTTGTTGCTGCCTACCGGACATCTGTTTACCTGCTGACTTTGTCTTAGCCGCTGACCGAGCAAGTGGGCTACACCACTAACGCTTCTGACTGTATTTGGGAGGTCACCCGTTCGAATCTCGTCTGTAACACTGAGTGTTCTCTTTCAAATTTCTCGAGGTTGTCCACATTCTCCCCAGGCAAATAGAGGGATGAGGTTTCCGCTCTTTGCTTTGTTACGTAGCAGATGGTGGTGGATGTTTACCGAAGTTTTGGGACAGCCTGTCTGTCAAATTTTGGAGGGTCGAAAATTTTTCTCGTACTACCGACAATCGCTGCATGAAAACACAAAAGAGCGAAGGCCTCGTTTACACCGCGGCGGAAGCCCGGTTTCTCGCAAAGCAGGGATATTTGCACGGGTTACTCCACAACCGGTACTTTCCACATCCTTTCGAATCCATTAGTCCGTTCTTCAATAATCATCCTTCCAGTCGACACTACATCGTCTGAGCTAATCATAGCGTCCTTAAATATAACATAAACAAGCAAAATAAATTAACACCTGACAGTAAATTAATCAACTAAGAAGTGAAGTTAATTTTTAAAATGACCTTTGGTTTCATGTATTCCAGCTATCAATTAAACTCGCGACTCTATTGCAATATAGTTTTTGTCTGTTACGTTCACTGCGTACGTCAAACGAACGTTCGACCGCATGTTTTACTTTCCGATTTAACAGGATTTCCACGAAATTTCGAATTGTGTCTATGCCAAAAACTTTTCGAATGTGCTTATATGATTCCTATGAACTCAACATGTTAAACACAAAAAGAATTTCAGTCAATTGCCGTAGAATTTCTCGTCTTGCAAAAAGTAATATGCTCAGAATTCTCGCTGAGATCTAAAATTCTTATTTAAATAATTTTTCGACACGGCGATGAAATATTGTGAAAGGCAATTTCAAGGTGCACGTAGTCATTAGTTAGCTGCGAGCTGTTTTAAAGTACTGCACAAGTATTTGAATGGAAGGGCTAGAGAAAACTACGACAAACACTAATAGTGATACAGTTAGACGTAGTTAATCTAATGATGACTGGACCACGTCATCTTGCGGACAATTTTTTTTGTCATCCACTAAATTAAAATATACATATTAATTCCAGATTTAATGTATTTAACGACGCTTGTCAGATTCATAGATCGTAAGGGGCCGATATGCCATGAAGCTAATGAAGCTTAAGCTTCAGGGCCCCTCACTTGTACGAGTCCCTTCCCAGTCCCTGGGAGGGGCTGTAGTAATATGTTCACATGGTCATATATTGCGAAGATATTTTAACCAAAATCGGTTATGTATTATAGAGGTGTGTCAGGCAGTTGGTAGAGATGTTATGTCGTTTTTCCTGATTTTGTGGTGTGTGTGTGTGTGTGTGTGGTATTTGTCAGCTGTTTGAAATTTGTAATTTGTTGTGATTTCTTTTCTTATTCTAAATAAATATTCACTTTTATACGTACTATTTCTAAAATTGTAATTTTGTGCTTTTTTCTTAAAGGGGGCCCCAAAAATTGCATAAACTGAAGGCCTCAAAAAACGTAGGTCCGCCCCTGCAGGTCGTATGGCATGTGGACTTTGTGTCCCGAAAATCGAACCCGGGACCTACCAAATACGGAGCAGGAGTGCTGAAAACTTAACGGAAATAGTCGCTTTGCTTCTAAGTAATTAAATCTCGTGTTGTCGGCTGTAGGGTTTTGGAAAAGTACTAGTAAATTGGGACAAAGTTGGTAGGAAGTAATCGGCCTCCCACCAATCGAAAGACCTTCCCTTTAGGGTGAGATCAGAGTTGGCCATGTTACTGCTTCAGATACACATAACGATGACAATCAGCCCACGCCTCTATCTACAATATATTATAGGAAATGGGAAACACGCGGCATTCAGAAAGTCCTGACTACTGCTTTGCTTCTACGCGTGGGCGAATATGGTCTGAAAATGGAAGCTTGTGCAAGTGTTGCAGAAAAATGTTTATCTGAGCACCACTACAGACCCTCATACATGTAGTGAATACAAGACAGGCACTGTACTTAGAACGTAACAATGAGGCGTGTTCGTACAATCATTGTTGCAGTGGAAAAGCAATAAGTATTTCATATTCAGAGTGTTTGTGTGTGTAGCCTTAGTTACCCAGCTTGAAATGTGCATGTGCCTTATTGTCATCTGTAGCCTGCCCGGCTCTACATTATCTCATGAACGCCACGATTTTCTATAAAAAAAATTATCGAAAATGAAATTTGTGTTTTGGGTCTCTATTCAACTTATGTCTGAAACATTTCTCATTCTAAGAAGAACTGAGCGAGACATGATAAAAAAAATGTGTGTTGGTCTTCAGGTGAAGTACCCATTACTCTTGTCAGATTTTAATTAAACTTGAATTGTGTCCTCAGATTTTCGAAACATACTCAAATATCAAATATCACGAAAGCCTGTCCAGTGGGAGCTGAGTTGTTCCATGACGGCGGGCGGGCGGGCGGGCGGACGGACGGACGGACAGATGGACAAACAGACAGACATGACGAAGCTAATAGTTGCTTTTAGAAATTTTGCGAACGCGCCTAAAAACTAAATGTGTAGTCTAAAATATGTAGGTCATAAGACGGATTCCGCTGCAAACCCATGTCATTCTACGAGGTATTAAATCTTCTAAACATATTTACGTTATTTATTGATTATTGGGCTGTGCGGCGTAGAATGAAGTAGGGAAACGATGACTGAAGTAGATTATGGAAGGATGGGAAAGGATGCAGTATTGATCTACTTGCAGGCGTAAGTTTCTATATCGGAAATTAATATCTACAATATTCTAATTTTATGAAATTACGGTTTACGCACCTGCATATTACATGCATTTACATGACATTTCTGAAGACCGTCCCTATCTTCGACAACAGTGTTATTCCAATCAGAGTATCACTTCGACCTTCAGCCTAACAGCTGCGCTTTTATTGGAAGAAGTTGTCCAGGCCACAAGACCTCTGTACCAAATACAAAACAAATACTTTAAAAGTAAGTAAATGAAAGCGCCGCGGAGAACTACCTCCTTATTACGTTTCAACTTCAACCAGTTCTTATGACAATCTTAAAGTGAAAATGAAGGCAGATCACATTTGCGTGCACGAAAATAGAATGTTACACTTCAAATCTTGCTCAGGGTTTCATATTATAACTTCGTATTGCTAATTTTTCTTTTCATGAGAGTAATAAGTATAAATGTGATTATGCAAGTGTACAAATTGCAGACAGTTACTTGCCGCGGGCAAGATCAGGCAGTAAAACATGCAGGAGAGAGGAGGAAAAAGCAGACATGGTTAATTAAGGCTCAGCGTTTCATACATATGTTCAGTAATTATCCGCTGACAAGATTAATTTTCATACCTAGTCTTATTAGCGGGCGTTTAATGACCGATTGACTAAGAACACGTCATTCACTCAGAAAACCTAGTTTCTCTTAACCTCTAATAGGTGGTATTCATAGCCCTGTTGCTTCGTTATGTACATTATTTCACTTAAAATAGACCCTCAAAGTCATGGTCTACGACATCAGTTTTCCTCGGCATTTTTATTCTTTCATTTATAGGACGACTTTCCTTTTCATTTTTGAAGGATCTTTTCCAATCCTGTTTTAATTAAAGTAACGATAAAACAGGTAGAGAGAACACTTTTTGCTGAATCCGGGTGTGGGCACTTGCAGTAACTTAAGCAGCCGAAATGGTGTCTATCTTTGCAATCTTGTTGTGGAATTGCAATTCTGTCTATTTTTAATTGACCACATTACAAGAAGAGAGTGGTGTTTTAAAACTTCAGTCCAATCTAGAAGAAACAGATTTTCTACACACGTTTCTTGACTCTTGTTATGCCCTGTTGGACTTAAAGTTTATTTATTGAAAAAGTAAATATATTATTTCGGATAAGAGATTTTTGTTGCTGATGGTGACACACTGCATAACACGGCTAGTTGTAAATATTTTTCATCTATTTTTTAAATATCTAGCAACTTGAAAATTATTACAGATAAAAGTCGTAGAAAACTGAGTATATTTTATATCATTTTATTCCTGGTAAGTGTAAAAATTTACTGCCACAACAGAACATAACGTGTCACTCTCAATATACCTCAGAAATCAAAAACATACACGAATACGTATAATAAGAAGGAAGTAAAATAAAATGTTGGAATGATAAGTATTGACATGTGTTATGATGCAAACACAGGTGCTAAAATTTAAAAAATTGTTAAATGAACGATTTATGTGTAAAGTGTTAAATGTACTTGTAATACTAATAATATTTCACACAGCCAACACAAAATTAAATAATATTTTTAAACAAAATCTAATATAATTAATAGGTAAGAACCATTCTTAGCAATACCAAATTACATCGTAATCGGTTGATTGGATTCGGAGACACAATGTGCCTGCAACCGGCCGGACACACTTCGCGCTTGTCAGTTTATTTTTCGTGCGCTGTATGATGTCACCTGAAAGCCAAGGACTGCAAAAAACTCATGGGATTTACCATTGAATAGAAATAGACGCTCCGATAGCGAATCAATAACAGAACATCAGCTGTGAGATGAATTTTGTGGTCACTGAGCAAATGCATCAAAAATTACAAAGGATTTGGGTCTTTGAAAGCGACGCAAATAAATCGTCAAAATGATAGAAATCGTGTGTGTGTGTGTGTGTGTGTATAGTGCGTTCGAATTTTCGAAGCATTTTTAGCGTTTTGCGTGTGATATGTTCGAGTGCATTATCCATATTAATCAGGGCAGGAATATTAGTGCGTTGATAGTGATTTGAACAGGCAGTGCTTCACGGCTTCGAAAATCCGCTCATTTATTGTGCTTCATGTTTTGATTACAACAAACCCGTATCTGTCGTCTTTGTGTAAACATTCATTATACAGGCATACATGTTGGCTTAGTATCTCTGTCCTTGTATTTATGCACGGAACGGAAATAAAACAAACCGTTCAACTGAATTATTAGACAAAGTATTTTTATATTTGTAGTGTTCGCCATGTCATTTCAGTGTATTGATGCTACTGCTTTCCGGAAATGATGCTTTAAAGGATATACAAAATACAACCTTCGTGCAATAAAGGCGTGGGAATGAATTCTTGATCAGAAGCTTTATGTAACGCCGATTTCGGTGACCGTGCAGTCTAGGTCGTGGGTCTGCGGCCGATCGCTTGCTGGAATTGCGGGTTCGAATCCCGCCGCGACACGGATGTCTTTCTCTTGTGAGTGTTGTGTTTTGTCAATTAGAGACCTCTGCAACGGGCCCATTACTCGTCCAGAGGAGTCCTGCCGAGTGTGGTGTGTCTAACTCAGTGTGAAAGTGAAGCCTCGATAAGGAGAAGGCGTTGGTCCACCAGGGCTGTCGAGTCGTAAACATTGTATGTAACTGTTTTGATAAACTATGCAAATCAGGACATCTGACCATATTTTACAACATATAGAAAACTGTGTGTGGAATGCAGGACACAAGCATTTCATAACAGGCTGCGTACGAATAACTAAAAAAAATTAATTAACCAACCAGTCAGGTAACCAAGAATGTAGTACCAATTAACGATGTAAAGCAAAACCTTATTGAGAAGCTGATAATTGTTAAAGTGGTCAAGAAATCCCACGCGTTCTCGAAACCACAATATATTGATTGCTGTGTTCACAAACTGGCGCGACAGAGGTAAATTCTTATGCAGCCCAGAATTTTCATACTTTATTTCCTAAAGTAAAGTACTATGGATTCTATCTCGAATTAGAGGACCGCGGTGGTTCGATTCCAGCTGGTGTCATTGGAGTTTTTCATTGATATAAAATCCTTCCAATCGCACTGGGGTCGACTCAGTCTCTAACAGAAATTAGTACCAGGGGCATTTGCTGGGGTAAAGGCGGCAGGTGCCTAAGGCTGACAACCTTACCATCATCCTTTGACGTTGTCATGAAATCTGGGAACATTAAATTCCTGGAGCCCTCCGGGCCACTCCAGGTCTGTAACAGGACTGCTTTTACTATCTCTAACAATAATAACTTCCAGTTACGGTTGAACTACGAAGATTTTTTTTATTTATATCCTTTTTTTGTGCTGTTTAAGTCGCCTATATTATCTTCCTTGATTTGTCGTTTTAATAACTTTTGGCGCGGAGGACTACGGCCTTCGACAGCTCGTAAAACATAATCTTGAAATGTAATCCCACACCGGGCACTGGGCCTATGTGAAAGTTAACTGTGTGTTTACGTTCTGTGTATTTGAAGGTCTTACAGTGGACTGATTTCCCGTACAAGAGCTCCTAACAAATAACTACAAAAGATTCATAATTTCAGGACTTTGTTCTGAATTAGAACAGCCCAGAGGGCCTAATCCATACCGATTGCAAACCCACCAGCTTTTACAGAGCAGTTAATTTTCAAACATATATTCTCCGTTTTTTTCTTTGGGCAAGAAAGTATGTTCCTTACCCGTATAAACGCTAACTATGTAAGTATATATATATATATATATATGCCTGGCTAGCAGTTCGAGCCGCAGACGTTAGGCATATTTAAAAATCAATGAGCAAGTTGCGAAGTTGGTCCAATTAACAAGTCCATTAATTAAGAGTAGAGAGCGGCAAAGAATGAAGTAAAGATTTTAATGGACGATGAGGGAGCAAACCTGGAAATCTGAGGTCAAAATAATTAGTAAAGACATCGAAACTCAAACATAATACGACGTATGAGCCAGAGACAAAGACGATGGTATGTTGACTTTGCTGAATATTACAGTTTCTTTTGGGGGGGGGGGTGGATTCGCTGTAAGCATACGTCGTGAATCATTTGCGATTCTTTGCGTGTTACTTCAGTGTACGGTTACACTTTGTCTGCAAGTACTGCAGGTTAATATGCCAAATTTGTGTACTGGAAATGTACTATTTCAGTGATGATTCTTGATTTAAATTTCAAACTTCAAAACTAAATTCGTAACATATATAACAGCATTAAGGGTTTTGAAATGTACTGCAAGAAACCTTCTTTAATCATCTATTCGATTATACGTGGAAAAATTAGCGCCAGCAATTAGGATATTTGACGAACGAAAATGTTCCGTGTACGTGCGCGGTCTGCCAGACATAAGAAAAATGTAACTATTCTTAAAAAGGTAAAAGACTGTTCAGGTTTTACATTAATAATTATGTAACCAACTTGTTTCGTTTTGTTCTTCATGTGCAACACGGCGCTTTAACCCACACGCGCATCCCTGCCTACATAAAGTATCCTTATATTCTCTCGTGCCTCTCTTTGTTCTTGGACTGCTTGACTCTCAAGATGATAGCAACACCATCCTTCGAAACGTCTGTAACTGTTTAGCAGACGACGCAGAGTAAATAACGCAGAAGATCTTAATTTTCAGCAGCACCACTGCCGACATTTCAAATCTCGCGTAAATTTTCAGCTCAACTTAATCCCGAAAATTTTTCCATCTGGTATATTGACCTTCCATTTCTGTTTACCAAATTGCATGTGTAAGTAAACATCGTTACAGTTTAGGATTTTATTGTTTATTTACTTCGACATTCGAAGGCCGCGTTTCCTTATCCTCGCAAATCCCATTTAATACTAATCCGAAATCACCAAATACGCTTTTTCCTGGACCTTGTAACCTGCGTTGGACATCGACTTACTGTACTGCTTTGTAATGCACGCGGAGAAAGAGATCAGACAACATTAACAAACTACAAACAGATTTAATTCCGGAAATGCTTGCTGCCGTTGAGTTCAGAATTTGTTTTTGTCCCTTTTCCAATTTGGAGACGTAGGGATTATACAAGTTGCACAAAACTGCATTTCAGCAGATTCGTCAAGCCTGACTGCTTTATCCGCGTGAAATCAGCCTCCGTTTTCCATTTTGTCTGCTAATGTATGGACCCCAGGGCTGTCTTAACTTTATGGAAAAGAGAGAAATATCTTCCGCTACCTGGAGACGAACCCTCAATCTTCCACTTCAAGTATCGTGGACTATGGTTCAATAATGTGGACTGGATTTATCTAGCTTATGAGGAAATGGTCTAGGGGCCGGCGCCTGGAAGGGTGAAAGTGAATCTTCTTTCTTTCTTTTTTTCTCTCTTTCTTTCTTCCTTCCATTCTCTGACCTCTTCTACCTACACATTGTTGGTGTAGACTGTTATTGCTGCACTTGATCACACAATCTCTTTCTCTCTCTCTCTCTCTCTCTCTCTCTCTCTCAAGCGCGCGCCCACACACACACACACACACACACACACACCACTGGGTAGGACTCCTCTGGACGAGTGTTCAGCCTTATTGCAGAGACCACTACCTGACAACACACAATATTCACAAGAGACAGACATCCATTCCCCCGCCGGGATTCGAACCCGCAATCCCAGCAAACAGTCGGCCGTAGACCTACGCCTTAGAACGCGCGGCCCCTGGCATGGGCTGTAGTGAATCTTGGTGTTCCCTAGATTATGGGAACTATTTGAGCCCCTATCATAAACTAATCTGCCCCCGTTCTTAGTTGCATAAACATGTTCAGATATTCTAAGAACAAGTAGAGTTCTTGTCTGTTATTTGTGCCGTGTTGAGTGCGGTACGTTGGATATCAAGCCTTGGTAAATCCAATGTCATTGGGCGGTTCGTAAGTGGCGAACGGTTGGGGAAAAACTGTTGCGGTAGAGAGAACTTGCGGAGGGACAGATAGGCCTTTGAAGGCGTCTACCTAATAGGATTTCTTGTCTGTAATTCAATTAGGCGCCTGAACGCGCTTATCTGCCCTTCAGCACGTTTCTCTCTGTCTCCTGATGCAACTGCAAACATCAATGTACCGGACATTCATTAAAAAGTACAGTGTATTCAGTCTAAACACAACTGTTCATTTACTGCAAAAAAAGAGCTACATGTTTTGGCTATAGAAGTATAGCCATCATGAGGCTCTCTAAAAGTATAAAATGGAAATATTCACATTTGCGTTGTTTGAGATCTCAAAACCTTACTGATGTATTTTTATGTAAACATACATGACAGAGGTAAGTAGACTTGAGAACGGGAATTTTATAAGAAAAGGTAAAATTATGTTAAAAAAACTGCAACCTTAATAATTTAGTAATAATAAGTTTAAAATGCTAAGAGTAGCAGGTATAAGTAACCTACTCTTAATATTTTAAATTTATTTTTAGTATACCCCCTTATCATTGTTTCAGTCTTTTTGAAGATAAATGTGCATTTTCTTTAAAAAATCTTTTTCTCGTGGCTACTTAACGTATTTTTGTAGAACAATGTATCTGTATGGTTTTGACGTGTCATACCACGCAATTGTTAATATTTCCATTTTATTCTTGCAGTCAGCCTGATGAAGGCTGTATTTCTGTAGCCGAAACATGTAGCTGCTTTTTCAGTGAATAAAGAATTATGTTTGGACTGACATTATTGTACGAGTATTTACAAATATACTGACGACACAACGGGCATGAATTGCCGTAAGAGTGCACAACATTCATTGACCGATTTTCATAATGATTGGTTTGAACACAATTTCCGTTAGCTTCTCGGAATTATTGTTAATTTGTAATTACCTGTCACACCCCGTGGCAGTTTGGCAATGTTCCGAGTAAAATTAAAAAAATAAATACGAATAAAACCTCATTATTTTAGAAGATGTTGAACAACAAACGCAGCGGACTAAGTTTTACTGTTGGAGTTCCTAATGTAAATCTCTGTGTAGATATTTTCATTAATTGCGTCTTCTGTGAAGGAGTTGGAAATTCAATTCTAATATCACAGGCCAACAGATCTTTTTTATTTACACCTAAAACAGAATATATTTTATTCCGTCTTCCAATTCATAACAAATTAAAAATTTTTAACTGTTATTTTTTCGCCGTAATGACTGTGAAACGTCGAACATATTGACAGGTGGGCTACAAATAAAGGAATAGCAGGAAAAACAGTTTGTGAGTACTGCTAGGCGCGTTCACATCCCTGCTGTGCTTCTGTTAAAATCTCTTTCCCCAGCCTTCCGTCTGTGGGCATGTAACAACTGCAGAACCGCTGAATGAAGATCAATGAAATTGAAGATTGAAGAATTTACGAAAGATTGTGAAACGTAATCATATCTGTAGTGCAAATTGCTGAATATTTGTCGGGGAGCTTTCAACAGAGTTTCTAAAGAAGAGTGAACTATACATTTTATGGCCTATGTATGTTCCTGTAAATTTTACGAGGTTGCAGATAATGAAACAAAAGTGACGCTGCCTGTACTTTTTCCAATTTCCTGTTGAAATATTCGAAATGCTTACTAACATAGTTGCACCCATCCTGCCACATGAAAAACAAAGGAGGAGAAACTCATGATTGCAATTTGACTGCTCTGGACAGGTATGTATTTCGTCTCATTGATGAAATACGACTTCAGTTCTATTTTACTGTTTGTGATAACAGTGAAGAGGGAAGATGTAACACTGTTTATGTGCTTATTCAATACATTCCTTATGTTACTTTTAACTTCTCGCAAGTTTCCATCAGTGTCCGCCAAAAACCTAATACAGAAATGGGCTCTTTTTAATCGGATATCTAGAGGAAATATCAGAGCGAACGTGCAAAAAGGTTACGCTCTATTTATTAAAACCAACTAATTGCACATACTTGTCAAACCATTTAAAACCACATTATTGGATTAAAATGGATTTAAAATATCTCCTACATGTTTCAATCCCTCTATGGGATCATCCTCAGGGA
>Ga0123354_10005119_pt1 | contig 18927 bp, 11 predicted proteins | sample TergutLab28metaG_2_FD_97872 | JGI IMG/M metagenome (GOLD analysis project Ga0123354, IMG submission 97872) | Labiotermes labralis P4 segment gut microbial communities from Petit-Saut dam, French Guiana - Lab288 P4 | ecosystem: Host-associated > Arthropoda: Insects > Digestive system > Gut ...
ACGGAACTCGAAGGTTCGTTACCGCACTCACAAGCGTCCGCCACTTGTCTCTATCCTGGGCCAGCCCAATCCAGTCCATATACCCACATCCCACCTCCTGGAGATCCATTCTAATATTATTCACCCATCTACACCTAGGTCTCCCTAGTTGTCTCTTTCCCTCCGGTTTCCTCACCAAGACCCTATACACCCCCCTCTCCTCACCCATACATGTCACATGCCCGGCCCATCTCATTCTTCTCGATTTTATCATCCGCAAAATATTGGGTGAGGAGTAGAAACTCCATATTAAGAGAACTCACACTGAAGTGTCAAAACTATGTTTACATTATTTTTAGGGGAAGTCTGTAAACACGTAGGACGCTAACTAAAAATGCGTTTAAATGTATTAGAAGGAATTTATTCTTAAGACGTAGCTGTCGTCTTGCTCGACATATATTTAAAGGTATTCCTGTTTTATGCCTGTCGTAAGGGAACTTAAAAGTTAACGGACGGAGATGACGTCAACCGTGAACTACACACACAGACACATCCACACACACACAAGCACACCACTTTCAAGAGACACCTGCATGACTAATGCCACCATTCTGTATTCTATAGCAACCGTATACTCAGGTGGCAGACTGCACGTACAGGGCAGGAGGGTAAGCACATCATGTAATTGTTGTATTTATTAATTGTCGCCAAAAGTGGCTGATAACACGTTACACCGAAGGGTAGAATTGCTGATGAATGATAATTAGAAGCGACGTGCAAGGCAGCGGCTGTGACATCATTTGAGATACTAGGGCAGCCTTTATCCTAAAGCACCCTATATACTCTCAGTTAAACTGAGCGATTTTACTGTGGGACGTCATACCTGACGGAAAAACTGAGTAAATTGCGCAGTTTTGACAGGCAATAGCGCAGGCCTCAGAACTGTCCTTTCCAGTCGTCTTTCACACAGAGAACTGCGCAGTTCACTCAGGATATCCCACAGTTTCCTCAGTTTACCTTCCGACACCACGATGGCATCATCTCAAGGCCCATCCGTTTCTAGCAATTCATTCAGCAGATGAGCATCGCATGATATATTCCTCTTCAAATAGCACTTCTTACTGCTCATTTTACTCTTTCTTTTCGGGTAGTATTATGGCCGATGTGGCTAGCAAACAGCAAACGACAGCCTTGTTTTTATCCACCATAGTCACACGCACAAGAAGACTCACAGAACTGACAAAAAAAGAACTGACAAACCTGATGGGAAATCTGTGCTGTGCCAAAGAACATTCAGTTCAGTTTTTCGCGCAGTTTTTACATAATTACACTGCATGTATGTGGCGCTTAAGAAATCAGATTTACCACGATAAACCTCAGTGATAATAGCCACTGTCCTTTCCCAGATTTGAACCCGTGACTTTCGAAATACGAAGAGGCGGTGCTAATGATTCCACCGTTGCTGTCTTTAAGAAAGAAAGACACAACGAGTCCTTGTGTGTGTGTGAGTGCATTTAGAGTTTATGTGCAGTTGTTTTACGCTTTCAAGTATGCCGCAAAAATTGCCTCCTAAATTCGCCGTGTCTGTCTTTCCGTCTCTCCGCATGTATCAGAGCTTGATATTGAGGACTTGTACACAAATCAGTCACAAATTCAACATTTTGTTCAAATTAGACATAAATTTTTGGACGATTTGCGTGAAGACGTATGTTGATATTGTTGACAGTAGTGAGAAATATTTTGTAACTCGGAAACACGGCAAAGAGAACTGACTGTTGCATTTCCATGGGAACGGTAGCTACACGAACGGTAGCTACACGAACGCGCCACAGTTTACGTTATTACGTACCCATACTGCGTAACAGCCCAGAAGAGCGAAGACCTCATCGACGCCGGTGCAGAAGCCTCAAATCTCGCATTGCTTGTCTTGTTAAAATATAAAGCCTTTTTTAAAGCGTTGTAGAATTATTCCTTGAAGAAAAGGTTTTAAATGATAAATACGAATCAAACTAACAATAACTCTTGGTAATTCAGAATTTCATATAGCGATGTGGGGGGGGGGAGGAGGTTGGGCGGTTATACTATTGACACCAGCTGTACGGACGATTGATTTATTGGTTGTTAGTAACTTTAGCTGACTTGTGGAGCAGAGTGCAGAGTGTTCTTGTAGAGATGACATTTATACAGCTGGCAAACAATTACCCACGTCTTTTATGGAGCCCAGCTGCTCATTACCGTTCTCGCAAAAAACACGTTACGTCTATTCCCTCACACTTACTACATACTCTTAGTAATTAATATTTTGGAGCCGGAACTATTTTTTTTAATTTTAGTACACCCTGTATATAAAATGTGAATAATGCAGGAACCAAATATGTTAGAATTATGAAACAAACTGCATTTTTAAGAGAAAAAACGGAGAGTATATACCTTGTTTAAAATATTCCGTACCTATATTTGTTGAATAAATATATAAAATGAAACTTTGGAGGTTAGGGGTGCGGTACGTCAACTATAGTTGACGTTAGGCGTCTAACGTTTAACCAACTTAATGCACAAAATCTTATTTTATAATAAGTTTATTGTATAAGCCTCTACATGTAGAGGCTTATACAGCATCTGGTATCAACACACCTGCAGGTGGCCGTCCGTTGCGCAGGTTGAAAGATTCCGGGTATATAATACCCACTCTCTAAACCTGTGCACGGGACGGCCACCTACGAGTGTGATGATACCAGATGGTGTAAAGGTAAAACAGTCCCGTTACAGGACCGGAGTTCCCCAGAAGGTTCCAGGAAGTTCAGATTCCCAGATTTCATGACAACGGCACAGGATGGTTGTAAGGTTGTCAGTCTTAAGCACCGGCCGCCTTTACCCCCAGGAAATACCCCTGGTACTCATTTCTGTTAGTGGCTGAGTCGACCCCAGGGCCATAGTGCCATCGGAAGGATTTTATATCAGTGAAAAATTCCAATGACACCAGCTGGGATCGAACCAGCGACCTTCTGATTTGTAGCACAGCATCTTAACCACTGTGCTACCGCGGTCCCACCAGATGCTTTATAATACAATTTTTACCTCTGATGATGAGCACAACAGTGCTCGAAACATGTAGAGGCATACAATAAACTTATTATAAAACAAGATTATTGCATTAAGTTTGCTAATTCTGAGATGCAGGTCAGCAAAATATCAAAATTACTGCCTACTGTCTGTTCACATGATATCTTATAACTCATGTACTTATTATATTTATTATATTGTTTTGTTCATATGCGTGGTACATGCCCCGCCCCTTTTAATAGTCTGATTTAATTACCACATGATTGTAGACGGAGGAAGAAGATGCACATTACGAAACTATTTCCTTTTCTGTTTAATTATTGCTTTCCTTTTCTCTGAAAAAAAATTACATTCGTCAAAATGTAAACAGAACAAATTACGTGTTTTAGAACACTAGTGGGTTACGCAAGACGTGACGTGAGTCTCTGACTGTACATTTCGCGACCTCTTGTGATTTGGCAGATGCGTACCGATGATTCGGTAAAACGTTCATCCTTAGGGGTGAAGGAATTTTCGTATACATTTTTATTATGACGACGTTGGTAGTACATGACGTGTTAAGAAAGGGCGTCAACACAACTAATTTTAACTAGTTAATTTTGCGAGAACTGCACTCTTCTGGGCTGTTACGCAGCGAATAATTATAATTACTTGCTGGCGTTATCGGGACACCCTATCGGTCCGATCTTCAGTGGTCATGAATCTGAGAAGAATTACAACCACACGCTGCGTAGCAGCCCAGAAGCACGCATTTCTCATCTACTGCGCGGTGGAAGCTTGAAATCACACAATTCAATTTTCTGTAACAATTGTGGCTGCGTGTTTCGAACTTAAATTAAGCCTTCTTCAGATCGCGGTGACAATTGTACGTAGAGGAAACAACGAAATGATATAATACAGTGGAACCTGGTTATAACGACATCGCTTTATGCGACATCTCTTCTACAGCGACATACATTCTGTAAAGGTAAAGGTAAAGCAGTCCCATTACAGGCCTGGACAGACCCTGAGGGTTCCAGTAAATGAAGGTTCCCATATTTCGTGACAACGGCACAGGATGGTGGTAGGTTGTCAGCCGTACGCACCTGCCGCCTTTACCCCCAGGTAATACTCCTGGTGCTCATTTCTGTTAGAGGCTGAGTAGACCCCAGGGCCATAGTGCGATCAGAGGGATTTTATGTGAATGATAGTGCGATCAGAAGGATTTTATGTGAATGAAAAATCCACTGACACCAGCTGGGATCGAAGCAGCGACCTTCCGAATTGTAGCACACCACCTTAACCACTGTGCTACCGCGGTCCCCACATACATTCTGTGGTACCAATTAATTCCTCACTGTCAACCGTAACATTATACTTATCGGTTACAACAAAGCTCGTTTATAACGACAAGACATAATCATTCCCTTGCATGACGTTATAACCGAGTCCTGCTCTATATCTGCATACTTTTTAGTAAATCATATCTAAATTTTACAGATTGTTTACCAATTAGTTGGGCTACGCGGTGGCGCAGGGGGTTCGAGGCACAGCTGTAGAGCCTGCAGGTCGTTGGTTCAGTGGGATCACTGAAATTTTTCATTGACTTCAACTTTCCAGCCGCTCTATGACCATGGTGTCGGAATATTTCGTAGGACGTAAGGGCTGTCTGTGCGTAGGGCTGACAACCTTTTTGCCTTCAAGTGCGGAATGTCTAGAATTGCTAGGGGCCTCAAACTCCTGGAGGGCCTTTCGAGGCCGGTAATGGGACTGTTTTTGTCAATTAGTCAAAACATTAGTTAAAATACAATTAGAATCGTTTAAAGTTCTTAAAAATTATGGCATAACACAAGGAAATTTTTAATGTCAAGTCCGTTTTCGTTCCTGTCGTCTATCGTCATTTGAATAGAGATTGACAAATTACAACGATTCTTCTGCATAGTGTTTCCTGACGTTAAGAAAGACCGTCTACACATTCTATGTGTAGACGGTCTTTCTTAACCCGGTATATAAAAATTACTTACATGACACAAAGGAATGCCGACATTAATGTAGGCAGTATGTCGCTAATTAATGTTGGCAGTATGTCGCTAATTAATGTTGGCAGTATGTCGCTAATTAATGTATACAATATGTCGCTATTTAATGTTGGCAGTATGTCGCTAATTAATGTATACAGTATGTCGCTAATTAATGTTGGCAGTATGTCGCTAATTAATGTATACAGTATGTCGCTAATTAATTTTGGCAGTATGTCGCTAATTAATGTATACAGTATGTCGCTAATTAATGTATGCAGTATGTCGCTAATTAATGTTGGCAGTATATCGCTAATTAATGTTGGCAGTATGTCGCTAATTAATGTATACAATATGTCGCTCATTAATGTTGGCAGTATGTCGCTAATTAATGTATACATTATGTCGCTAATTAATGTTGGCAGTATGTCGCTAATTAATGTATACAGTATGTCGCTAATTAATGTTGGCAGTATGTCGCTAATTAATGTATGCAGTATGTCGCTCATTAATGTTGGCAGCTGTCCAGCATGGCTCCTTTTCCAACTTGCAGATGTCCCATATTCGCGCAGCACATTTCGGCCCACCTTGTCGCTGATAGACTGCTACAGCTAACAGATGAACGCACACCGTAGTCTAAGGGTGTCACGGGGAAGACCGGGGCCATGCAGTAGACCCCGCACGCCCAATCCACTTGCCGTGAAACACTGCACTAGAATAGACTCATTCCACTCGGTGCGCCATTTTGTTGAACAGTCATTGAGGTCCTGTAGCTGTGAGGTCGGGTAAGTTTAGAGCTTCACAGAAGCCGTAAACATGTGGAGCGAGATGTGCTTCTGTGAAAATGAGAGGAATTAGACTGTCATTGGGATATCTGCAGGGTAACAGAGTGAGCTTGAGTGGAACGGCTTAGATAAAGTTGTAATCCTGCTTCGTAGTCAGTATTATGTAACTACGGCTTCCTTTATTGTCTCGATATTTCCCTAATTTGTAAATTAGGCTCTGGCACATTTTATGTACGGATGGGCCAACAGAAGTCTCCCTCGTTCTGTATGTGTGTGTTCTTGTTCTTGCATTGCTTCCGATTAAAGTAATTAGCAGTTCAATCTCAACCTTAGGCAATTCATAGCGTTTACGTGAACTGCCATTAATTCTTTAAAAAGGGATATTCCAGTATAGCAAATTTAGTTCCTACCGCATAGAAAACCTTGCCTTGTCTAAGAACACAGTAGTTAATGATGTCTATAGGAAAAATCGGCATTTAGTTCGAGAATCACAAAAAAGACGTGAATAAAATCTGGGAAAAGTAAGAATTTTCGTACTGTTACAGCAGGTGGTATATATCCTCATCACTACTAGGCTTTGAATTGTTAAAATATAGACAGACCATCTTTATGGTTTCCGCTAAGAGTATAGAGCAGTAGTCGAATGAACATGAGGTTCTCAAAGTATTGAGAATGATAACACACATCTTGTGGAGAATGACGCCGTGTCAATTGGTAAAAGAAGAGAGAATGTTCTGGACCAGCATAAGACCCTGGAGTTATGAGCAGCAAGTTCCTCTGAAATGTCAGGGACTATTTACTAACCGAACCGGCGTCATGTATCGATATACATGAATCTTCATAACCCTGAAAAGTATTCAATTGTATGACATATGGACATTACTGAGATGTACAACTTCATGTAATTCCTTTCCCCGATATCGCGAGTATTAACTAAAATAAGGACGCTTAATTTCTGACTTTATAATTTTCGCTTCTTTACTTAAGTCGAACTTCTTCTGTCGGTGGATGTAGAGGGTAAAGAACGAGCCTTTCCGATTGCTCTTTATTTGCTTGTAATCAGCTGACACTTCGGATATGTGGGACATTAACCTGCAGTATCCTGCATTTGTTTAGCGTTTAATTGTGAATACTATGATATAACTTTAGCAAGGATGATGATCTGACAAGATCGAAACATGTCGGAGTATTTTAAAGTGTTCTAAAAGTGTTTTATGTTAAATTATATGTGCATTCGTTGGTTGATAAATTGAAGTGATTCTACAAAAATACACGGTGCTACAATAAGATTTATATCCGCTAGGAGTGTTGGCTTCTCCACACTTTAACGACCCCTCCTACCCTTACCAATGTCTTATTTGCCTTTTTTAGGTTACTCGCTAGGACTTCACAGTTCTGGAGACATGCCTCTGCCGTGCTACACCCAAAGGAGCAATTCCCTAATTCTGTTGTCTACCCCTCTTGACGGGGACACTGAGGGTGGATTGTGAGGGGCACTTTATAAATTTAGTGCAGTTAACTCTGCAACAATGAGACTGATAAACAATATATTTTCAACACAAAGTAAATGAACGTCAGGACGAAAATGTATAAAAAATTCCAAAAAATGAGCATTTTCAAAAATTGTAGTATATCTAGTTGATCGGGCATACACATTTCTGCTATTAATAATCGTGACAAGAGAATAAATTCAAACAGGAAACCCTGTGGTGTATAAACCATAGAACACTCATGTTGTATTTGACACACCCTAACGATATCCGAAAACATGTGTTTATTAACTTAACATGGAAAAATTTAATACAGACTTTGTGTTTGTCATCGACGGTTCATTGATTAGGGCGAATGTCATGTCCATAAACAGTGCAATGCAAATTATGTATTCAGACTCGCCCGAAATGTGACTTGTGCGTGTTTATGTGGGGAAGTTGTGGAGGGAGGTGATCATTCCATGAGTGCTTCACAGTTCAATCCCAAATTCATACTTTAATGAGAGTGGGGTGTGAGGGGATGCAACAGGGTCAGTCTGTAGCACAGAACTGTACACTCCAATTGCGGTTTGACCGCAGCGTTAGAATCTGCACGGAACGAAATCCTGTGTAATCGTTTGTACTTCATATAATGGCGGTGACAGCAATTCGGTAACACCAGAGAACTCTTGAAAAGCCAGTGGTTACCATATTCACCGCATGTGTTTGAGATCGAAGTCCATTACCGCATTTGCCAGATGCCGCCACGGGTCACTTTCCTGAGTGAGTTGAATCCATTACACATCTTTAAACCTATATTTCTCCAAAATCCTTTTTAATATTGTATTCAATTTATATCCCGGCCTTACAACTAGCCTCTTACATTCCGTTTTCCAGAAAAAATCCTTATTTATTTCTCATCTATCCCTTCCGTGCTACATGTATCACTGCTCCCGTTCTCCTTGATTTGATAACCCGGTGTCAAGTGTATATATGGCAGTTGCCTCTTTACTTTCTTGTCTTTTGATCTCTACACTTTTAACATATTCATGCTTTTTACAATTACTGTAATCACTCCCAAGTCTGATAGAACAAATATTTGACGTTGCAAGATCGAGTGCTTCCCTCTGGCTCGTAACACTCTCTCTGATATACGGACATAACAATTCGGGGGAATATATTGCCTCTGTATTTATGTTTTAAGTGGGTTTGAACTAGTCTTCATGCAATTTGAAACATTATCTCAGCATAGGCATGGAGAGACTGAAGAAAATACGAAACGTCTGAATCATGAGAGCCAAACTTTGCTCCTTGATTAGAATCAGTGCCTCCGGAAAGCAAAGCAGCAGTACTAACCTTTACCGTCCTTTCGACGTTTTCTAGGTGTAAATTGAAGTTTTATGGCCTCTGACACGCACTGCACGTGACTAGCCCAGTGACTCCAACAATTTTGGCGGCACACTGAAAGTTTGCGTGCAGTGCAGAAGGAACTGGCCTTATGGTTAAAGACACGAAGGCCTTCTTCGTGATAAATCCACGTTTCTCTTCTATTATTCTAAAACAAAACGACATAAATCACGGATACGTTTTCAAGTGCTCTGCAGGAAACAAGAAATTTAAATTATTTTGATTTGTAAGTCAAATTTATTTTGAAATGTGTCAAAGAGTTTGGTTATTCCTGTAAAACAGCAGTTGTGGCGGTGCGGAAGTTCTGGTATCCATTACGGCAGTTCTGTTGTCGCCAGTGTTACAAACAGTCACACGACTCAAGAACAGTTAGTTTCACCGTACGTTTTTTGGGTTCTGGTTTCGAATCTTAGCACTGTGAGTCTGACCCAACCTGAGGTTTTCTGTGTTTATCTGAGTGCCTCCAGCTAGGGTGAAACACTGGAAGAATAGTTGAATAAAGACTGACCAACTTGATATCACTTGCTTTATTATTTCATTATTTAATACTCAACATGTTTCGGATGTTAGTACATCCAACCTCAGGAGCTTGCGACTTATTTTTTGAGTTATTGCATGGGTTGTATTGTTCTGGTTCGATGTGTGTTGGTGTTAAGTTGTGGTTTGGCTGGGGTGGTGTGGTATCCTTAAGCAGGCTTCAGCCTGCATCCGGATACCACACCACCCCAGCCAAACTACTACATAACACCAACACACATCGAACCAGAACAATACAACCCATGCAATAACTCAACAAATAAGTCGCAAGCTCCTGAGGATGGATGTACTAACATCCGAAACATGTTGAATATTAAATAATGAAATAATAAATCAAGTGACATCAAGTTGGTCTCTCTTTATTCAACTATCAAGATGATGCAAGATCCAATAAACATAAAATTCACTGGAAGAATAATTTGCACGATGTCAGGATCCTTTTTGTCCACATACTTTTCAATTAATTAGGCCTAATCAGTCATTTGACGCTACACATCGCTGCAGAGTCATAAAAACAGGGTCGTCTTTAGAAAAAAACATAAAGTCAGTTTCAATATTGAGGGTCTTCTGACTTATTGTACCATGTTATTTGCGGAAATATTTAATATCAAGTTTCAACCGAATGTACTCAAGCATAATCAACCTTGCAAAATTATTAGATTATTTGCACTGCCTTTCACTTTTTCCTGAGTTTTGAAGGGATGGCCTGATGATGACCAGTTGGCCGAAATGTAGCGCCATAATAAATAAAATGGATATTGTTGTGTTTGATGGAAACGAATGAATATTTTACTTTCTAATCTGTGAATGTATTAGAGGGAATTGTACGAAACACGCACACACACCGTGTGGACAAAATTTGGTGTTGCGAATGTCAAAGCAGATGAAATGTAAACTTACCAACAGAAGACTGAAGTTTTTATCTGACGTTATTAAATCTGTAAGACGAGCTTCAACATGAATTGTATATAAGGATTCAGTTCGGACCGCGAAGTAATCACGCAGAATGTTGGTTACAGATACTAATAAATTGTAGGGAAATAGTGCGATGTTTATCCCGAGACAATTTAAAACAAACAAATGCCCTTTGTAGACGGAATGTAGATGCTTGAGTGTTAAATGTGGTGGTATCTATTGTAATCACTGGGCTTTATCGTAAAGCAGCCATGAACATGCCATTGTTTTCCGTGTCAGCGATATATGGATGTTAGTTTTGATATTGCTACAGGAATGTCAGTGAGGGAACAGCGAAGACCAGGCCAAGAATGATCTATGTTCAATACTTCCCTGACGTGACAATGATTCTCCCGATTTTTTGTTATTTAGATACATATGTATGTAAAATGGAGTGTAAACAAAAGTTGCTTATGAATGTAATATGTTTTCTTTTGGGCAATTCCCCGGCGTCACAGTGCTAATAACCGACGTTTCGGAACCCTCTATCAGTTCCATCTTTATAGGCAGGTGGATGAAGTATGCTTATGAATGTTCAGATATTTCTATAGATACACCTTTGCTTTCGGAACTTGACCTTGACCTTCGACCTACAAAATAAGCTACTTTGGGTGTGGTCGTATGGCTTCTGCTTGTTTTTGCGTGTTTTTTTCAAGGGGATAATAAAATCGGGCCCATTATGAGGCATCCTCACGAAAAGTGATCCTTCTTTTGAAAATTCTCTCAGGTGTAGTTCGAGCGAAATAAAAATTGAGATGTACACATACGTGCATAATACAAACCACGTCAGTATTTCAGTTTCATTGCGTGTGATATGTTTATTTCTGTGAATGGCATGGCACATAAATGTTTAAAATTGCATTCGAAAACAGGAAATTCATTTTACGTCACTGTAAATTATTTTTGCCTTCCCACTTTATTGTACACTCACGACACCACCATAAACGCTCTCACGTTAATTTCTCTAACAAAATACGATGAAAATTAGGTTCTGTGTGCTCTGTTAACCGCGTAATGCAGCCCCCATTTTTGATGAGGATTCTTGCACTATGTACAACGTATTTGGAACTTCTTATGTCATCGCCAGAGCCTTCCTTGGAATTCTGTCTGAGTTATTTTAGAGCTTTTTGTGTGCCACAGTTTAATTAACCAGTGTTCTGATCATTATCCTTGTTGTTTCTGAAGTATAACAGTTAACGACCATTGCCACTTTCGTTACTGGTTTTGAAGAAAAGCACTTCTTTTCTTCTGATAGGATCTTCGCACTGTAACTTAACATCCTTAACAGTAACGTCTTCAACTAAACATCTACAGTTTCTGTATATATATATATATATATATATATACGTATATGTATGTGTATGTGTATATGTATATGTGTATGTATATATATATGCATATGTATATTTCGATTCTCATAAGCCATTAATTAATGCAGTTTAATCAGCGTCGTTGAATATTCTAAGAATCTCTTTGTGTGAGATTTAGATTCCCGCGGAAGAACGTTGGGGTTTGGACCTTCTACAATTTTCCACTGCTTCATTTAAACACAAATGTAAGCTGCAGCTCTGCCCTGAATTTTGAGACCGCAAGTTACTGTCAAACGTTTGTAATAATCCAGCAAACCAGATGGGATATTGTCGCAGATGAGTAATGTTCGGCCTCTATCTGTCAGTGCAATAAAACTTCAGATGTGGGAATGTCACTGACATCTTGGTTCCTTCGTCTCCAGTGATACAAAGCAGCGGAAGTGAAGATATCTGAGTGGTGTTCTGGAATGTAACTTTGGGGGGGGGGGGGGGAGATGAATTACGTGGGGAGAGAATCGATGGAATGTCACAAAAGTTTGCATACAAAGCGACTTCAAGCCAGTCTGGGCTCACCATTCTGGAAGAAGAAGTTTGTGGGGGTTGGATCGGAAGGACAATGGCGCTCATGGATTGTCGAACCAGACTGGTTGAGAGTACGCGGGGTTTTGACGTTTCCACAATGGTGCAGACGAAGGTTCTGTTCTTCTGGGATGTAACAGCGTACAAATCTTTACGTAGTTACTAACATTTCGTGCACCTTCAGGGGTTTGGGACCGCAGCCCAATGTGACTCATAATGACTATAGGTGTAACTTTACCCTTATTTATTGGGGTGAAAAATTCAGTTCTTTTTTAGTTCCAGCGTTTTCCTGCATTCTGTGCTCCTGAAAAATGTTACGAAATCATTGTGATGATGTGTGAAGAGATTGACGTCCACCTCCGTGCTCTTCGCTAACAAGCCGTATGCCTCTTATTTGGTCATTTTCGGAGATCTGGCGTCATGCTACCCTACTGCCGAATGTAATTGAAAATAATTTGCAAATAGTTACAGTACCAACAAATGCGCAGTTCTACTAATATGTATTTCACTCCTAGTTAGCTTCTACATGTTGCGGCTTTAACTGCCGTCATCACAGAGCTAACACCTATATTGCTAAAACTTAAGGCAATAAAATAGTCTTAAAAATGCTTACGCTTGTCATTTGTACAGATAATAGTTAAAATTTACGGTGTTTAAACATTATAAAATGTTGATTGTAAATTGTTACAAAATAATGGTATTGTCAGTTGTTTGTAATTGTCCTCTTGCCAGTTGGTTTCTTGTTCTACAAATATCTGTTGCGTTATGATCGCAACTGTATCCTGTCCTATAACCCCTATGTTATGTCATTTTCATATGAAGTCCGCTACCAGACTGTACTTGAATTTGGGTGTTACGATAATTTAAATCAACATTTTATAACATTTTAAACACTGTAAATTTTAATTATAATCTCTACATTTGATGCACATAAACATTCTTAAGACTTTTTTATTGCTGTAAGTTTTAGCAATATAGGTGTTAGCTCTGTGATGACGGCAGTTAAGCCGAAACATGTAGCGGCCATTTAGGAGTGAAATAAATAATACTGGAACTGTACGTTTGTTGGGTTTGTGAATCGATTAAAATGCACAAAATGAAAAATATGAAAGTGACAATTGGAAATCAATTTGTTTTATTGACCATATTTAAACCCCCAATTTAATGGTAAGGGTGAAAAATATGTGTGATGAATGGAGATGTCACTCCACGCATTTCTTAATCTTGACACTAGAGGCTGTGAGTGGTCGGTTTCTCGTCTCTTCCCCTTCGATGCAAAGACCTCGCGATATCATTTCAACATGTGTTTGGTTTGGATGCGAAAGAATTCTGTACTGTGGCAAGCAGAGAACAGTCGCTCGCATCTGCAAAGAATCAAAAACCTATTCCTCGGTCGTCGAACCCACCAAGCTAGATATCCCAACTTTTGAACCTAACTAGAGTTCAAACTAATGCAGTGAACGTCCCTTGCTCAGCATGGTTCGTTACATTTCTCATCTCACTATAACCTTATGGCATGTTATTTTCACAGTTACTGTGTTGCAGTTAGGGTTCTGAATGCTGTATTTTTACAGTGGGCAGACTACAACAACGTGAAGCGTATCATTCAAGACATCGGTAATGCTGAGACAAGCAGAATATCGTACTGTGAGATAACTGCATTTGAAGAGATAAAAGAGCGGAAAGTTGGAGAACTATTTGAAGAAGTTAGCAGAATAAAAATGGGAAGGAGACTGTGAAAAGGGGGAAATTGTAGACAAGATGGAAATGATAAAAAAAAATTGCGATGTTTTCCCTCTGTTGAGGTTGTGGGCGCCAAGAAGAATTACGTCCTCTGCAGAGATATGGACTTCCCCTCCACACCAAACTGTGACCGGCACTACCGTGTGTTCTGACATCTAATTTACATCTCACTTATTCATTTACTTTTTTTGTAATATGGGGTGCGAATTCTAGGAGTGGTATCAACAGCCTGAAGAAATTGTGTGGTGATGAAATTAGGTAATCATTGAACAGAACTGCGTAACGTCAGAGATGATTAGGCTTTCACTAAAGATAACAAGTATCGTGTGACCTGGCTGCTTTTGGATTGGTATGTACATAGCGTCTTGTCCCAGAACCCATACATCTTCGTGCATATTGCAGCGATAAAATCAAGTCTCACACCCTGCTTCATGTTATTTGACAGACTGGATATATTAACCCCCGGCCTCTGACGTACTTAGCGTTATTAAAGCTGGGAATATCTGAAGTAAAAATTTAATTTAAGTAACGTTTGGGAATTCGCTTCCTGACTTACAGAGAGCCTGCTGCATATAAATTACAAAGAAATTCAGAAAACAATAGATGTTTATTAATAGTATCATATTATAACACATTGAAGCTTCTTTAAAAGTAAAGAATTCTTGATAACGGAAACTGAAATGAATTGTGTAAAGTCGTGTTGGTGTTAGCCAGATACTTTTCGTTTGAATTAGTGTGACTAGATAAGGTTATGCCTGGTAGAAAGGTAACTTTACAAGACAGGAGATTTAGAACAGGTGGTTTATATCACCACCTTGCTTTTAAGGGTTATGAGATGTGCTTTTTAAGTGCAGTGTCTTGCGGGGTATGTTTTATAATATGAATTTCATTTTGGATTCCCCCCTCCAGCATGTTTTCCTGTAGCACCCACCTGTCATTTACATATTATGTTGACAGAAATATCGGTAGTAATAAATTTTACTAGTGACAGGGGGATAATATTGAAGTGAATCTTAAGGGAATAGAATTGCAGAGCGTGGGGTGTATTGCTTTCGATTAAGATAGGGACAGGTGGCGTGGGATTATTAAGAATGTAATGTACTTTCGGATTCCATAAGATGCGTGGAATTTCTTGGTTAGTTGAGGAACCGTTAGCTTCTCAGAAAGGACTGCGCTCCATTGATTTAGTTTGTTAAGAGAGTCTGTGCAGTGTGTTTGTAAGGTTTGTTTCTATTGTATTGCATCCGAATTTGTATTTCCTTCTGAATCCCCTTCGTGTGTTCTGTTACGCACGGAGATTTTTTTTTTTTTCAGACGATGAGCCGTCCGCTTGCGGATCGTCTCTAGGTTTGCCCCCTTGCAGGCATGAACGGTTTTTTTTCCATTTTATCGTTCCATGTGTGAGGCTACCGTCTGTCGATTGGCTAATCCGGGGAAAGTGAAATGCGAGGGCGTTGCCCCGAGGTTTCCTTTTGGGTTTTGATTTTCGTGTCTGAGACTCGTCTTCCTGGTTTCATCTCATCAACTACTGGGCTCTCTCGCTGGCCGGACCAGGAGCATGAGGCTCCATCTCCTGTTATTTTCTCCGAGAAGGCTACGCAGACGTCCGGGATATGTTTTGAGGCAAAGTTTGTTTCGGTCTTTGTATTTCCAAATTGAAGTTTCAGTTATGTTTTATGACGATCCCCGACGTCTCCCTAGCGTTTGCCTCGGGAGGGACTGGTACGTGCGAGTTTACCTGCCCGTAGGTAGAATTACTTTGTTTTGTTTACACGAGTCAAATTGATGTATTTGATTACAGTATTGCTTTCTGTCTTACTTGTATTTTACGCACGATAAATGTCATGTTCGGCCGACTATTATGTTAACTGTAATACGTGTTTTCTGATCGACTGTGGGTTTAAGCATTTGTGTTGTAAGTTTACATGGGCCGATATTTGTATTGTTTGTTGTACTTATTCTTTGGTCGGCTGTGCTTCCTTGTACATATTGTAAACTTACGCTAAGCCGATGGGTATGTGTTTGTATTCCGTAATTTACGATCGGCTGCCTGCGTGTTTGAAAGATTATGTTTCTATTCAACTATTTTCATTGCTTTTGTCATAGCTCTCTATAGCTCTATGTTGAACTTGTTAATGCAGTTACCTTTGTTATTTTATTTTGTGTTGTATCCTGTTTGGATTACTTATCCTCCATAAGACACAATTAACCGGAGTTCGACGGCTCAAAGGAGCGAGGGCAGATTTGTGCCAGTCCTCGGATCAACACCTAGTGGCGCTACACTGTTGGGTAGCTACCCGAGGGCTCAAAAGATTTCCTTCATTAACCTTTAGACGCTTAACTTCAACTATAATTGACGTACCGCACCGCTAACCTCCAAAGTTGCATTTTATATATTTATTCAACAAATATATGCACCGAATATTTTAAACATGGTGTATACTCTCCGTATTTTTCTCTTCAAAATGCAGTTTGTTTCGTAATTCTAACGTATTTTGTTCCTGTATTATTCACATTTTATATACAGGGTGTGCTAAAATTAAAAAATAATTCCGGCTCCGAAAGGTTAAGCAAACAGACTTGGCAGACGTCGTGCCGCCTGAGTAGGTGCGTGTGTGTTTGTATGTCGCCCTGTTTGAAATCTCTAACAATTCGATCAATTCCAAGAAATCGTGAACTGATATTAACGTACTGGAGGACACCACAGGGCCTTGTTTCGCAGCTCCACGCAGTCTGCAAAGACAATACACGGCGGACGCACCGCATTCCAAGGCAGAAGATGCACGGGCTTGACGTATTTTAAAATATTGAAATAATCCACGGTATTGCATCTTGAAAGAAATGAAACTTTTTTCTAAATTGGTACTTCAATAACATGTGAAATTACAATGCGGCTGCCAAGCGAGAATTTCTTTCAACTGAGTGTCTGAAGACGAAAACGAAACATTTGGAGGTGATGAACATATTTACTCGTTGTACATAAACATTGTTATGACGGATATAATTGCGAATTTGCCCAAGATGCGAAACTTGGCCGTCATACTCAACAGAATTAATAGGTCGGGAATCTCTATTTAGGTTTCCAGATAGTTTTTGACAAAAATGAAACTAAACAACTCTGATGCTAATGAACAGGCTGAACTGGACGTTTATGCAGTTTGAATGTGGTCCTACGTTTTATGAGTTCTGATGGGAAATTTTAAATTTTGAACACACGACCTACTTTCTGTAAGAGGTTTCTAGTTTTTTTTTAGACTTTATGTCTCCTATGATAAACTTACATTCTGTTGACATAACTGAATGTATACGAAGAGTCCTGCGTTTTTTCTGTGTAATCGATACATTTCGTACTTCAGCATCACCGGACCCTAACTATCCTCTTCGCTAAGCCATACAGTCCTTGCGATTCGTTATCGCTAATGAATTTATTTTGGTGTCTAATTTTAATACAAAAACTCACGTTCAAAATTGTAATTCAATTAGCAATATATGGAGAACGGAAAATGAATTATGTGGAAAATATATTAAATTATTGAGGTAAAATTGAATGCGATAAAGCAGACTTGTTGAGTAGCTGCAGAGTTCTAAGTTACTTCAGTCAATGTATGGTTGACTATATTTCAGGATGCTTTCCAATATTATTTTCCTATCTGTATTACAGTCTCGAAAAATGTTATTGCACTCAGGTCATCTTAGTAATTAACCAAAGTATTGCACAAATTCTTGTTTTACAAAAAGTTTATTACATTCCTCTACACGTTTCGAGCACTGTTGTACTCATCACCAGGAGGTGAAAATTGTATTATACAGCATCTGGTATCGTCACACCTGTAGGTGGCCGTCCGGTACACAAGTCCTATCTCAACCTGTGCACCGGACGGCCACCTACAGGTATGATGATACCAGATGCTGTATAATACAATTTTTACCTCCTGATGATGAGCACATGGTGGTCGAAACATGTAGAGGAATATAATAAACTTATTATAAAACAAGAATGTGTGCATTAAGTTGGTTAATTACTAAGATTATACTGAGATGCAGGGTCAGCAAAACATCAAAATTTGCACTCAGGTATTCCTGTCAGATGTTTGCAATTTTTGTATTCCCTTCTGTAAATGACTCAAATGTGTTTTGACTATCCGAATAATATTTGGTGATGAAACAGGAATACTGTATTGCTTCTCTGTCCTCCTGTCATTTCCCCTTTCCTCGGCACAATATCTCTCTCCGTTGCCTCTTCTCCCGCAACCTGAGTTGTCTTCTTTAAGTGGTTAATATCTGAAATTGTTGCTGCACAATCTGCACCAGAGATGATAACTGAAAAGTTACCCCTCATTGTACCTGAATGTCGGCCGTAGGGGAATTGCAGACTTCCTAATCTAGAACGCAGAGAGTAATTTTGCGCTTAAAATTTTCTTACTTAACAAGAACCTTCAATTTTTGAATCGCTCTGAATTGCCAGTTCTTCTTACCAACCGCCGAGGCCAGGTAACCATAAGGCCTTAACAGATCAATAACTTTACGTGAATGGAAGCTGCCTTGTGGTCTGGGAACATTTCTACTTTATAACTTGATAGATATCCGCAAATTCTTACATAATATCTGGTTCCCTTTTAAGGTTGTGACCCATTAACCAATGAAGCAACATTCCGTCAAGCACACTAATTATCCGCTGTAACAAGCACCGCTCTTAACACTGTTGAACCCGAAATTCGTTATCGCAGCTATCATAAATCAGGCCTTCCTCTGCCACTACACGCAGTGTCTCACTATGCAAGGTGTCTTAAGTTCCGCATCCTTTTAAGCTAATTGAACGCTAATCATCCTACCATTTGTCTATATATATTAACCTAAAGACAGCATATTATGTGGCACTAAGGCCCAACTCGGGTCTAGGCCGCCTAGTTGTTGAGGTTTCTAGATGACACGCAATTAGACACACACCACACACACACACACACCACACACACACACCACACACACACAACACACACACACACATCACACACACCACAAACACACACACACACACCACACACACACACACACACACACACACACACCACACACACCACACACACACACACACACACACACATAC
>Ga0123354_10005121_pt1 | contig 18925 bp, 14 predicted proteins | sample TergutLab28metaG_2_FD_97872 | JGI IMG/M metagenome (GOLD analysis project Ga0123354, IMG submission 97872) | Labiotermes labralis P4 segment gut microbial communities from Petit-Saut dam, French Guiana - Lab288 P4 | ecosystem: Host-associated > Arthropoda: Insects > Digestive system > Gut ...
ATTAAAAGTCATATTAATTTCACTATTCCAGTTGGTTTTGTGGCAGCATGCCGTGTTGTGTTGTGTTGCCAAGAGTGCCCTGTTATGGATGTGCGTTCTGTGTTTCATGGCGCCATGACACACAGAACACACATCCATAACAGGGCACTCTTGGCAACACAACACAACACAGCATGTTGCCACAAAACCAACTGGAATAGTGAAATTAATATGACTTTTAATAGTGTAACTTTAGCAAGGACGATGGTCCTAGGACCGAAACATGTCGGAGCATCTTTAATGTTTTAAGGTGTAAATTTTATAAATTTATATAAGTGCAGTGGTTGGTAAAATAATTGAGTGTCTCCAATATCAAATTTCACAAAAATTTGTCCAGTGCAAGCCCAGCTGATTCAAGCAAACAAGCATAATAAAGCTAATAAGTTCTTTTTGCAAGTATGCAAAGGCAACTATAAACCTGCACAGCCAATGATAATTGAATCTACATTCCTTCATAGTCCATCCTGCAGAGAAGTCACTATACCAAAAAAATTATGTGCATCCTTAAAACAAAAGCAGTGCAGGTAATTTACACTGTACCTGATCAGTGTAAGGGTAACATTTCCATGAACAATACATACAGTTTTAAACCATCACAATCTACTCACCAACATTAACACACAGTCCAGTATGCTCTAACAGATTTAAACAAGCTTTCAAAGTAACCTTTGGCATACTTGTCTTATTTAATGACTCTTGGTATAAAAAACATACCTAATTTTCAATTTATGGCTATTCATAATCACCAGCAAGGCTACTATGAAAACTTGTGAAGCTGGAGTGACAGTTTGTCATTTAGTGTAACAGCTCACAATATTTACTGTCACAGACTTTCAAAATACAGTACCTTTATTAAATGAATTAGTTTACAGAACAAAAAACCAGTCAGCCACACACAATCTCTGTTGAATGCTATGTTGATGGTTATAAATAATGCAGTACTAGAAGTAGGTACACAGAATTCTGCATTCAGATAGATGAAAAACATTATCACAGATTGTGTGCTGAGTGTTTTTACATGTCTACAATTACAAATAACAGAAAAAAGGCAGAAATGTGAAGCTGTATGTAATAAATTTAACAAAATCACAAGCCATACCAGTTTAAATTATAAAAAATGGATTCTTAAATGGTGTAAGCATTAATTCTATCATTCTTCAAAGTCTCAACACACAGATTGGAACATCTGAAGGGAAGTAGTCATCATTCAGTTCCCTCAGCTTCTTAACCACAACTAATATTGTTGCACACTGGCTTTTCCAGTACTGTGTGGGAAGTGCTGACCAGGCTACCGGTGCAATGCCAGCAGTATTTCAATGTAAACTGGCACACTACTGCCATATCAGCAGTTATGTGACTCAGCTGCCAGTACTAAGTTGCCACACCACAGACAAATAAGCAAGTCTGTTCTCACACCAGATGTCTCATTTTCAGCGTGTAACGGAGGACAAAATCACATCCTTTTAATTTGTCATCACCCACAACTCATAACCATTATACAGCCATTTCAGTGGGATGCCAGAATGTAATACCAAGGAATCGAAATTCAGCATGCAAACATATAAATAGAATGGAATTAATAAAAGCACTCATGATCATGCTATCACCTTTCACTCTAGAACTAAATAATATGTGCAGGTACATATAGGAATAAATAAATTAGTTAAAAAAGCAAAAATGTATTAAGAGGGCAGAAAGTTGAACATACTTGTAAGTACGTTCATCCAGATGTATCTTGGTATGAGCTTTGAATGCTGTGCCAGTTCAGAACGTCTTGCCACACACCTTGCAGCTGTATAGACGGACATCTGTGTGCCATCTCATGTGATGGGAGAGACAATATCGTACTCAGAACCGCATCCCACACACTGTACATGAATAAGGCTTCTCTCCTGTATGAATGCATTCATGCTCCACTTTGTCACGAGGTCGAAAGAAGCCACATCCGCAGAAGCCGCACATGTAGGGGCGCTGGACCATATGAGACTGGATATGTGTTCTCAGAAGATTCATGTTCACAAATATCTTGCCACAATGGATACATGAGTATTCTTTGGTTCCTCTGTGGATTCGTATGTGCATGTTGAGGTGGCCAAGTTTACTGAAGCTCTTGTTGCAAACTGGACAACTGTACCTCAACAGGGAGAAATGTTTTGCCATATGTTCCTGCATATAAACCAAAGTAAACTCTCATACATTTGAACACAAACCCAAGGAAAACCTTAACCCCTTGTCTGGGCATTTAATCAGCCTCCTGTTATGTGTGAAGTGGTGATTGGAATTTGCAGTACAACATTCTCAAACCCACCATTTTCTTGGAGGTCAAAAGTACTGAAACAATATGACAACAAATAGCTGTCTCAGGCTCACTAAATGGTACAGAAAAGCTATGTCTTGCCATCTGTGAATAAGTGAAAATACATAAAATATATAAAAAGACACCCTACTGCTGGGTACAGACCTCATGGGCCTCACCTAACATTCCAAAGTGATGTCACTTTTAACCCTTTGGCCCTGGAGCTGGACATTTACAGTTTAGCACACCATTTAGGCAAAATGTGAATAATTTATGAACCAAGAAAGGTAACATTAGGAAATACATGACATTTTGTGGTGGAATAAACGAAGATGGTGAAGAAAGTCTAAAAAAATAATTAAATATATTTGTTGACTAAATATATAAAAAGCGTAATCTGGGGAGTAACGGTATGCCTGTCCTATATATAGGATGTATGGTGCATGAAGTTAAAACACCATTTCACACCTACAGCATACAAAATCTCCCCCATTAGCCTCCTCATATCTCTATTTCAATTACATCCGACTGCTTCAGCTTTGTTATAAAGAAAGAATATATACTGGACAGCTAAGACCCCTTTATCAGTGGCAGCAGTTTCCTCTTCAGCACATCAAAACCTGCTCTGAGTCCAATCCACCCTCTACCCTATGGCATCATCAGTTCTGTCCCAGGGAATGTAATGGTTTGACAGCAAAGCCTACCAGACACCTCTATATAGCATAAAGGCCTAAAATGTATGCAGCTTAACCTCTGAACCCTCCACACAACTTAATGACATGGTTCTTAAGCATATGTCAGTTTTACACCTACCCTTCACCTCATCAAAGCATTGATATTACTTCCTTTCCAGAGTTGAATAAGAAAACTCTGCTTTTATTCTCACAAATGTAATCTGGAAAAAAATATCCCATGGCTTCAAGGTATATTCGCCAAAAACTGCAAAAGAACAAATTTTCAGAAAAGACACATTATAAGCACATTTAGACCTACAGGTAACATTAAGCCTTTCATGGACAGACATTTATACAATACCATGACCCTGTCTATAGTGCGTTTTCACATTAAAAATGAGGGTAAGTTTTTTAATGCTCACCCTTCTTTCAAAGTTAAAGGTGTGGCCATGTTTTACCCAGATGACATTATTGCGTGAGAAATGCTAAACACACACACACAGCTGAACTTACAACACAATTTCTGTAAGAATTAAAGCTCAAGTTATCGTCTTTGATTTTTAGATATGAGATTTATAACAGGCAAAATATATAGATCTCTAATCCATACCAATCAAGGGAACAAAAACCAACACAACAAAACCATTCAATTTGTATAAGTATACATATTTTTATGTCATAAAGAGTGGCCAACTGTCATTGATTTACCAAAGTAAACCTTGGCATTTGACTCTTTTTGAAACCAACACTCCCTGAGGATGACTGTAAAATGGGTCACAACATGTTACTCTAATAATAAATGAGTGCTGATGTAACACCTGATGTGGGCAGGTGTTAGTTCTTTGTGACGTATTCATTCGTGTCAAGATTTATGACAATTAAGAATAAATGTAATGATTTGGAATAAATATATCAAAACAACAAGGTAATAGAAAATTAAATGGTGCTAAGTATGTAATTTTATGTTTGATGATATCCCTCAGCCTACAAACCCTGTCAAACATACCAGAGTATTAAAATAACAGCACTAATTATGTTGAACAAACTGTCTTCTATCAGAGTACATTAATTTACATATGCAGCAGCATATGTCATTTGTAACCTAAATTTTAAAGTAAAAGATGCTGTCTCTACTTAGAAATAAGTATCAGTATCACATAGAAACCTGTCTGATATATACACAAACAAGTTAGGATCTCTTGGGATCCTGTTATCAGCAGGTTATACCCACCTCTTTACAACTCTTGTTTATCTCCTTGTGACACCTAACAAAAGGAGAAGTGTTCTTGTGCCGTGCGTCTTCCTCCTCAGGTATTGCAGCTTCTGTCATTACATAACGTGCCTGATCCACCACTTTTTGCCCTTCTTCTTCCTCCTCAGCCTTTTCCTGCAGCAAATGTTTCTGCCAGTGTACTCGCAAGTCCTCATTATTGCTACATGACCTGCAGCATACTTTACATACAAGCAAATTGAGCTCCCTGTTCTTTTCTTCCTTGTCATTCATGTCCTCATCCTTCATTCCCTCACCATCTTCACTCCTCTTCACAGGTAACAGTCGCGTGTGCACCTTCATGTGCTGTCTCAATGTTCGATTACTAGAACACATGTTATGGCAAACTAAACACTCCAGGGGGACCTTCAGTTTTGGTTGATCATGAATCTTTTTATGTAACTTCAAAGATCTTATTGTTCTGAATGTCACATCACACGATTCACATTTCACAGGGTTGTGTAACATCTGCATGTTGTACTTCCTCTTTGCCATGTTGGGGATCTCAGTCTTAATGTCATGAATAGTTTCCATGTGGACTTGCATTGCTTTCATGTCACTAACATCCTCATCACACAACTTACACACCAGCATACATGCTTTAGGAATGGTACAAGAATGTCTCTTGAATGCAGACACATTACCAAATTCTTTCTGACAAGTACTGCAAATAAATACAGATATTGCGTTCTCTGTACCCTTGTCACCAGGACTCATAATTACCTTTACTTCTGGCACTCGATTTACCCCAAGATATGGCCCTGGTCTAGTTCCACGACCTCCTGCCCCTTTTAATAAAAAATTGCCACTAAACAATTTCTCAATGCTGGTTCTTGTGTCCTTCTTGAAGAGCGGCCTTTTGTTCTCCTTCTTCAGTTCACCAAGCAACGGCACCGTGGGCACTTCAGTTTTATTGCTTAGGTTGGGAATGTCACTCTTTGATACACCTTCAGCTCTAGTTTCCCAAAATCTGCCAATTTTCACCTCTTTGCTGACGTATTTTAGCTCACCACTGAAACGATGTTTATTGATACGAACAGGAGGAATGACCCGTTTTTGGCCAGGAACAATTTGCTTTATTTTCTCTTCATCTGCAATTACTCGAGTCTTTTCCTTCAAACATTTATTTCGCCTCACATTTCCAAGACCTTCGCTATTAATGGCGGCATTATTCAATGCATTTATCTGGTTTCTGCGATAAATTTCTGATGTCTGTTGGTGAATTTCAGAAAAAGTGGACACCAAATTTTTTGCATCTATTGTCTCTTTCAGTTCTGCTCTCTCACTGTCATCATTACACCCAGGCGAAACTTCCATGTGTGTCATCTGCTCATCATTGTTTCTCAGAACTGTCTTTGAAGCCCTGATCAGCTTGTCAAGAGTAGTTTGCTTAGCTTGTGGCACCTGAAAGTTAAACAAACATTATAAAATAGGGTCATTGCTTTATCTGACAACTACCTGCTGCCACTTCCTGTTGGCTCAATTATCATATTAATGTAGCCCACTCGGCCAACCGCCTACATGTGCAGAAGATTTGCAGCAGGAAGTGATAAACAACAGTTCTCTGATAAAACACGCACACTACAGAATGGATTTACTGAACTCCAAACTAATTATAGGGTTAATTTCAGAGATTAGCAATGAGTACTCTGTGACATAAGTTAACAACAACACATGTTAAAAAATTATGCTTCGCTTCAAAAAGATCTGTAATATTTTTAAAATTGTCTAAAGTAAATCACCTTTCATCATTCAATGATCAACTGCTGTGCTAAGATATAATGAAATATTTTCAGCAAAGTGTATATACTTGTGCATTACTATCTCTTTGTATGTCACATCACATATTATGGCAGGTATAGAGCAACAATTTGGAAAAATGTGCTGTCCCTCTGAAAAGTCAGTACCTATAACCACCCTTCACTGTGTCACATCCCAGAAGACAGTGGTCTTCAGACACACCACTGTCACAATGTTTCCTCTCCTGAATCATCACTCATAAATTCAGATGTCAGATAAGTACTATCCAAATTATGTTATTACATTATCTCAACACTACTACGTTAGTCAAAAGAGATGAAACGGGGGGGATTTATTCTAGCTTTGGCCAGTCTGAAATCAAAACAACTTCTACACATCACCATCAAGTCTTGGGCACATACCTCAATAACTACTTCCTGACCACCATGGTACATTCTTATGTGTTCCATTACAGAATCAAATGTGATCCCACAGCTTGAGCACGAATACTCTGAAACACCCATTCGTCTATTGCGTGGACGTTCCATTTCGGGTAAAATAGTTTTGGACTCCAAGCTACCATTCACTGCTTCACCAGTTAATGTTAAACTGTCCACTACTGCACCACACTCCTGACCATCCAGTCCCACCAACTCATTTGTTTCAAGACCAGACATTTTTTCAGGTAGGGCCTCTTGTGATCCAGCAGAATTCTCAACCATCACTTCACAGTTCCCACTCATGTAACTCTGCTCCATTACACCTCTGAAATCTAACACACACAAACCATTACCTCGATAAGAAACTTGTATGATAAGCATGGTTCAAATTAAGTACCAAAGCAACACCTTAACTACAGAGATTCCAGTGGTTAGTAGTTTAACATTCACCCTTCTTGGATGTTACACCCTATCAACTGGTAAATATATACAAATTTTTGGAAGCAACGTCAGTATAACTATTTACCAGTAAACACAGAGAATCATGCCAGAAAGCTCAAATCTTCAACAACACTGCTGTGAGAACTTCAAACCTTGCACACTGCCATGTCGATTGGCAAACAGCTATAAGCTTGTAACTATTATCAACAGAGCACTATATCCCACAACACTTAAATCTTCATCGACATGACTGTGAGAAATGCAAATCTTGCCAACTACAGTCCTGCCATGTTTTCACAAATTCTGGTGCAACTTGCACATATGTAGCGAGTCCCAGTAAAGATAGAAGAATGCAGCACTGTTATCACATCTTCATTTCAGCAGTGTACACTGATATGTGTGGCTGTAAGCGCAAGTGGTCATAATACAGCCGCAAACACTGTGGCAGTGGTACAGAACTTACAGGTAAAATACATAACTGGTAATGTACCTGGCCATCATGCAACTGTCTGCCAATAATATTTTAAGGCAGACAGTGGTGAAAGATGACATGAGCAATCATTAAATCCTGACACAATTTTCACAAATGAAATAACAGAACTACAGAGTAACTCAATAAAAGCAACTGAAACAGCAGGTGTGTACATACTAGCCACAGTGTTCAAGCTCATTATTTCTAAGCTGACTGGCATAGTGACCGACCAAATCTGACAGAAGAACCCAAGGTTCAACATCTCCAAAACCCAGACCATGAACCAAAATCCTAAATTTACCTTAAAATAGTGGGACATCAAATCTACAATGCAGCAACGCCATAAATTCCATAAGAGCAGAAACAGGAATTTATAGCACACAATTTTAAAATTTCATTACTGACAATCTGTCATATCTGTATAAAGAATGTTGGCATTCAAACACAGCAGTGGTTCACAACCTTTCTGGTATCGTGGACCTCTTACAAAGCTCACTACTTCTGCTGAACCTCCCTCAAATAATCCCAATTCGCAGACCCCTAAGGCACAACTTGTGATAACAATTAACCCTTTGGCGCCAGAATTTTATCTTTCGCGCCGGAATTAAATATCCCCCCCCCCCGTCCACTTTAATGGCCGTTTGGCCATTTAAAGGGCTCATTGCACGATATATATATATGTCGTTCGGCACCAAAGGGTTAAAGTTTGAATAATTACAAACAAGAAACCCATCTTGCTTAAGTGGTCATCAAAACTCATTAAAAAAGCTACAAAACTGTGAGCCATAACAGCAACAAAACCAAGATCAGGGAAAGCTTAAAGGTAAAAATCTTATGCTCCACTAAACACAATCTATTCAACTTGACGACTTCTTTGGCACGAGTCACAGACCCTTGGTTAAGAAACACTGTGTTATACTGACAGTCCAGATAAACAAAGTCTGTTAAATAAAAGAGAATAAAATATATTCAATAGTTTTTCCTTCCAACTTGGGAAGAGTCCGCAGATCACACTCTCGTAACCACTAATTTTGTAGCCCATAAATCCTACCGTTATTAATACCAATCAAAACTATAAGTGCTGCACTGCATAATGTATTTTCTCTTTACATTTTATTAAGTGTACACCAGATTACATAATGCAAAAACAGGTAAAAATATGTAGTGGGGGACCCAAGATGGGAGGAAACATAGCATTCACAACATACTGAAAGAAAAAGAATGAAGGGAAGCCAAAATCCAAGCAAACACTAGATAGCTCTTTGTATTATCTGTACATCATGGCAGAAGATTCCCATGAAATGACCCTGAACAGGAACATCCGACCGAGTATACAAACATATCAAAAGCAGAGGAAAATGCTACAAAAGGACAGAAGAGGAAAGATTATAGGTTACATAAGACTGCAGGCCTCTTGACAACGGAGCCCGCACACAGTGGGAACAATGTTAGAAGAGTAAGATAAATACAAAAGTAAATAATTAAAAACAAACTGATTGGCCACAGGGCTCAAGAATATATCAGCAGCAAACTTAAAAAATTACACAAGACTGTCACATAATGCATCAGTCAGTCTGTCATTCAGTAAGAAAATAGGTGTTCAGTCACTTGGCCACTGACAGCCATATGACATGCTTGTGAGTAGATGAGGATCTAATTAGGGTTACTTCAACATGCAACTGTGGCAAGAACATGAAGCTCATACTACCATGCCCTACAGCAACATCTAATTCCTGTTTTGTGATATCCATGTATTCATTCTTGATGAGAGTTGTCTCCTGGATATCTCCATCTGACACTAGGCACATAGATTCCAAATCATCCAAATGGGGGTCGGCAGCAACTGAAATTACTTCCTGCATTACTTCCTGGAAAATAAAAGTGTTGAGAGAACTTTTTTTTTTGGAACTCTAACTTAGACAACTGTCAAGCATAATTTTTACAAGTTTTTTTCAAGCACTGCCAGCAACCACTACAGAATGCTCCCCAAAACCACACCCCCTCCCCCAAACTAATATCGTGATTTCCTGAGATGTGATACCATGCAGTTTACACAAACTTGTTCACACCCAAAACTGTACGCAACTCATAACATTTATCCCATTATAATTCTCCATTCAATTAACACGTCACTACACAAATCACATCATTAATTTGCATATTCAAGTCAAATCTGTTCTCAGTTTAGTAATTATATGAAATAGCAGACCACACTTACAAACACCCTGACATAGTGATAATAATGAATACCTTCTGTGTGACCAAAATCTACATGCGTGTAATCATACGAAAATCTAAAAAGGCATATTTTTGTGCACTAATACCTTACATAATAAGTTCAGGTAATTTGTTTTGCTGAATGTAAAATGACATCATCACAGCCACATAAAATCCACATTTGGCTTTCACTTTGAAAGTTGTAAATGACAGACTACTGGGGCACAGCATATGAATTTTCACATGCAGAAAGAACATATTAATATAAAAGGTTTTGTACAAAACATCCCTCATGTGTTATAAATTAAATAGGAAACTAAAGTAGTGTGTCAGACGATGATGGAAGGCCTACAACAGCATAAAGCCAAGAGGAAGTAAATTAAAAACACTCCCATCATACAAGACTCTGAAGTCATGTTTGACTACTTGTTGGGAATGATAAACAATGTCATTAAGTGGGAATTGCATACTGCATTTAAACTGTTCAATTATCATCATGGCGGCGATACAGTCTGGTATGAATACATTGGTCTCACAAAACTGCGCAAAAAATGATGTAAAACAGAAATTAAGTTGCAATTCTTGTGTTGAGTATCAATATAAACTGGAAGAATTGGTTCTAGAATTATCATCAGCGAAGAAGATAATCCAGCTGCTCCAAGAAGACCAAAACACCTACAACGACCCTACATTAGCAAGAACTCCTGAAGAGGGACGAAACTCGCATGTGAGTAATGAACTAAATAATACCTGGAAGATAGCCATTGACAAATCCAGAAAATTTAAAAAACTAAATGACACATCAACTGATCAACTCCCAATACCGATAATCCCAATCACGAATCGATACCATGCACTCCATAACCTACAAAATGATGCGGAACTACCTTGTATCATACCAAATCAACATATTAAATACCATCACATCAAGAAAGTGACAAGGGACAGGAAAACCACACGTAGACGAATAAAACAGCAAAAGAAAATAGTTGTGATTGGCGATAGCCACGCGCGTGGACTAGCAAGTGAACTTCAAAACTATCTAGGGCATGAATACTCAATCTCAGGAACAATAATACCTGGTGCATGTTTAAATAACATAACCCAACTAGCAAATAAAGAACTTACAAACCTAACTAGACAGGACACAATCATAGTATGGGGAGGATCCAATGATGTGTACAAAAATGAAACGCAATCTGGCCTCAAATGCCTGTACACTTTCGTCAATTGAAGAACAAATACAAATATTCTGATCCTAACGATCCCCATAGACACGATCAATCCCCACACTCATGTGTAAATAAAGAAATCCAAACCTACAACAGAAAGCTACATAAAATGATGAAGAACTTAGATGGAATTAAAGTAGTTGATTATGGTCTAACCAGGGAGGATTTCACACGCCATGGACTACATATCAATGCAAAAGGGAAAACGAAAGTTGCAAACAAAATTACACAAATTTTAACCCAACCTTCTAAACAAAATGATGTTACGTCAATACCAATGCACTGGATAGGAACAACTGCAGACCCTGCCCAACCTGGAAGTATGACCGAAGTCTCAAAAAAGGTAACCACACACCAGAACGACAAACATGAAGATGGGAAAGAAGTAAAAGGAGCTAAATTACCATCCCAAGATACAACCCCAGACCCTGCCCGTCGAAGAAGTATAATTGAAGTCTTAAATAAAGAACTTACACATCAAGAGTGCGACGAGCATGAAGAAGAAGGAGAAAAAAGGACAAGCTACCACCACAAAATCATACACAACAAAAAACGTCATGTAGAAGAAAAATGATTCCACATACTAGAACAGACGATTTTTTATGGGGATAAATTGTTCCAAGTTAGAAGACAAGGGCCCTTCACCTAGTGTTACCTGCAACTTTAACCACCTGAACAAAAACAGTATACCCTATCAAAATCAAACCACATATACCTTTAACGTAAAACAAAAATTTTCTAAAGGAAGTAAAAAACTTGAATTTGTCAATAGCAAAACAATAAACCTGAAAATATTTCATCAAAATATTAGAGGGCTTAGAAATAAAATTGATGAACTAAATTTGCATTTATTGGAGTGTATTCCTCAAGTACTATGTTTCACAGAACACCACTTTAAGGAATTTGAAATTATTAATACACGTATAAATAATTACAATTTGGGCGCTTACTATTGTAGGAAAACTCGGAAATTTGGCGGAGTGGGAATATTTGTACATGATACCTTATCATGTACACCTATTGACCTAATTGAATATTGTAATAAGCAGGACCTAGAGGCATGTGCTTTAAAATTTAAAATCCTAAACAACGCCTTTTGTATTCTGTGTATATACAGGCCACCAGCAGGAAACTTTGAAACTTTTATACATTTACTTGAATCCCTACTTAATAAACTATACACAAATTCCATAAATTTAATTATTTGTGGTGATGTCAACATTAATTATCTTAAGGCCTCCAATTATAAAATCAAACTAAACTCCTTACTGGCAACATATAACCTATACAGTGCAGTAAACTTTCCCACTAGAGTTACCAAACACTCTTCCACAGCTTTTGACAATATTTTTATGAATAAAAATTCAAATTCAAACTATTCGATAGAATCTCTCATCAATGGCCTGTGAGACCATGACGCACAAATACTGGTATTGGTATTACAAAACATTAATATATTATCACAAAAAACACAACCCACAATTATAAGACAAATAAACAAAACTAACATAGCACAATTTAAACTACACTTAAGTGAAGAAAACTGACCAAATACCTTTAGTGAAGAAGATATGGAACTAAGTTTTAATAATTTTTTAAACGAATATCTTAGGATCTTCAATCACAGTTTCCCTCTTAAAAAATATTGTAACAAACATACAAACCAAGGTTGGTTAACCAAAGGAATTAAGATATCTTGTCATCACAAAAGGGATCTTTACATGTTATGTAAAGACATAAATAACCTTAAGATAAAAATTTATTATAAAACATACTGTAAAATCCTATCTAAAGTTATCAAGATGGCCAAAAGGCATCACTTCAATAACCCTATTATGCATTCTAAAAATAAATACTAGAGTCTCCAAAGATAAATTACCCTTAATTATTGAAGGTAAATCCATAAAAAACTATCATGACCTGGCTAAGGTTTTTAATGATTACTTTATTAATGTCACCAACACACACCAAACAAATGATATGAATACAAACCTACAGGCACTTAGCAACTTGTACTCAGTGTTTAACAAACCACATCCACAGCTCAATTTGACACCAGTAAATGCAAAGGAAATAAAAGATATTATCCAGACCTTAAAATGGAAGAGTTCATGTGTTTATGATGAAGTACCCTTAAAAATCTTAAAAATTAGTGCACCTTACATTATTTCTCCACTCATATACTTGTGCAACAAGTCAATGAGTACTGGAATGTTTCCCACACGACTAAAATACTCACAAGTAGTCCCTATTTACAAAAAGGGTGATAAACACGAGCTATCGAATTATAGGCCTATTTCTCTATTAACCTCCCTTTCAAAAATTTTTGAAAAAGTAATATACAATCGACTATATGACCATGTAACGCGTTATGAAATACTAGCAAAAGAACAGTATGGATTTAGAAATAACTATTCTACAGAGAAAGCTATTTACCACCTTACAAATAATATTTTTAAAGAACTGGACAACAGACAGCTAGTGGGTGGCATATTTTGCGATCTGTCCAAAGCCTTTGATTGTGTGAATTATGACATTCTGTTAGCAAAACTGGAATTCTATGGTGTCAAGAGTCATGCACACAAGTTGATAACCTCATACCTGAAAAACAGATATCAGAGAGTGATAACTAGAACAAATTGCTCTAATACTTGTTACTCAGAATGGGATGAAGTGAAAAGACGAGTTCCCCAAGGATCTGTACTTGGGCCTCTGCTTTTCCTAATTTACATTAACGATCTCCCAGGCTCAATAAACCACATATGTTTACCCACCTTGTTCGCAGATGATACAAACATAATCTGCACTCAACTAAATTACAGTAATTTTAAAGAAGAGATTGAAACAATACTGCAAAATACAAATAAATGGTTTTTAACAAACTTATTACATCTAAATTTTAAAAAACAAATTCTGTCCAATTTTTGCTAAACAGGCTAAAAATACTCTAAACTCTATTGCTTATGAAAAAAATTATATTTTAAACTCTGATAGTACAAGCTTTTTAGGTTTGATTTTGGATGAAACTTTGTCTTGGAAATTACATATTGACCAACTATGTTCAAAATTAAAATCAGCCTGCTTCATACTGAGAACGTTGTCATCTATATTAACACAGCAAAATATGAAGATAATTTACTTCTCTTATTCCCACTCTATCATGACGTATGGTGTGATTTTCCGGGGAAACTCAACGGATAGAAACAATGTATTTAAACTTCAGAAAAGGGCCATTAGACTTATCACAAATTCTAGCAACAGAACTTCATGTCGAAGATTATTTAAGGAACTGGGTATACTCCCATTGCAATCTCAATATATATTATCACTTGCACTATTTGTGGCTAAAAACGTGGAATTATTTATGCCAAATTCAGACATTCACACAAAAAATACCAGAAGTAAATCTAACCTTTTTATTCCTCAGACAAGATTAGCTAAATGTCAAAAAGGTGTATACTTTGCCGGTATAAGAATCTTTAATTTTATACTTGAAAACATAAAGAAAGTCTCTGATAACACAAATAAATTTAAAAGTGAACGTTAGAAATTCCATCTATTGGGTTCGTTTTATTCTGTTGAAGAATTCTATGGATGGACATCCAAAAGAAGTCTTTATGCTTTATATTTTTAATCAACATTTTCGAACTACATTATATGTGTTTTATTATAAGGTATCGACCCCAAGTGTTATAAGTTTCGGATGTGGGGATATCATGCATATACAGACATACTAGTACAAGAAGGATATGATATTGTTAGCATATTCACTCCTATGATATGTCCACATTACAAATTAATTATAAGCTAACAACTGAATGTTTTCACAGTTTGTACTCGTATATTGTATTTGAATGACTATGATAATGACATGTATATTGGCATGCATTTATCTATTATATATATTTCATTTTATATCTCTGTACTATCCTGAGTATTTTGTCTCTATGTATCAATCATTGACAGGTTCTATATCTAGTGGGCTTTTAGCCTTGTACGGATTTGAAGAACGCAATAAAAGAATTAAGAACTAATTTAAGAACATAAAAGGAACCCAATGTTAAATATCACAACCTGTTACAGGTCACCTTACCTTACAGACATCAGAGCTCATATTTCCTGGATTATTTATCTCTGTAGCAACTTCTGTTTCAGGTGTTTCATCTTCATGCATTATCAATTTATCTTCCTCAGCCAAGCCTTCTGCCATAACCATATCAGAGTCTGGTGCATATTCTTCAATATTACTCACAAGTTCTGCTTTTCCACACATACCATCCAAATGATCAGCAAGCTGAAGAATGCTATCAAATCGCTGACAGCATTCAGGGCAGTAAACATTATCTGTGATACTCAGCAAGTGATATCTGAGTGACAGCTGGTTTGAAAATTTTTCATCACAACACAACGGACAAACTAAAATTCCCATGCTGGCAAAATAAAACTGATGTGAGTGAAATGACGCACAAATCAACAACAGCTGTGCCTACAACATTAAAAAAAATGACTAAGTAGGACAAATTAGATGTCATAATTATGTGCAATACTTAACAGCCTTACCAGAGACGGTTAAATACACACCACTAAACTTAGCTTATTGCTTCAACAAGTGTCAAACGCATTTTAACCTTACACAGAGTTTGTTACAGAAATACCATACACTCACCTAAATTATTCTACATTAGAATTCACACGCCGTACAAACAGGGGATACAAGACCATCGGTCTGTGTTACCGTCGCATCATTAACCACGCTTTCATAACTGTTCCGAGTATCATGCAAAATTTCTAAGTTGCCAAACGAAACGTCGCGAAACACACGTAACTATTCATCGCCGTGGTTAACCTTTCATCTCTGGACCAGAGTAGCCAACGTCTCGACGGTAAGTCGCTAACAAGCCAAAGTAATCCGATATTTTTCAAGAAAGGAAAAAGGTCACTAATCTTGAAACTGTATGGGTTATAAAGATAAAAAGTAAAAGATAAGAGGTAAAAGTTCTTCCTGTTCACCTCATGAAGGCACACAGGTGAAGGAGAGGTATAGCTCCACTCACTCTAAACGTGGCATGTACATGGTGAGTAGTCAGCCTCAAACCCGGCTGCTTTACTCCAAATAGAACTGAAGTACTTTTTGAACAGGAGGCTGGGAGGGCTTGCCGAGAGAGTCTGGACGTTTTTGGAAAAGGGGTGAATCTCAACCCTACCGAGATTCGAAACCCGGCCCGTCTAGCCCTAGCATAGTCACAGTATTGCCTACGCTATCCCGGTTTCCTGTCACTTGCTTACAAGCTTATTCTGTAAATAGTAAAACAAATGAAACTGAAAGTTTAAAATGTCTTATAAAAGTCCGTGGTCGCAATGTTTCATCGAAGTCTGTAGCTCCACTTCCCGAATTCTAATTGTTCTTGTAAGTGGTCATCGTATCAACGAGTTCCAAAACTGACCTAAATGGTTCATAATTACAACACTTACCCAGACAGTGAAACCCACTCCACATAACGTAAATTGCTTTGGCAGTGCCGATAAGCATTCGATTGCACATTTGCGACTTCAGTAGGTTAAATTGGTTGACCAGACGCTCTACATTTGCATTCGAATGCGGCAGGCTCAGGAATACCTCTGATCCATGAGTTCCTGTATTTCACTGCTGGCACTAAAGCTCTTACAAAGGATTTGTTCTCGCAGAATCCTGTACTGCCCGACCTCAAACCAGAAAACAACAGTTTTTGTAGTGTTGACAAATTTGAAACAATTGATGTTCCGCCACACATAGTCGTAACGGGGGTGGGGTGGGGGGGAACAAAAGCCCATCCAATATTTTTTCTATCCATGAACATTTTTTTTCCCCGAGTTGAAGAAGGGCATATGAAAACTTACCAATATTTTCTGAATGATTGAGTGCTGTAAAGACAGAAAAAAAATGAAAACCCTAAGTTTAAACGAATCTTCCCCATCTTTCTAACTTGACTTCTTCGTTTAACCCCCCCGCAATTTTTCTAGTCAACTTAAGCCTGTGCTGCCACAGACTAATAATAGCCATATTTATTGTCTTGGTCCTTATCCACAAATTTCAGCTAGATATACAGTGTTTTTAATAGGTATTTCGCCAGTTGACCATGAATATGAAGCTCTTTTACTACACCCGACAAATACGTCTCATGACTGCAGCCGCGGGTTCCCGGTTCGCGTCGAAATCTTTCCAAACGATGCCACTTGTATCCAGCATTGGCGGTCGCAGGGAACAGTTGGCACCAATGCAAAAAATGCGTTCAGGAATCGGCCACGGCTGGTATCTGTTTGAAATGAGGAATACTCAAGACATTTTGATGTATACATCAAAATATCCTCTCTAAAAACGGACGCTCTTCTATATTATACTTCGTCATCAAGATGTCTAGTCATTCCTTAGTTTGATTCTGAAGAGTCCGAAGAGTAGCTAGACGGAAACCGCTTCTGTCACCAAGCCACAGTTTAAATCCATTTGGTTTAATGTGGCACCCGGGTAGCTCAGTCGGTATAGCGACTGACTACGGGCTGGACGGTCCGGGATCGAATCCCGGTGGGGACGAGGTTTTCCGCCCGTCCAGACCGGCCCTGGGCTCCACCCAGCCGCCTGCTGCTGACCACTCACCCTCCTCTAGTGCCGCGGTCATGGAAGAGTAGAGCTATACCTCTACCCACCCTTTGGGCCACACCGTGTCTGTACCGGGATCACTTTACTTTTTTAATGTCTTACCAAACTGTCGGCCTTGTCATGCATTGGGTCAAAGATCAACGATTTCATCTTGTGTTGTGTAGTGTGGATTGTAGATGGCAGCAGAATTTATAGTCGCGTTGTTCCATTTGGCGTATTACGTTCAACTTACAGTGTTGCTAGACAGCAGCAGTAAAGGCGGTGTCTGCTGGTGTCAGGAACGTGATGGTCCTTGTGCGAAGCTATAGCCAGGGTGTAAAAACAGAAGTTCAGGTAATCCATTCTTCAAGACGCAGTGGTAATTCTATAAACATGTGGGAAACTTTCACTTCCAACTTTATGGGCTAGGGAGGGGATATACCTTATTTTGTACTGATGGTTGGGGAATCTGTGGAAGATAATGACCGTTTAAGGCCATAGATTCTTCTGACAGTCATTCAGAGCCATGTATTTTCAGCTTGTCAGTGGATTGCTTTATATTCACAATGCAGTCAGCTATGTTGTTTGATCTCCAGCATTCACTGACACTAACATAGCTGCTTCTCGCTTGCATCCTGCGGTTCTTGAATGCTGTGATATTTCCCCCTTTCAGATGGGTATGACCAAGATATGTAGATGCCCTGCGGCATTAGGAAGGAAAAGAAGACCTTGAATCCTAGATTCTGGGACTCCAAACACAGTTTCCAAACTAGCCCTTACTGGCATTTCTTTCTGTCACATGACTGCAGGACAGTCTAACAACCTTTCCTGTGTCTCATCTTCCAGCCTCATGCATAAGACCCTTTTTGCCGTTCCCTGTAAGTGTTCTGATGACATAGCAAGAAACTTCTGCACCCAGTAGAACACAGAACTTAACACTTCTCTCACTTCTCTGCGATGGGCCAATCACTCATCCAGGGGATTCCTACCAAGTGCGGTGTGTCTTGAGTGTGATCGCATTACTTCAACAATGACGATGCCTCAGCCTACTATGATTGTCCATCCACGAAAAAACAAATAAACAAACAAACAATACCGTTTTAGGTGTAATAATATTTCAAAGGTTATTTTCTTATGGAAGTTGATGAAACGGCACTTTTCCACATAAGAATGTGTATTTTAGACTTTCAGATGGTGATTGAAGTATTGGTGCATGTAGGTTGTTATACAGCTTGTGACTGAAAGCTACAGAACAATCTACATGTGCACACACATTGTATTACTCAACTCTGCAAAAAAAATCATTCACCTTCAAGGTGCAATATCTACAATAACCCAACTTCCATTTGTCAAACACCCACAAGAACGTGAATACTTCAATCATTTCGTTTCCTCTTGCATCCTCACTTTTAAGTGACCACGATTTCTTCATGTTGCATTCACAGGTATGGCAAATGTTTCACAATGATAATGCAGGCAGTGAACTAGCAA
>Ga0123354_10005125_pt1 | contig 18919 bp, 10 predicted proteins | sample TergutLab28metaG_2_FD_97872 | JGI IMG/M metagenome (GOLD analysis project Ga0123354, IMG submission 97872) | Labiotermes labralis P4 segment gut microbial communities from Petit-Saut dam, French Guiana - Lab288 P4 | ecosystem: Host-associated > Arthropoda: Insects > Digestive system > Gut ...
ACTAGTAAGACAAATCTGGGAGGAGGAAAGGATACCTGAAGAATGGAAAGAAACAATAATAGTTCCTATACACAAAAGAGGAGACAGAGATAGGTGTGAGAATTACAGGGGAATAGCACTGGGAAATGCAGCTTAACAAAATTTTGTGGAATATAATATTGGAAAAATTAAATCATATATAAAAAAAGTTATGGGGGACCATCAAAATGGATTTAGAGATGGAAGATCGGTAATTGACAACATATTTGCATTGAAAATAATGAAAGAGAAACCCTGGGAATATAATTGGAGTGTACAATATTTATTTATTGATTTTCAAAAGGCATGTGACTATACCTAGAGATACACTAAGGGAATGTATGAAAGAATTTAAAATTCCTAATAAATTAATAAATATGTGTAAAACATGTGTACAAAAGACAAGAAGTGCAGATAGAATAGAAGGAACATGGTCATCTTTTTTTGAAAATAAAACAGACTTGAAACAGGGTGACCCCTTATCACCAATATTATTTAATTTGGCATTACAAAAAGTGATACAAAGTACAAAAATGGTTCCTAGTGGTATAAAGATTGGTAAAGAACAACTGAATATACTAGCATATGAAGAAGGCATTGTATTAATTGGGAAAAATTAAATAGAAATAATAAAACTTTTTATAGAATGGAAAACATTGGCAGAAAGTTCAGACTACAGATAAACCAAGAAAAGACAAAATATATGATAGTGGAAAGGAAAAACAGTTTAAAGAAAAATAAAATATGACATTTGAAAATAAAAAATTACAATAGTTGAAATTACAAATTTGAAAGGGTGGAAGATTTTAAGTATTTAGGAGTTATACTTAATGAAGATAACAATAACCAAATAGACTTGCAAGAAAGAATAAAAAATGCTAACAAAACATATTTTATGCTACAAAATTTTCTTAAAAATAAAAACATATCACAGTAACTAAAATTAAGACTAAAGAACACAATACTAGACATAACGTTAACGTAGGCATAAGAAATTTAGACAACTAACAAAGAGAGATAGAAAGCAATTGAACATTTTTGAAAGGAAAGTGTATAGAGGAATTTTAGGCCCAGTATATGACAATGAAAAAGAAAATTGGAGGATATTAACCAGTAAAGAAATTTATGCAAGTGTTAAAAAACCTAGTATAATAGAGACAATATGGTTAAATAGCTTACATTGGTTTGGGCATGTACAGAGAATGGAAGAAAATAGAATTCCCAATAGGGTATTATATATGAATTTGGGAACAACAAGATTGAGAGGAAGACCAAGAAATAGATGGCAAGATGAGGTGAAGAGGATGGAAGAATAATTGGTGGAGAAGGGTGGCAGGAAAAAGTACGTAACAGAGAGGAATGGAAGAAGCTCCTGAGAATGGCAAGGAATCGTCGCATTCTGCACACTCCAATGGAATGAATGAATGAATGTGGCTAATTTAAAATATTATTTTATCATTCCAAGTAGTATTCAAGCCCTATGTGTACTAAAACCAGAAAACTGTCTGATATAAGCTGTGGTTGGTATATAAATTACAAGGAAAATTTTAAAATTAAGGCAGGGAACACTCTGATCCTGAGAACTTAATTCTTTCGGACTTTGATGCGCACAAGGAACGTAGTCATCATTGATATTTTACTATTTGTCCCAACTCTGGCATCAAGGCTTGTATCCCAGTTTAGAAGAAAATGGTGTCAAGTGTCAGTGGCCAGATGATGACAGCATGCTTCGCTGTGGTGTCTGTTGTAAACTGATTGGCGGCCAGAGGTGGAAGTCACGGCATGAGATCAGGACTGTAGGGAGGGTGAACCTGAACCTTCTAGCAGTAGTGGTATAACCATTGACAAGTTTGGCAGTATGGGCCTGACTGTCAAGTGATTTGCAGTAGACACTGACGTGCAGGAAGCTTTCACCTCCTGGCTACAGTTGTGGGAAAGTGGTGCTTTCTATGCCTGGATTGAAACCTTGGTGTCAAAGTGGGTCAAATGTCAGTGGTGACTGCATAGTGCTCTAATTGGCACCATCTGTTGCCCATGTGCCATATATGCATTAAAGTCATAATAAAGCTTGTGGCACCAGAGTGTTTGTTACCTTATTTTTTTGAAGTCTTTGAAGTATGAATTCTTGCGAATACACTCTGCACCCTTGTAACCACATTCATACTGTGTGAAGGAGTTGATATTGAGTTACCACTTAACTGGAGAAGCATCTGTCTGCTGGAAAATTGGTGAGGGTTTCCTATGGATGGCCCTAAAGTTAAAGGGAAGTGTATGCAAAAATACAGGAGATGGAAATTGAATTTCATTGTTTAAACCTTCATGGATTTAGGAAAGGGTGTAATTCAATGCGAGAAACTATCAGTGGTGAGGGTTTTGCTGTAGGTGTTGAATCTTTAGAGAAGTGGCATGGAAGTTACATATCAGTTCAAAAACAATACATACCCAAGGATATTTTGAACATGGACATAAGGGTACTGTTTTATAGTACACAACCAAATAGAGTTTTTATGTTTCTGTATAAAAGCCTGAGAGTTGACATTATGCCTTTATTCTGTCCCCAAGCAGCAAGTTACTCTTACAGTTACAGATGAATTTGCTACCAGTTACTGAAGTTGAGAGCTATTTGTGTGTATCACTAGGTATGGCAGCTGTGACCTTTGGCAGTAGAAAGTTGTGTTTACATAGCAGCACTGCTTACTTTATTAGGCTGCTTTCAAGCATGTTCTTAGTACATGGCAATGCATATTACATGAAATTGTAATTTTGTAGTATTTTTGGACAATTGTAATGTGTCAGGGAGCATATGTGGAAGCGTTATTTGATGATCTCATAGCTAAAGATTGAAATTGTCAAAACTTGCTTTTGAAATAATGGGCTTAATACTAGTTGGCTGCAGAAGGTGAGAGATGCCATGGAGGGAAAGGTATGAAGATCGTAAGACTCTTATTACTGTGCTGCAGTGCAACTGGAAGTGAAAATCTTACACCTTGAGTCTCGCTTCCAGCCTTGTGGTGGGTTTTCATACTCTTTGTACACATGTTGGGTCTTATATGGGTGTTGTATGTCTCTTAAATGGCTGCCACCTTCAGATGTTCATTTGTACCTCAGATACCATTTGCACGGTATTGTTTTTTATTTTCCTCATGGTTTTCTCTAAACTATAAATTGATGATAATCTTCTTTACATGGTCTGTTCTGCATGCATGAGTGATGTGTTGTAAGTAACATGTCCACAGAACGGGTTTTTAACTTTAAACGTAGCTGTGGGAGATTTTGGTTTGAGAACTGTTGCACTATTGTGTATATAATATATATTTGTAAGATCTGAGGTACTGATTTCTGTGCATCATAATGAAAATTGTCTATACAAGTGATGTGGTATATGGGAAAGTATTCTGAAGTGAAAAGTTGAATAAAATAAAACAGCTCTTTTAAGTGTGTAATTGCATTTCAGGTCACAAGTATAGAATGTTGCTGAATAGAATTTATTTCCGTACATTTATGTGAGTTATGCACATATTCATCACGCAGGAACTGCTGCACCAGAACACATGAAATTAATCTGGCATTACACCTAATGGAGAAAAACACTAAAGAGGGGATCATATTTTATGGACATTGTGATTGTCACAATGAATGAAAATAAGAAGGGTTTTAATGTAGAAAGTATCACTTGTCATAAAAAATTTATTACTTGAGACTAATGGCTGTAAGGTCAAAAGTTGTGATGAAAGCTTTTAAAGTGAAACACAGTTTTCTTGTTTAAGGTTTGAGGCTGTTATGGTGAATAAATGTACTAAAACTTTCTTTAGGCTAATAGTTGTCTTATAACTCATGAACGAACACACGAAGTCCGTGGAGCAATGTCCTTCTTGGTAAGCTAGTCAGAAAATCCCTGTGTAACCTGAAGGTTTGTAACTGTGATCCTGAGAGCTTGAGCTGCATTATAGCAGGATCATAAACCAGTGATTTAAAGACCTGCTGTGTCCTCATCATCAAGGCTGATGTGACCACATGGAAGACCTCGGTGTAGGGATGAGGTTCATACTGCAGTGAATCTTCAGGAGCTTGAGGTCAAGAACTGGAAGTATCTTGCTCAGGACAGCTGCTATGACTTTCTGTAGGGAAAGTTGTGATTTATAAAAAGTAGATAGTATCTTGACTTATATATAATTTGCTCTGTTACCATCCTACACTTGCACTGAGTTACAGATGCTAGTATAGTCAGTTCTAGTAATGAAAGCGTAGTAAAGCAAAGTTTGGTGTCAATCACCCGTCAGATGCTTAATCTTTACCTCTATATTTAAGTCTTTTCAGCCTCTTCAACAGATCATAGACTGTAAAAGAGACCATAAGACAAGTGGATAGAAACAGAGACTGTGTTCAGGAGTGTGCAAGGAAGAAAGCAAATTTGAATACATGTATCCTGCCTTTGAATTCGACAGTGTACAGTTTTGTAAATCTTCAGTAGATTATACAAGTAATGAAAACTGAAAGGAAAATTGTCCATGGATATTCTGAAGACCAAATTATCTGCACATGGCCAAACAGAAATAACACAGATATATTCATGCTTCTGTGGATTTTATGCTTGCCAGTGGGAAGACAGGAAACCAGCTTCTGCTGTACACCATTCTTGAAAGCTTGTGGTCTATTTATTGATACTTGATAGCTGTCTATGAATGTGACACAACATAAGTTTAAAGAGGATTGAAGGAAAGAAAGTAAGGGAAGTAGTTTTACCTCTGACCATTATGGTTGTGATGAGAGCAGGCTTTTCTGCACAGAGGAGAATGTTCTGCATCTCAAATATTACCATATATGTATGTTTTTAGGTGTTTGTGGTAGATGTTGATGAGATGAGACTTGTGGGTTTTGATGCTGTAGGTTCATAGGTAACATGAACTTTGGAGTACTTGCTCTTTGAAGATGGTGACATTGCATTCCACTAGGATGTTGGTGTTAGCCTACAGTCCTATGTGGCACCGGTAAGACTTGGACATGTGGGAAGTTCAGCACTGAATACTTCAATCAAAATTTGCCTGACAAATTGAGTGTTAGTTTAATATAAGCAGTGCACATTGCCGTTTGTACTGATTCAAAGTGCCCATTAAATGCAAGTAGGCAGGCACCAAGTTCTCTAGCTTGGGATATAGTTAAGCACTGCTTACACATTTCATGTAGAGAGAATTTAGGTGGCTTCTGCTGATACTTGTTATTCTTCAGTCACCATTTCCCTTCTAGCTTCCACCTCAAAAAAAAAAAAAAAGAGAGAGTCCAACATTTTCTGCTTCACCATTGTTAGGCGGCTTTGTAAATTTGCAAAAAGTGACTGTTAGCATTGCCACATCTGGTGGCATGGAATAATTGTGCTCCCACTGGACTGATTTTCATGAAATTTGATATTTGAGGGTTTTTCGAAATTGCGTTAAGAAAATTTCAAGTTTCATTAAAATATGTTAAGAGTAACATGTACTTTACATGAAAACATGGTTACATTTATCATGAGGTCACACAGAATTCTTCTTAGAATGATAAGTGTTTCAGTCAAAAGTTGTAGATAAAATCAAAACACTCATTTTGTATTCAATAACTTTTTTTCTGAAATTTGTGACATAATGTGGAAAAATGTAGAGCTGGACAGGCCACAGATGACAATATAGTATGGCGCATGCACATTGCATGCTAGATACAATAAGGCTACAAACACACACTCAGAGAGTATGTAATACTTATTTATTTTTCATGGCAACAATGGTTATGTGAACACACATCACTGTTACATTATGTCTACATTGCCTGTCGAATTATATCAACAGTTTGTTAGGTATACACTAGATTACACTAGAATTTGAGCTTTAGTGGTCCTACGTTTTTGTGGAACTTTGTGTTCTAACCGTGTTGTGTTGGATGCATGAAATAATAAAAGGGATAAAGTTTGAATTCTCAGCTGTAATCAGTTTGTTTTTCTTGGTCCAGTCTTGTGAGAATGAGTATTTTGTTTGTATGAGTTCTTTTGCCAGACATAGTATGCAGCATCATGTAGTGCACATTTCAGTTTGTTTTCTTCATACTTCCTGAGATTAGTAGGTGACTGGTTTGTGTGGTTAAGCTTATTTGCCATAAAAGAAATTAGTTGAGGAGTTTGGAGTAGAACACACAGCCTGATTTCCTAATGCAGGCTTCCACTACTACAAACCTTGTGTTATTAATGTCCTTTTAGCTCATGTGATTTGTAATCAAGCAGCATTCATGGTCATATAACAACAAAGCAGCTTTGTTGTTAATCAACAGATTACTTTTGTCATGCATTTTGTTTTATATTTCCTACTTGTTATTTTGAGTTTGACATCAGTACTGTTGTAACAGAGACTCGGAGAGGAGATGTATATGATGGTTATCCCAAAAGTAATGCACAACATGTTTTGAATTTGAACATTAAGGTGTTACACATCTTGCATTAAAAACCTTCATTGTAGTCCCCTTCACATCTTATGACAACTTCCCAATGCTCTGGTAATTTTGGTGTACCATTTGATTGTCCACTGGAATTCAGCTGTCTCATATGTTGGGTCACGTCTACATTCTTTGTTTCTAAAGCCTGAAATCTTGGTCATGCAGTGGCTCTTTCAGCTTTGGGAAGAGTTTAAATCAGCACTCATATCAGAACTGTAACCAGGGTGAGGCATTGTTTGTGGTAATCAGCAAAAACAGTGTGTATAATTTGTGTGACATGATATCTTGCATTGTCATGGAGAAGGCAGTTACCTTTCTTTTTAACACCTCAGTTAGAACATGGTGAAAGAATGATTCTGGTATTCAGATTCGTTGTTATCTCTACACATGTCGTATGTGTGTCTTCCTCCAGAATGGTAGCATTAGTAGCTGCCAATGTGTCCCCTGGAAATGTTCTCAGCCTGCCAGAGTATTCCTGGTCTTTGATATTGTCCAGACCTTGATGGATCCTTTGGAACTAATGTGAAATTTGGCAACAATCTAATTTTGAGTCACCACACCCTTCCTGCAACAATTTGTAAATTTCTGTTGCTGTACGACCGCTTAAGGTTACAGTTTTATTGATTTTTGATCCAGTATTGTAATATGACCTGAAGCTATTTTGTCACCTATTTTAAATGGTTCTACACAGAAAATAAACATAACTTACTCCATCTCAAGTATATCAACAAGGAGAGAGAGATTCAGACCACCAGGTACATGGATTGAGGAGTGCATGAATGGTGTGCATGTCTTGGTTTCACTCTTGTATTTCCGTGACGTTTTGGTATGTATGGTTGTAAGTGCAGTGGCCAGATATATCCCTTAGTGAGGGTAGGAGTCAGATATTGCTTCATGGTCATTGGTAAATCTGGCATTCGAACCATTTTTTCTTTATCCTTGTGTCGGTGGCTGATGACAGTAGATCCCTGTATGAGTGTGTGGTTACTGTTGTAGAGGAGAGTGGCTGACATACTGGTGGATTGTATGGCGTCCCAGATTCTATGAAAAGAGCTTGGCTACAGAAATATAGAATGGATGAGCAACTGTACATATATATTTCACTTCGAAGATCTGTGCTACTTGTGTTGTTATTTCTTCGATTTCTTAACTGTCTCCCCTAAAAGACTCGTGAGATTTTTCAATACAATTTTCATACAGATTTTCTTCATATGCAGGTCTGTGGTCAGAGCCAGTCTTTGAGTTTATCAGGCATATTCACTTTTTTGGCTATCTTGTGGATTGTTGGGAACAGCAGGAACTACCATTTAATTTAATTTTCCATGTTTGAGTTCTTGGTGAATTTTTCAGATGGCTGTGTCTTTTTCTCATCTGTGTTATCTTCCCTTCATTTTTGATATTCCTTAATTGACGCATTGGGGAGGGTGTGTCTGTTCATTCACGTGTTTTATCTCTGAAAGTAGTTGCTGGTTTTCAGTGAATTTTTTTGCTTGGATTATGTATTAAAAATAGTCATGCAAATGTATTTTGGTTGTTATTGGTTGGTACGGGATGCTCAAATGAAGTTATAGATTTTTGTAGAAATGCTTCATCTTGTACATTGTGGGATGTAAAGTAACAAATCTCCTTAAGATCTATAACTTTTGTAGGGAACATTTTTTGGCAGAATGAGTGTCTGACTGAACATTAAGAAAATTAGTTCCTGGTTTAGTGCATTGTGTGTTTATAATGTGATTATCTTTTGGACAGCAGATTTTATCTGCCAGTTATTGAACAGTGAAATGGTGGATTACATTCTTCCAATGTTGTGAAGCAATAGAGAACAATTTATGGTGTCATTGTTTTTGCAGACTAGAACTATTTTCCAGATGTACAAATTTTATAGGTTGGACTTTAGAATTAACCCTGTGATGTGTATGGACAGTCTTTGATACTAACATATGAACACTGAGGGATTTTTTTTTAGAGAAATCGTGTCACCTGTGCAAATGACGGTATAGAACAGGAAGAACTGTCTTATTGCTTCAGGGTGTGTAAGCGGCCCTCAACAAAATCATGAAGAGCAACATGTGGGATTACAAATTGTTCCCAGGAGAGCCCCTGTGAAAGATCCGCCAATCAGATTAGATGGTCACATAGAAAGACATGTGCTGGTGCATCTGCCACCCACCAGACATGATAGCAGACCGACACGGAATTGTCGTGTGTGTATGAGAAGCAAGAAACGCAGTGAAACAAGATATCTCTGTATATTGTGTGGAGTTCCTATGCATAAGGAGAGGTGTTTTCTTAGATACCATACACTAGTGGAATATTTATTTTAATACAACGAATGTGGGATTTCTCATCTTCTATTTTATCAGTGAATTTGTGTCTAGAGTACTTAGCATAACAAGTTGTAGATTTTAGTGCATGAAACATAACCCACTGAGATGTGTGATTTTGAAAGTCAAGTTGTTAAAATAGAGTGAACAAATAAGAATAGCTATGAATGTTAGTGCTATAATTGTAATGCTACAAAGCATATGGTATTTTAATATCAAAACAGCAGATTGTAATATTTTTTAGGCCTTAGTATCTGATGCCTGGCGCTCTGATGTGTACAGGGCAGAGGGTCAGAATTGGCCATTCCTGCAAGCATCTCATTTGTTTAGTGGGACTTCTTTTTCTATACATAATAACATATTTATACTTACATGTGCTTACAAATGTGTGTGGTTTCATGGGTTGAACTAGTAACTTGATGTGATATATCCTGTTGCATTATGTATACAAAGCCACTAATAAGTATTTGTCAAACCCAATGCTTTTTTTTAAAACAGAATTGCAGCTACATGTTTCAGCTTGTATTAAGCAGTCTTCAAGGCTGTACAAGATTGTGTAAAGAGAAAATATAGTGCTAAAAGTTTATGTCTCCGTTTTGTCACGGTTATTATGTTTGTAAACCACAAATATCATAAAAAGTTTTATAGAAACATCATTCACGATGGCTTGTCACTTTTTTTTCTGGTATTGTGAGCTGTGAGCCATATTTAAGTAGCTGAAATAGTGTGTCAGCAACATTAATTTGCAAGATTTAATGTAGTTGTTAAGCTGTGTTTATGGAGGTTCAAGCCTTCTGAGATGTTAGGCCATTCAAACCAGCAAATAGTTTACTGACATTCCAGAGAAGTGGAGTGTCTCCGTCTTCATCATAATGCAATCCAAGAAGAGTAGTCAGAACACAATGGCATTAAGCTGGAGACATTGTGCTTCTCCAAAATTTGGTACATATTAATACTCAGGAGTAAAGCTATGGCTTTGAGAGTGTGGGTGTTGGGTCCTTATCTCCAGGTAAAGCTTGCAGGGAAAGCACATAGGTAATGTCAAAAACATAAGCCTCTGTTCCTTTCCACTGGTCACCATTTGTTGTAACAAGCGTGAAGTGAAAATAGAATGCAACATGAAGTTCTGTCTGGCATAATAGAATTAGCCACCCTGACATGATGTAATTGCCCTTAGCCCAACCTAATTTTACCTGGAATACACCAGTTACTGATCATGTACATAGAATAATCTGATTTTTGCCTGTGAAACCACTACCAAGATCAAAGTTGTACTCTTCAGTAACCAACAAGAACTACGTAACCAACGAATGTATCTAGGTAACATCATCCTGTTGTGCTAGTTAACCGGTAGCGATTTAAATCCATATGCATATTTTTTGTATTTATTATTCCTTTATTGGGAGCAATAGCTAATTTTTTTATTTTATCAGGCTGCCTGTGAAGGAGAGGCCTCTTCCCTAGCTTACTTTTCTATTTATGTACTTAAATTTTCTACTTGATAATGGTCAAAGGCAATGGCTGAAACATGTAGTAAAGTAAGTAATGAACATACTGTGTTCAAATATATTGTTTGTGAGGATTTAAGTGGCTACTAAAAGACATTACGTCCAGAAGAATTGAACTTTTAAGGTTAATTTGTCTATTGTGACATTAATTAAAAGACTTGTATTTTAAGAACTCATGACAATTCTTATATCATGCAGGGCATTTTTAACACCAGCACCATTGCTCCTCCATGAATTTTGGATTTCTAATTTGGTGGTTGTTTGGCCTTCACATAGACGTGGAATTTCCACACACTGAAGTTCCATTACGTTAATCATTCAGTTCTGTATTGATTTAATTTGTAGACATTTGCTTGTCAGATAAAGTTGATTTTTATTTAAGTCATTTGGGGTTGGTTTATATTAATAATTTGTCTTCATTCTTCTTTGATAAATCAAAGGTTGTTATTATTATAATGGTAATTGGTATTGTTGTCATCCTTTCTTCCATTTAATTAATTGGATTCAGGTAATTAGTGTTTCATTGTTTCTTCCTCTGCTCATTTTTATGCATTTCCTACCATTCCATATATTAAAGTTTTAACTGTGCAGGAGATTACCAGTATTTCATTTGGAAGGAAATGTATGTTTGCTGCATTATTAAATGCGTAAGGATTTTGTGACTTTTTAAATTGATGATCATTTTTTTCTTACAAGAAATAGAGTGGTAGACATTGCAGAGTGGAAAATCATTGCACGGGCACTTGATTATTGGCTTCGGTTTTTGGTTTCTGGTAATTATTTGCAAGATTTTTATGCGGCGAAACTATACTGTACACCAGTTATAGTGTTATACAGTAGTGTAAATATGCAAAGCATTGCAATTTTTGGAAGATTAGTAGTATGGTAGTGCCAGATTGGCATTTTAAAGGTATATACTACACCTGATGCCTTCTGCTGTTTTCTTTCATGTGGTTTCTCTTAGTTCTTCCAAAAGTTTTTTGAGACTTCTCAGAAAGTGGCTGGTACCCAATCCTATTCACCTTGGCTGCATTCCACTTTAGTAGTGAAGTTATGAGTGGACATCTGTTTGTTCTGGGGGGCATTGTGTTTGTTCATATTTAAGTTGTCTTCCAGAATACGTGGTACATCAGTGGAGGACCTCTGTCGCAAATAAAAATTAAAAATATGAAGCTGATAACTCTGTGCTGTAAAACTATGAAGGCATTTACTGTATTTTTCATAACCAAAATACAGAACAGTACTGATATTACACTAGATAGTAAGACCTTGAAAGGACAAAACAAACTCCAAGTACGGTATGCATGTATTTGTTATGAAGTGAAGAGCAGTCGCCTGTAAGTACAGAAGACACATGCTGTTGTCACTGCAGAATTTGATCTTCCTATGATTACCTGGTTGCTGGATTTTGTCTGTTATGTATTTTAAACAGAACACCATGGTTTGGGAGCTAGACGTGTTTCTGTCTTCATATGGAATGGTTGGGGGGGAGGGGGGTTAATTCACCTAACTTTTCTTCATTTGAGAGCAGCCTACATTGTATGCCAGTAATGGTTCTACAGGATCTGTACCGAATTTTATACAAATGGGGAAAAAATGTAGAAAATACTTGCACAGATTTTTTATGTCCTGCCTTGTACTGCACTGATTTTCGTGAAACCCATAAGTACTTATCAGCATTGCATGAACAAGAATTGGACCAAAGGTATAGAAAATACAGTCAGAATTATAGTTGCGCCATTAGGTCAAGTATGCCTTTCATTGCATCGATGTTCATGAATCTTGTACTTGGCTAAATTGCGTCAGCTGGAGATCTGTACTGAATTTAACCCAAATCGGTCCAGAAATACGGAAATTACCAGCAGAAATTCATTTATGCCCTGAAGTAAATTGTAGCCTTCCACAGCGTCGAGTTTCATGAAACTCATGCTTGTTCGACGATTTTTCTTTTTGTGAAGAGCTTCTGTGCAGAATTTCGTGAAAATCTTAAAGATGGTCACAGACAGATGGACTTGGTCTCCACGCAGGCAGTTGTTTTACTTTGCTAAGAATTAATAAGATAGGAAATGTAGATATAACGTAACATTTAGGTGCCTGTGGACCTCTGTGTACTTAGCTCTTCTCAGATGGTCATACCCAGGGGTGCAAAAGTTTGCGACAGATCTAGGAGCCACTTTAAAATTCTAGGTGCCAGATTAGTGACATGAAACAGAGTTCACTTTAGATCCCCCACAAATATTACGTTTCCAGGATTCGTGCACCCCTAGTCATACCATCTAATCCATAGGGAGTCACATGTTTTGTTGTTACACATGATATTTTACATAATACATATATTATATATGCATTTGTGTCACAACATTTTGTATTTGCAGACTTCCAACAGTATTTCGTCGTGAATTATAGGCATATTCATAATCTATGTATGTACCAAATCACATCTTCCTTGATGTAAGCAATTGACTATTATGACTGAGTTTTATGTTTTTATCTTCAATACCCCGTTGCAAATCACATATATGCGACATGTTATGTTCAGACTTGCCTGGACCTGCTGTATTTTTCGTAATTGCCTTGTAAAAGGCATGATTTTCAGGGAAATGTATTTTACATGAAATATGTTTTTAATTCATCAGCAAATTTTATTGACAAAATTTCATAATCTGGAAAGAATTCAGCACAATTTTGTCATAGACATATGGAGGTCTTTAAATAGTGTCTGATATTTTTGCTTGATTTTAACAAAACCTGAATCTTCCCGGCCGATTTTAATAGAGGTTTCTAATATAAGATTTCATGAAATTCCATCCAATGGGAGCTAAATTGTTTGATACGGACACGGTCAGACATGCCGAAGCTAAGAGTCGTTTCTTGTAGTTTGCGAACGTGCCAAAGAACTTCCCCATCAGGGGCATTTTCATAATGCCAGTATCATGCGCTGCTCTGTGTCATATCTGGAACACCGTTGTTATTCTTTGTGATAATATAAGTATTTATGAAGCTTACTCAGAAGTTTTTGCAACACAGTTTTTTTTATTGGTAGTAATTGATTATATAATTATTTGAACTGACTCATAGAATAACTAGATGGATGTGTTACACAGTCCGTTTTTCTAGATAGTGTCCATCAACTTCAACAGCCTTGCGACACCGAGAAACAAGAGCGTCATCCCATTCTTGTACCAGTTTGAATTCTGCACTTGCAACCACTTACTACCTTTTTCAGTAACCACATCATCACTCCCACACCTCTTCCCACTGATGACATCTTTGTGGGCTCCAAAGTGGTGTAATTCTGAGGGAGCAAGATCTGGGCTGTGTGGTGTGTGGGGAAGAAGAGTTCATCCGAATTTTGGTTTCCTGTGTTTTCAAACTTGTGTGTTGTGGGTTGTCATGTTGAAAGAGGATTTCAGCACCATTTTGGTGAGATTGAACTATCCTGAAATGCTTCTGCGAGGTTTTGAAAGTTTGAATGTACAGTTTTGAACTAATTGGTTTGTCCACGTATCATAACGCTTATCGAAGTCACCCCTTTGCATCCCAAAAAACAGTGGTCATGACCTTCCCTGCTGAAGGGATATCCTTAAACTTCTTTTTCCGAGAAGTTGGATGATGCTATTCCATAGTCTTTTTGTGTGCGGTTCGAAGTTATGGGCCATGTTTCATCACCCACTGACGATCTGTTACGGAAAGCTTTCACCATCAGCCTTGCAACAGGAGAGCACATCTGAACTTTCCACACAGTTGTATGATAGTCTGTTAGGTTTCGTAGCACCCAACAAGCACACACTTTTGCATAACCTAAGGCATCATTACACATCCCTTGGATACTGAGAACTTGACTGCAGGCTCATTTTAATCCGTTGGTTGTTTTGAACCAGTTCATCAGCACGTTACAGCAACACCAGAGTGAATGCTTTTGTTGGCCGGCCAGAGCAATGCTCCTTAAGTAAGCTCCACTTGTCCTTTCTCAGAACTTGAAATCCGTAACATCCAATAACAATCGGTGCTCTTGTTAACGGAACTGATAACGTATAAATTTTTTAACTGCTTGTGAATATTCTTTTTTTATTGATGCTTTCTCTGCCACAAGAAATTCAGTTGTTTAAAACGCACGTCACCATACCATGCAAGTTGGACGAGCATGCACAAGAAAAAGTGTTGTTCCTGGGTGTGACAATAGCAAGTGGGACATTCAAAATTAACCACAAAAAAATGCGGACACTTTGATTTTGTTTTTGACTGAATTGAAGGTGTTGCACAAAGTTTTAGGCAACCCCCATATGTATTCAAGTATGCCTGAAAATGTTTATGATGTGGAAGAGAAAATGTGCACTTAAGTGACTAATTCTTAAATGCCTGACAGAAGACACCTCTTTGAGGATGACCCACAGTGTTTGCTTATTTGTGTAACTCTTTTCAGGGACATCTGCAATATATGCGTCAATACCGGGTCTTTCGCAAGATTCTGGGGGCTCACAAGATGGCGGACAAGGTAGGAAACCATATGCTTTTTTGTTTCTTTGTATCAGTGCCCAGATACGGGTTCACATCCTAGGTGCTTGTGAGAATTATCGTTATTATATGGAAATTAACCATATTTCCAATGTTCTGTTTTAAACCAGATTACACACACATTAATTTGCTATTTGCTTCATAAACCCCTGTATCTCAGCTGGTTGCCAAAAGCCATGTATTCTTTATATTATAGAACATAATTCATACAGTATTTTTCAGTTAATGAAATTAACAGACTTACTGCCCATTGTAGGTTTGAATATCATCATCTTGTTACAGTATTCGTACAATGTGAAAGTACTAATAATTATAAGACTGACACTGGCAACAAACAGCAGATCTGAAATTTTGGTGATAGGTCTGAGCGCTGAGTATCAGTGCTTGATCTGAATTATAGGGTAGGACCATTGAAACCCCTAACCACTATGTATTTCACAATATACTGTTCTTCCTTTGCCCACCTATTTTGGTTATTGTGGTTATATTATCTTGTCTGCATATTATACTGAGTCCCCCCCCCCACAGATTGAAATTTTGTCATGTCTCCCCCAACCAAATGCAAGTCACTGTTGTTTCTGTTTTGTGGTGCTGTCACATGTGGAAGTGGTCGCTTCCACACGTGTCAGTACTGCAAATACACAGGATCAGCAGTAACTGATTTTTGTTTCTAGCTACTCTGTGATGCTGTTGTCATTCATTTCAGAATCTTTTAACTTCCCATCTTTTGTCAAAAATGAAAGATTAGTATGCACAAAATTATTATCCGTGTATTCATGTGGCTTAGGAACAATGATAGGCTGTTGTAAGGACTGTAATGAACTCAATAAAAGGTAGGACATCTTTTGAGTAGGTGAGCACGTAAAGTTTCTCAACCATTACCCTGTTCGTTGGATACAGGACCAGCTTCTGAGGCTAAGTATGTCAAGTGGGACATTATTGAAGGATATGGAGTGATCAGCAGGAGGAGTGTGGGAGAAAATAGCCAGTTTTAAGGTAGTACTCTAGAATTTTTGTAAATGGATTGAGGAAGTCCCAGATCTCTTTGGGCTCGTATTCATTCAGAACAACTCAAGGGAGATGTCTTTCTGCTATATAAACTTGCTCATTACCATGAAGTTGCAGGGTTTCAGATGAAGGACCTTTTTTGATAGTGGTTGAATGAGGTATTGTAGGGCAGAGATTTTAAATGTTGCCTTTTTTGTCACAGTTTTAGTCATTGCCCTCAATATTGTATATTAAGTGTATCCTCTTGCTTGTGTGTGCTCACTTGCTCTGTTTATGGAATAGGCACAGTTTCATTGTAAAGCAGTATGAGTTTTGCTGTATGTACAGTGCATTTCTGTTTAATTGATATTGGGGAGTAGGTAATTATTAGATGTACATGACTTGACCAAAACAAAGTTTGATTTTTGAAAGGTGTTTGGACAGCTAGGTAAAATTCAGGTAACTATGACATTTTACACGAAGAGCCAGGATTTCCTTGTTAACTTCATACAGCCAGAGATGCCCAGTAGGTTGTTACCTTATGATATGAGAAGGTTTTGACAGTTTAGAGTGAATACAGTTGAAGAAGTATCACTCTTTCTGTGGCAGATATTTTCCTCTTTTTTGTGACATGAATTAAATCATGTCAGCTTTTAGAAACTATATATTGTGTGGGAATTTGTCATGATATTGTATTAGAAAGAAGAATTTGCAAAGCAGTGACAGATTTGGTCATGCTATGTGATGAACTGTTGAATTCCTGTTTTTTTTTAAAGGTGGGTTTTGATATTGGTATTTTAAAAATTGAAATTATGTGGAAGAGCATTTTCAATCTTTTCTTCAGTATACAATAATCACATATTTCCTGGATATTGGGATGTGGAGAGGGGAAAAATTATGTGATAAAAAATTTTGTTGGCTCTGTTGGGTGTGCTGTTACATAGTAATGTTAGACAGAAAGCATAGTACATTGATTAAGAGTGGGAGGTTGCTGATGTAGTGTAATATTTATGAAACGTTTATTCCAGTTGTATGAATGGTGAAATTGCAGTAGTATAAAATTGGTGTCAAGAGAAGTATAGTGGTCGTGTCTTACTGAGGATTCTTGTCCTCCGAGATATTACCTTGCAGACTTGAAGACAAAAATATGTGATTACACCACTATAAAAACCTCAAAATTCACAAGTACCTCTGAATTACTATTTTGAGAGATAATTTCTTTTGGTAGAGATGCAAGAAATTATATTTAAGAGTACTTTTTTTAAACTGTGGCCAGAAGAAAGTGCAGTGATCTTGCAGATAGAGTCTTTAGATTTTTTACCTGCTTCTTTCATAAAGTTACCTTTATTAAATGTGTTAGTAATATAAGTTGGATGAAACACTGAGGTGTGCTAACCCTTCTCTGAGCACTGATGGCATAAGTGACAGCACGGAAGTTGAGCCTCAGTTTATCTGCTCCATTTAAAACCTGCGGTGCTAAAATTATGCAAACCAATACAAAGCATAATTCATTGTTTCTTGTTACATTTGTATTTAGAATCATGTGTAAGAATACTGATTGTTGTTTACAAAAAGACCCATATGTATTTAACAAGATATTAGGTATTTATTTTATTAAGGAAACTGCAACATTTCATGAAAATTTTCAGTTTATTTATGAGAGCAGTGAACTGCCCAGCTGATGTGTTTGTCAAAATACAGCTGCTTCTTGATATCCTGGCACCTGGCACTAGCTAAAAACTTGTAGTTTCTGACTTCAGTCATGTTGTAATTTTTAAATTGTAGTAATGTATGTTGTCCATCATCGGACATGTTTGTCACTGTTTAGTATTTATGCAGAATATGGGGATAATTGTGTGTCTTCAGAATATGAAGCATGTTCTTTCTAACATTGTATTTTTAATTGTTCCTATGTCATCAGTTTTGGAGGTAATCTGAATTTGAATCTTGCATGTATATGAACACGTGCATATGTGCATATCTTTGCACTTTGGTCCAAGGATTCTGGAGAGTAATACTGGTAATTTCTGCATAACAATTGATTGTGAGATTTTAGATTGTTGCTGGATTTACCAATGATAATTTGTGTCTTTGAGCATCTAACACCATGTAGTCTGGATGGGTGTGCATGTATCTCTCCCAGACACCATGATATCACACCCTGGATGACGGTTTTTGTAACAGTTTAGTGTTTAAATGGGTTAGAAATTTTTATTTCAGTGATGATGATGATGATGATGATGATTCTTTGCTATATCATTTGGAAGTAAGACATCGTGTTCAAGAAATATTTTATTCCTGCTTTTGAATGTAGTCCTATATGTATTGGAATAATTTCAGTTTCTTCACATATATCTTCGTTGCCTAGTATGTCTTGTGACAGCTCCATAGCCTCTTCCAAAGCAAGTCCAGAGGATTCCTGACTAAATTGGTCTGTACCCCAGTCTTCAACATGATGTTATGGTCTTGTTGTGTCTCTAGCTTCTGAGATATCTTGAGTACTTTTGAACTTCAGTATTCTTCATGTTTCAGACATGTTACATTTTATTTTATGCACACATTACCCTGTTGTTTTCTTTGCCATGGTGTGATGTTTTGCATAATTAATAGTACACAAGTTAAGCTTAGTACACCAGCTGCATTTAAACCCCAAATGATCAAATTATCTAACTATGCTAGATGTATCACTGTGTTTGTAATAGAATCATGTATGAGAACACACATTACATGTATACTACTGTAGAACAGCAGTCCGAAATAACCTATATTTTCTGTGTCAAGTCAGATGTGTGTAGACTGACTTTGATTTTTCTTGATGAAAGAATTGCAACAGTTTACATTTTTTAAAGGTTATCAATTTACATGTGAGAACAGTGAACTGTCCACTGTCTGTGCTTGTTAGCATATACCCTTTTTCCCCCCATAGAAGATGACAACCACCACCACCGGCACCACCAACACCACCACCACCATTCCCAGCCGTAAGTTTTCGGGAGAATATGTGTATTCACATTAGTTGTGTTTTCACGTCAGTGTTTGAATGCTCAATATTCTGGAATTAAATAATTATTAATGTTAAAATAGTAGAGTATTATTGTAACAAGAAGTTAC
>Ga0123354_10005127_pt1 | contig 18917 bp, 14 predicted proteins | sample TergutLab28metaG_2_FD_97872 | JGI IMG/M metagenome (GOLD analysis project Ga0123354, IMG submission 97872) | Labiotermes labralis P4 segment gut microbial communities from Petit-Saut dam, French Guiana - Lab288 P4 | ecosystem: Host-associated > Arthropoda: Insects > Digestive system > Gut ...
TAATATTATCCACCCATCTACGCCTAGGTCTTCCCAGTTGTCTCTTTCCCTCCGGTTTCCCCACCAAGACCCTATACACCCCTTCTCTTCACCCACACGTGCCACATGCCCAGCCCATATTTTCTATAACAACTTCAGTTACTAAATTAAACTCAGTTCAATTTTAATTGAAGTTATTTTGAAATATGTAATTAAGCCCCTTTTTCGTGTATGTACGCACGTTGATTTTAAAATGTTATGACTCAAACTTTTATGAATTTGATCCACGTTGATATTTTCTCTGAGGTGATACGTCGCGTCAGCTGGTAAATATTTACCGACGTTTCGACGCATCGTGTTGGCTCTGTCTTTGTGACCAAGCAATCCAAACCCTCTTCTTGGCCTTCTACATCATTTTGACGAAACCAATACGATCTTTCGACATACATGTAATTGTTAACCATCTGATAGGTCGTGAAGTACCGTAAGATTTGACTCTTTAGTACCACCACTGTCGGAATCTCAAATGGAGACACGTTAATACGACTTATTCTTTACTTTAAATCACGCGATTCATACACCATGAAGTTGTTCAGACTTCTATAGAATCACCCTGTATATTTGAAAGTTATTAACTGTAATAGACTGCTTTTTTGTTTTATTTGAATAAGATAAATATTTAAGTTCGTCATCTATAAAACGTTAAACCTATTAGTGACATTTAATGGACATAAATTGTACTGTTCCATAAACATACTCAAATGTTAAGGCAGAGTTACTCTAAATAGAAGCCAACGCAGAAACTCTGAAGTACGTGACTTGTTTGTGACAGGTTTCGCCATAATGGTGTATATTATGAGAAGGGTTCTCACAAGCTTTTCTGCTGCGAAGACCTTTCTTTTTGAGGAAATTTTTCATGGATCAAAAGACACTAAAATGTGTATATTGAAAATTAAATGTGGCGAATTGCTTTATACTAATCCACACTCAAAGGAAAACGTAATTAAACATGCTGATGTATAGAGTAATAGAACTGAATTGGTTGGTTTCAAGTGACGTCTATTTTGAAGTGTTTGTTTTGCGAAACGCACTTTAAAAGTGTTTTTGTATTCCTTTAATGAATCATTACTATTTATGGGAATTCGTAAGCACTGTTTATTAGCAGCTATACCAGTTCGGTTTATCGCACAATAAAGGTAACTCGCTCTTTCTCTTAAAGATATAATGATGTTTAATTCAAGAAATCCGTAAAATTAAAAGACAGGCCCAACTGCGAATCCCCTGGACAAAAGTATGGGATACCAATTAGCGAATTGTTGTTTTAGGTAATGCCTAATTTTGTGTAGCGGGTTTCCACCACGCTAAACTAGATGTCACGAGCCCGTCTTTTCCCGGCCCCATGTTAGGTAGTAGGTTCTAGTCTTATTCAGGATGTGGGTGTATGTCGGCTTTTGCTGTTGTCCTTCGCAATTAGAGGTCTCACGAGGGGCCTATTTCCCTACCAATCGGTCTACTAAGTGTAGAAAAACAAGATTCAAAAATCCCGAACGCTTGAGGTTTAGTGTACAGGAAGGTGTGGTTTAGAGGCTTTATTACGGGCTATCAAACAAACGTGCAGCCTGTCAGTGCTGGAACATATTTGATTTACATGTGAAGACGAAAGACTTCCACAGCTATATTAATAATTGTCCAACTGGATGCAACACAAAGCAGTCTATTTATTATTCTGCAAGTTACATGTTTCTGGTGTCAAAGGGTGTGACGTGCACGTCACACCCTTTGAGACAAATGATTAAATTTTATGTATTCCATGGATGTAAACACGATGGGATCCCAAAGTGTGCGTAGCATCTTGTAACTTAAATGACAAAAAATAGGCCTGAAGATGACTATTTATAGTCAAAACATGTAGCCTATGTAAATGCCTTGAGTAATAAAGTGGTTGGGCTGACGTACACTGTTTAGTATTATATTAAGTATTTACTACGATAATCGCTGTCGAAATTGGGTTTTGTATTCGCTTCTTTATTTGAAGTAAACACAGAGGAATGCATCAGAAAAATACAAAGGTCCTAGAAGGATCTGTATCTTGAGATGTTGGGAAATCAGTCGGCCGTTTCATCGTGTAAATCACAATTTCCATGTTGCTTATACTTGCAGTGGTTTGGATTATATCACTGTGTAAACATTTATGTGGTTACCAAAGTGCAGAAGGAATATAATCTCATGTTCATGGTATAAGGGAGATAGTCTGGAAACTTTAAATTATGGATAGGTGGGGGAAAAGAGAGAGGCAATGTAAGGATGACCACTCAGATTAATGGGTGGGGAGAGCAGACTTGACTTCCTGGGTGTAAGTGCGATCCAGACGCTCTCAAACGTTGTCCGCATCCTTGGCTCTGATCAGCAAGTCTGACCTTCTTCACACTTCTGTACAACGTACCGCTGTCTCTATGTGGCTTACGTACTTCAACCGGACGAAGGAACATCAGATTCCTCCGATAGGCGTGTAGCTAAAACGATATGGAATGCCTTCAAAAGAAGATTGTATGAAAATTCACTGCCCGCGAAAAATTAAAATTTCCATTTTATTTTCAATTATGGACCTAATTCCACAGAGAAATTCAACAGTAATCCCATTATGAAAGCATGTTGCATTATTACAAAGCACGGACAGGCTACACAGCAAAATGTACACGCACTGAGATAGCTCAGTCGGCATAGTACGTAACTAGGCTACGGGCTGGACTTCCGGTAACGATTAGCTTGATTCTCGGCTGTGTCCAGAGGATCCTTTCCACTCCAAAGTGTCCATGCCGGCTATGGCGCCCACCTAGGTTCCTATGCGTCGTGTACCGGTGGCGTCGGAATTGGCTGGGGTATGAAGCTGGCAGCGCATCCAATCTATTGCCCAGATTAACAGGACCAGCAGTGCACGTATAACGTAACATTGAGGTGCGTTCGCGTAACCATTCTTGTCGTGAAAAAGCAGTAGGTGTTACATACTCTGAGTGTGTGTTTTTGTAGCCTTAGCTACCCAGCATGCAAACTGAATACTCGTTATATTGTCATCTGTGTCCTTTCTGCCTCTACCGTATTTTTCCACGTTATCTTCTAAGGGCCACGAATTTTCTCGAAAAGGCTAACTGTATGTAAAATGCGTGTTCTGACTTTCTGTTCCAATTTGTATGAAACATTTCTTATTCTGAGAATAATTCACCTAGATATTGCTATAAAAGTAGAAACATAATCATGTAAATCACCCATTATTATTGTCATATTTAATGCAGCTCTACTTTTCTCGACAGATTTTCGGAAAATACTTACAGTATCAAATTTCATGAAAATTTTTCCAAATGGAACCGAGTTGTGCATTTGGACGAACGGACGGACAGACGGACAGATATGATGAAGTTAATAGTCGCTTTTTTTGCAGTTTATTGAAGGCTCCTAAAAGTGAGTGTAGCCATACTCAACATGCTCATTTACTTTCATGACGCGTTCACCGCGAATCTTGTCTCGCACTGTCACCGCCGAAGCACCGGAAGGTATAATCGGATTTTATTTCACTGGCTGGTTTCGTGGTACAACAGACGATGAACTGCCTTGTAAGTGGCGATTTTTTTAACAAGCAGGCATCAAGTTGGCGATGGAAGGATGGAGTACGGTATCAACAGAGTTCGATATCCAATAATCGATTGAATATTGGACAAGAAAGACAAAATTGTAATCTGGGGTGCAAAATCGATTTCCTATAGCAAGATGGCAAAATATCGTAATCATCCATGAATGGAAAATTTATGTTTCCCACTGCCAATTATTGGGACCCCTCGGTCCCCCCCCCCCCCGACCCGCGCCCCTTGTGTAGGGAAGTCAGTGAGAAGTTGCGTAACAAAAATAAGTTGAATCACTTACAAGAAAAGTCCGTTAAAAACTTCGCAGCTTTACTTAAAGCTGAAGGAAACTTCGCAAAGAGCAGGAAGTGGAACATAAAAAGTGGGCTCTTTATGGCATTGCAACTGAAGTTAGGATAGAAAGTTATAGCTGTGGCCGAAAATTGTTTTGGTCCATTTCGTTTTATCCACATTCACCTGAAAACGTTTCATCTCCAACAACTGTTTAACATTTGTCGGCTGCACGTCAAAACATCGGCAGCTGTTTTGACGTGCCTCACCATTCGTTGTTACGTCTTTATATCTGTGAATAAATACATAACATTTTTCGTCCTAATAGAGACCTACATTCTGTTATGTTTCCTTTATATTTCTTCCGACGTATTCAGAACATGACAGTTTATCAGTAACGTGATGTACTACTAAAACACTTTATTATCCAACAGATGCACAAATATATAATTCGTAGATACAATTAGAATTATTGTAAAATATTTAAAATTACTCCAAATTTTTTGCCTTTGGATCTAAACTGGATGTAGTTCGGCTTTAATTGCTTGATGTTGCACATTTTATTGAACCACACAGCAGAGATGTTTTTAAGTAGTGTTCTTTAGGCGTAACATATTTTTGCTTCTTTTGTTGTTGACGTTTTGCTGACCGTGCATCTCAGTATATTTATCTCAGTAATTAACCTACTTGATGCAAAAAATTTTTGTTTTACAATAAGCCTCTACATGTTTCGAGCACATGTGCTCGAAACATGTAGAGGCATGAAATAAACGTATTGTAAAACAAAAATTTTGTGCATCAAGTTGGTTAATTACTGAGATAAATATTTTTGCTTGTTTAGCATCAGCAATCTTTAATAATTTATAATAATTTTAATTGTATCTACGAATTATATATTTGTGTATCTGTTGGATAATAAAGTGTTTTATTCGTCATTGATGCACGGTACAAACATGAAGATTGGTGACGTACTATCTTCAGATCTGATCTGAAAAATAACATGTACTTACTTGCAATAGCCAATAGTTCTGGACCTTTTTCCTTACGAACCTTACGTCATTTGTTAGTATCAGAATATGGCAAAGGCAATAAGAATTACGGATACTACAGCATATTGTAGCAAAAAAGCTTGAAAATTCTAATGGTGTGTCCGTACTTTAGTACTCTCAGTACTTAATGTACCTCTAGATAACAAAATCTCTATATTTGGTACTAAAATGTTTAGGAAATCGCTCTTTTGAGGTTAGGTGTTTTTGATGAAATTGTTTTGATAAACAAAATACATCATACGTGCCCAGAAATTGTTTTCTCAATAGATTTTATCCTCGACAATTTCCCTTTGAAATTTTAAAGTCTTTTTTAATTGTGTTGTGTGTCCTCGAGCGCCTGTGCGCAAGCGCTAGATAAAAAGGTCACGTGCAATCTATGTATGCATGCATTACTGCAGTCTCACCTGTGTGTTCCTTTGTGTTGTCGCTTAAAGCTTGGTGCTGTAATTAAACAGTACTGAATATGTAAAGGGTCCGCGTTTGTGATTTTGAAAGTTGGGCAAAGTTGCTGCTTTGTGTTGGAAAATGGAAACATTCTGATTGATATGGGTGACAGGTGATTGTGAATGTTTCCCGAAGTGTCCCTGTGTTACTGTGAAATACAGTCAGTATACTGTGCTGGAGCAAACAAGCTAGGCAATGTACATGCCTTTGTTTTGTTTCATTTATGATTTATCTAACTGTGAGCACAGATAAACATTGTGACGCCTTACCCGCAATAACCTCTAAATAACGCAGCTTAGTCGTTACTGATTTATGCTTGTATAAATATCAATTCGACGGCGCGAGCCAGGTGACACCATTGTATAATTTGACAGACAACTGTCCACCGACTCGGGTCTCCAACACTTTACGACAAAGGGCAACACCCGGGCCACAGGTGGACAAAATAAAAATAAGTGGTACACATGTGTACTTGTATTTACGGGGACCGCGGTGGCACAGTGGTTAAGGTGCTGTGCTACAAATCAGAAGGTCGCTGGTTCGACTCCAGCTGGTGTCATTGACATAAAATCCTTCCGATCGCACTATGACCCTGGGGTCGACTCAGCCTCTAACAGAAATGAGTACCAGAAGTATTTCCTGGGGGTAAAGGCGGCCGGTGCATAAGGCTGACAACCTACCACCATCCTGTGCCGTTGTCACGAAATCTGGGAGTCTTAACTTCCTGGAACCCATTGGGACCCTCCGGGCTTGTAACGGAACTGCTTTACCTTTACCTTTTTACTTGTATTTACTTTGTTTTGGATTGTTTGTACTGTATTTTTGTGTCGTTTCGTTTGTGTATTTATTCTTATTTGTTTTGTCTGTACTAGTGTAGGGACTACTGACACCGAGTGACAACTCAATTGCAGTTGATAATGTTAATGATGATGATGATAATAATAATAATAATAATAATAATAACTGCTTAAAATACTGAGAAATTTTTATAGTACATACACTGTTTACAAATATAGCCGCAGGCCACATAATATATCATGGCGGACTGCAGGTTGGAGACCCATGATTTACTATAAAACGCTACACAGAATATATTTTCTTTGTTTAGGGCTGCTGTCAAAAGACCAAAACACTTGCTGCAGAAGTGTGTTGGGCTTAAAAATTTTAATGTTTCCTGAGCGGACACATTGTGATTGGCGTGTACAGCTTTGTCTCTCTCTGAGCCTGCACACTGTGACTGGCATGTACACTTGTTTGTAATGAGGCGCTGGACTCTGATTAAAATGCGTACCTCAGTTTAAAGTATTCTGGAATGTGACGTCAAGTCGCAGGCAAAACATAACACGCCTTAACCTCCCGCACGGCTGCTCTGTTCTGAATGTTCAGCCCTGGAGATGAATGCATTGCTATCCGCCTAAACGACAGAAAACAATGAATTGCACAGCGTAATTTCCCAGAACACATGAATCTTCAGCTACACTGCTGTGAGAACTTGAAATCTCACCCATGTTAATATTGTTTATTCCTTACAATATATATCTCATCCTCACCGGGATTCGATCCCGGACCTTCCAGCCCGTAGTCAGTCGGTATAGCGACTGAATCCAGGTGGGGACGAGATTTTCCGCCCGTCCAAACCGGCCCTGGGGCCCACCCAGCCTCCTATAAAATGGGTACTGGGTCTTTCCCGGGAGCAAAGTGCGGCCGGGGCGTGCTGCTGACCACTCACCCCCTTCTAGTGCCGCAGTCATGGAAGAGTCTACCCACCCTCTGGGCCGCATCGGGCCTGTAACGGCAGCCGACCGTCATCAACAAGAAGCAACACCTATAGCTTGCGTTTTAAAACCTGATGAAGCCACAACTTGTGTGAATATGTAAATGACATAACATAATTATGGCTTATTGTTTAAGATAAAAAGTATCAAAGCACTAAAATCTTGAATTAAAATTTGTAACAGGCTTTTTAGACCCCTAAAGTTATAGAACGTAAATTTTATAACAGTCTTGGTTTACTTTGTATAACGAAATTCATGGAGCAGAGTCCTTCCGTAGAGACTAACAGGTTCTCAGCTAGTCAAGAAATTCCCCGCATTCTATAGAGCCCGGCGGTTCATTACCGCATACACAAAAGCCCGTCACCCGTCCCTATTCTGAGCCAGATCAATCCAGTCCATGCCCCATCCCACTTTCTGAGGATCCATCTTAATATTATCCTGCTATCTACGCCTGAGTCTTACAAGTGGTCTACTTCTCTCAGGTTTCCCCACCAAAATCCAGTATGCACCTTTCTCCATAGGTGCTACAAGCTTTACCCCATCTCATTTTTCCTGATTTAATCACCAGAACAATATTACGCGAGGAGCACAGAGCATTAAGCTCCTCATTACGTAGTTTTCTCCACTCTTCTGTTACATCGTCCCTCTTAGGCCCAAATATTCTCCTCAGCACCCTATTCTCATATACTCTCAGCCGACGTTCCTCCCTCAATGTGAGCGACCAAGTTTCACACCCATACAAAACAACAAGCAAAATTATAGTTGATAAATCTTAATCCTTGTATCTTTGGATAGCAAACTGGAAGACAAAATATTCTGCACCGAATTATAGCAAGCTTTCACTGACTTCAGTCTGTTCTTAATTTCTTCCTGAATAAAATTTTGATTTGTTAAGTTTGCTCCCACATATTGCAACTGTTCCACCCTTTCAAAGAAGCTATTATCAGCCTTTATATTGTGACTTCGTCCTGCATTCTGATCTCGAGAAATGACCATGTACTTAGTTTTATCATCATTTACTTCTAGACCAATCTCCTTACTAGCAACTTTTACAGTTTTTTTTCTCTGTAGTATGTACGCTCCCACCCAATATATTAACAGCATCAGCATAGACCAAAAGCTGTTGTGTACAGTTAGGTTTACGATGTACACTGCACTGTTTGCTTAGGGCGTTTGAAAACCTTGTAACAAATTTTAACGCAATGATTGGTTATTCCGATATTTTTACTTTACGATAAGCCATAACTTTGTTATATCGGTTTAATCTACGCATTAAACACAAGCAGTGGCTTCATTAGGTCTCAAAACTTAAGAAAAAAAAGTGAAATGCCAATTCGATGCAACTAGGTAATTTAATTAATATATTCTTAGCTCGACATGTTTCGGGTACGTGCTTATGTACCCGAAACATGTCGAGCTAAGAATATATCAATAAAATTACCTAGTTACATCAAGTTGGCATTTCACTTTATTTCATGGGGATGATTCACGGTCAAACAACCCTCCAAACTTAAGGTTTAGGGGTTGCCCTCTGAAGGAGGCGGTCGATCGTTGAAACATGTTGAAGGAAATATCATATATGCTTAAGCTTTGTATGTGCAAGTAGATGGTTTGTAATAAAATTGAGTTAGGAATTACCCATTTGGCCTACCCAGTAATTCAGATTAATTCCCCCGCTATAGGTGTTTATTTTTCCTTTTTTCTTTTTCCACTGTGTTTCGCACCTTGCTTCCTCCTGTTCCCTCCCCATTGTCATCTATATTCATTCATTAATGCATTTATTTATATCTGTCGTGTGTTTGCTCATCCGCTCATCCATCACTTCCTTCAATTACTCGTAAATCTGTTTTCACATTTATTTTCCTCCTTATGAGGTCGCAGACTCTCGCTCTTCCTTATGCATCACCTGGCGGACTGTCCTCAGCCTTTCTGCATTCTTCAGTCTTGCTGTCACATGCCGACTCTGGCAGAGCGCAATGATATGCAAATCTCCTTTCCCGTCGTTCCAAATTTCCGGTAAAGAAGAGCTGCTGAACACAGTGGCTATACTGATTGCTTTTCGGATCAAAAGCCTCTTTACACAAAGCTTTAAATCCTGAGTTTAAAATTTGCTGCTCCGCTTAATCATTGGAATTCGACTGCAAATGGAAGCAGTTTTCAGTCACAGATGCCTGCAAAAGTATCCATGATTGTTATATATAGACTATCTTCATGTTGTGACGTCAGTGGCAGTATTTTGCTTTTAGCCACAGCAGCACTGACACTGAACATGTGTATATGTGTGTGTGTGTGTGTGTCTACCTGCTTATTTGTATTTGTACGAGCACATGTAATCCGCTTATAGATATTCTTCTTATTTTATCCGGAAAGATATGTATATATATAGTGATTAGATCTGCGCTCGCGTTGCGCGTTATTTTTGCTTTTCAGCAATCCCCCAACCCACCAACCCCCGGTCGCATGAATTTTAACCAGTCCACGCATATTCATTAAACATGCCATTGCAAGCTATTACGTCTCCTTTGTCGTTTCTATCCTTCAGACGTCTCCTCTTTTGTCTAAATTCATGGAATGCCCGAATTTAAAAATTGTGCAGAAGGCAGTTAACGTAATTCTGTATGCGACATTCAAATCTCAACATCTCTTACAGTAACTGAGGTGTACCGACACACAGAGTTCGAAAATAGCCTCAACATAACCGAATTCTGTCCAGTTTAATGGAATATTGCACCAGTCATATGTAACAAAGTCTAGAGTCTATCATTTATATGTACAAATAACGAATTCGGATGCTGAAAAACGTTTTGCATAATTATAGGTTTGAAAATCTCCAGTTCGTAACTGTGCTCTGGAATGTCGATTCATGTTTATGTCTCTTACAGTAATTTCTACAAAAGAGGGAAAGAATTAGAAGTTCCTTCTTCAAACAATATAGCTTCCCATTCCAGGAGAATTTGTCGCCTTTATAGCCTCAAATAATGTCTATTATTTGAACTTAAAATTATCCCATTGTTAGTTGTGTTCAAGAGAATTTAAATTCAGCCTACGTCTTTGATTAAAGGTAGCAGTTCTCATCATTCAATGGATAACAAAATTATTAATTCGTCCGAATATTTTATTTTAGACCTCTCTGCCGTACTGTATAGGAATATAGGATGTCCGAAAAAGAATTTTTGGGGTTTCGAGATGAAATGTTTTAAAACAGCAGATAAAGTCATTCAAGAAACTAAAATTACGAAATTGAAGATCAAGGGAAATATGCATGATCTCAAACTTCCGCCCCGAAGAGGGTGAAAAGCTCGCTCTTCTGGGTTATCTGCGTAATAACCCTGAAGAGCTATGTACTCAATTATTATACCAAATACTGCACATATATAAAATTTATAAAATTTGCTCATTAAAACATTAAAAACGCTCCAACATGTTTCGGTCCTAGGACCATCATCAGGGAGCCATATCGTCCTTGCTAAAGTTACAATATAAAAAGTCACATTATTTTCGCTGTACCAGTTGGGTATTGTGGCAGCATGCCGTGTTGTGTAATGTTATGTTGCGAAGAGTGCCATGCTACGGATGTGCATTCTGTGCTTCGTTGCGTGATATGTGACTTTTTATATTGTAACTTTAGCAAGGACGATATGGCTCCCTGATGATGGTCCTAGGACCGAAACATGTTGGAGCGTTTTTAATGTTTTAATGTGCAAATTTTATAAATTTTATATATGTGCAGTATTTGGTATAATAATTGAGAGACTCAACAACATGCACGGTGTGACAACGAAAATACATACAGTAACTTACAATTTACCAGATGTGCAGGATTGGTGGTTCTACATAAGTCCAACCAATATTCGATTTCTGCTGCACGCTGTAGCTTCTCTCTTGATACTTGCCTAGGGACCTCTTGGATTCTTTCTTTCAAAAGGACCAGGTTTCAAATGTTTACGTTATAGACATACCTTTACAAAGCCACAGAAGAATAAATCAGTATTTTTCAAGTTTGGGCTCCCGTGTGGCCATATAATTAAACGATCCCATCGAAACCACTTCCATGAAATGCTGCACCGAATGATTGTAGGAAAATAATCTCGGAAGTGTGGAACCTGTGTGAACGTCCTGGACACAGAGAGGGAGAATCTAAGGGTACAACATTTAATGTGCCAGTTCTTATGCATTTCGAGATAGAGCCTTCCAAATCCCCACCATTTTTTTGGACGTTATCTACATCATCTGGTTAGAAGATGAAAGATAGAAACTCGAACATTATTTTTTCCTGTACCCAAAGCGAATACCTGCATGAAAACTGGAGAAGGCGGAGTACAGGATAAAAGACTTAAATTTTCCTCGAGCGTTATGCATTCTGGGAAGAATATGACGTTAACCTTAAATCGGGCTTTAAAACTTCAGCGTATAAACAGAAATATTTAAAATGTGCTGCAGCCCTTGGGTAGCATAAACAGATGAGATTCTTTTAGAAAGAATCACGTCTTGACTGCCGCCTGCACTTTCCGAGTTTTTTGTTCTTTCCACCAAGAGAATATAAAAAAGACAGGCGGAGGCGGTGTACGTGTGACGTAACATCGGGGAGCGTTCGGCCGATCACTGTTTTAGTGTAAAAGCAATAAGCATTACATACTGTAAGTGCGCGTGTTTGTAGCCTTAGGTATCCAGCATGCAAAGGACATTCGCTGTGTTGCATTTCCATGTGTCTGTCTCTACAATATGTTTCCACGGCACAGTTTTAAAAAAGAAAGTTATTGTACGTAAACGGAATGTTTTAATTTTCTTTACAGCTTCTGTCTGTAACATTTCTCATTCTAAAAAGAACTGAGCGAGATATGATCAAAATTTTATATTGGTGTTCATGTAAAGTACTCGTCATTTTTGTTAGATTTTAATGAAGCTTTAATTTTTTCGACAGGTTTTCGAAAAATACTCAAATATCAAGTTTCATGAAAATCCGTCCAGTGGAAGCCGAGTTGTTTTATGCGGACCAATAGATGGATGGACGGACAGAAGCGGACAGACATGACGAAGCTAATGTAGTCGCTTTTCGTAATTTTGCGAGCGCGCCTATCGTGAGAAGGGGTTTATCGCCTCTGCCATTGGGCAAGACTCCAACCAATCCTGATTACTCTCTCAGTGCACCGTAAACGGAATACGAATACGAAATGACGTCTGTATTACTGAGGACATTGTGAATCGACTTTTTCTCAAACAAAACACATCGCAAATTCAATGTTAATAAAAATCCAACCAGATGCAACAGTATGCAGATATTTATTTACTGCAGAGTCACTCTACATGTTTCGGGTGTCACAGCACCCATCACCAGGAGTACTAAAAACTGTAACCGCAACCTCCGGTACAGGTCATAGTATCGGTACAGCTACTTCCCTCCAATGTGGCCCGATCGGGCCACGTTGGAGGAAAGTAGCTGTACCAGTATTATGACCTGTACCGGTGGTTGCGGTTACAGTTTTTAGTACTCCCGATGATGGGTGCTGTGAAACCCGAAACATGTAGAGTGACTTTGCAGTAAATAAATATCTGCATACCGTTGCATCTGGTTGGATTTTTATTAACGTTAAATTACGATACACGGCACCATGAGTTTAAAAAAATCGCAAATTTTATCCTCGTCATCAAGCATTAAGTACTGCTATCTATGTGTAAGCTCTGAAGGTATGTGGGGCATGGATATAAATCCACTTATTAATCTCGATACCAGTAGCGATGTTGGTCTTGTCCCCGCTTAGGCCGCTTTAACACCTGAATATAATTACATGGGAGGATGAGCGCTCCACAGAGCCGGTCCGTATGCTTTTGAGAAGAAAGAAATCTCTTGCCACTTTCGAGAGTCAAACGAGGTTCAGCCCTTGGCCTAGTCACTCTAACGACTGCTTTCAGTAATTTGAGGGGTGTTTAACCGTGCATCTTCATCATGAAATAAAGGGAAATGCCAACTTGATTCAACAATGTAATTTATTGAAATTTCTTTAGCTCGACATGTTTCGGGCGCATACGCCCATCATCAGGAGCACTGGATGTTAAGTTGCAACATATGGTTTTCTGCGCCCAGTTTTTAGATGGGTGGTAGTCCTGAGAGCCGCTGTGTAGGTCGTGTGTACGGTGCGGATGGTGCCGTGTACGGCTCTCAAGACCACCAACCATCCAAAAACTCAGTGCAGAAAACCATATGTTGCAACTCAACATCTAATGCTCCTGATGATGAGCGTATGTACCCGAAACATATCGAGCTAAGAATACATCAATAAAATTACCTTGTTGCATCAAGTTGGCATTTCATTTTATTTAATAAAATATCATAAATTCGTTATAACGTAAAGGAACCCAGTTCCTTTTTATGACAGTGAACAGTGAAAGGTTTGTCGACTTTGCGACGTACATGAGATTCGAACCAAACTTTACAGCAGAATTTCGCAGACTCAGCTCAAGTTTTGCAACAGTTGACCATTTTTTTACGAAACTTCGTATAAACCTTAGAACGCTACGCGAAAGGAATTCGTAACTGTTTGCTTTTGGAACTGGTAATAACAACATAGGGGGAATTCGTGTTTTTAGGACGGAAAAAGTACCACGACTTTCTTTCGACGCCAGAATTATGGCTGGAAATGTGTTCTCGAAACACGAAATTATTAATAAATCAATCCTTTTAGAGTATGTTAAACAGCAGCGTTTGAGGGAGTCTTTAGTTCTGGCTTACTGTTAGAAACGCACAGACTATTTTTTAGAATATTGATCACAAATATACTTTAAAAATTGTAGGGGAAACCTCGTTTTAAAATCAGTAAATGCAATCCTCTAGTGTATGTGTGTGCGTTACTTATCGGCGCTGCCATTAGCTAAGATCATAGAGTCAATGCAACATGCAACCGAAGAATTAAAATAAGGAAACAAAAAACGAAATATATTGTTGTGTTCCACGGCAGTTATAAACAATTTGTTTATCTTGTAACTCGTTAAACACAACGAGATGTCCTCTATAAAAAAAATCAGATTAATTTTAATATTACAAAGTTCGACTAAGCACCAGGCCCTGAGGACATAGAAGGAGACAAGATATAACACCACTCATTCTTAATTTCAACCCTGGTTGGAAATTAGTAGTTAGTTACACGAATCCGTCGCTTTACACTGAAAAACGAGTTCCCCCCCCCCAACAGATACCCCTTACGTAGGAAGCTGGGTGGACCCCGAAGCCAGTCTGTTACGAACTGCAAAACCTTTGTACTTCCTGGAAAACGACCCACGACTTTCCATTTCTCCAGCATGATCTATTTTTGCTTTGTAAAGCAGGAAGCCCCTCACAGTGTTCCAAATGAACACGTAGAATTTTTGCTACAACGTGGTATTGAGTGGGCCACTCAGATTTCAGCGTGGGCCGGGTAGCTCATTCGGTATATCGGCTGACTACGGGCTGGACGGTTCGGGATCGAAACCCGGTGGGGACGAGATTTTCCGCCCGTCCAACCGACCCTGGGGCCCACCCAGCCTCCTGTAAAATGGGAACCGGGTCTTTCCCAGGAGTAAATTTCGGCCGGGGCGTGCTGCTGACCACTCACCCCCTTCTAGTGCCGCGGTCATGGAAGAGTAGAGCTATACTTCTACCCGCCTTCTGGGCCACATCGAGTCTGTAGCGGGATCACTTTTCACTCAGATGTCAGCAAACTGCAGCCTGAGATGAAACATTTTCCCTCGCAAGAAATCGGGTCATTTAAATTACACTCGATAATTCAGTTCCTGCCTGACAGTCAACAAATTTCGTCTCCAAAATCAGTCAAGGCTGAGTTAACGTTTAAGAAAGTAATCAGCGGTTATTCTGAGAATCTAAAAAATACGAATACAACGTGCAGTCAAAACAAGCAACTTTTAAGTATTACAGAATGGTGCATAGAGTTACCGCTGGCCTTTGGCCGAGAGATTTGCAATCGGTTCTGACCAGACTGCGGGATTGCAGAGAAATCGTGGCTCTATTTCCAGCAGATACAAAGGATTTTACACTTCCTCACAGAGTCCAGACAATTTTCGACCCACCCAGCCTTCTATACTATGGACACTGGTGCCACTATCGCCGAAGCTGACCACTCAACTCCAATTAGCGCCATATTTAAACAAAATGACCGAAACTGTAACACCACTCCCTGACACGCCTTCATGCTGCTCACAAGGACAACTTTACAACTGACAGTTAAGCATCAGTTAAGATAGCGACTGCAGGAGCGATGTGAACGAGTAACAATGTGACGCAGAGCTTCGGCCACGTGACTGCAGCGTGTTCGCTACACTGCACTGATAACACAGACAAGAACACAACTTAGAGGCCCGAGATATGAGAGCACCGGTTTCCTTCCTGCTGTGTAGAGAGCAGAGGTCCACGACCTTCCGAACAATGTGATCAGCGAGCTTGACATGACCCCGCAGAATGATAAAAGTGTCTATATCCACATGCCCGGATCTCCATTCAGCAACAAGACGCAGTCTGAATGCCTGTGTCTATTGGCGTGATTCAAGATACGTATGCAGCTTCTGTTTTGATTGTCGTCCTTTCATCTTATAGAGATTTTAGTTGTTCTCTGTCTCTAGGACAAATCTAGGGCTGCTTTACACTTGACGATAGGACTGATATCATCATCATCTTCATCATATATCTTATACGGAGTTGCGCCACTTGTTGACCCGCTCCGGTCTCACGTATCCAGAAGTCTCTTCAAAAGTCTACCATGATTCCTTCTGCCAGTTGGGGAGTAGTATTTCATTACTCTGGGTAATCTATTTCGAGGCATTCTATTTACAAGTTGTGTCCAGCTTCTCTTGTATTCCAGTAATTTGTCCAAAATTTGTGTCAATTTTAACTCCTTTGCAGTTTGTGCCGATAGGACCGATATGTTGTCCCGAAACATAGGTAACTGCCAATTCTTGCTGTGAAACGTCGCGGAAGGGCGAAAACCGCAATTAACTATTTATCATCCAAGAGTGCGTCACTGTGTACGTACTCTGTAGCCTGAAGAGGGCCTTGAACCGTTAATGTATAAGATGTGAGATCCTCATGAAGATTAGAACACAATCCATCTGGCGTGTGAGTCGATATACTGTGGTAGGAGGACACAAACATTTAGATGGAACACTGCGCCTTTACCTTCCAGACAAAATGTATTTTCAGTCGGTTTTGTTGCGATATCAGTACTTAACCTCTGAAACTACTTGGTGGCACAACCCATACTTAACCTCTGAAGCTACTTGGTGGCACAACCCATACTTAACCTTTGAAACTACTTGGTGGCACAACCCATACTTAACCTCTGAAGCTACTTGGTGGCACAACCCATACTTAACCTCTGAAGCTACTTGGTGGCACAACCCATACTTAACCCGTGAAGCTATTTGGTGGCACAACCCATACTTAACCTCTGAAGCTAATTGGTGGCACAACCCATACTTAACCTCTGAAGCTACTTGGTGGCACAACCCATACTTAACATCTGAAGCTACTTGGTGGCACTACCCATACTTAACCTTTGAAGCTACTTGGTGGCACAACCCATACATAATTTCTGAAGCTACTTGGTGGCACAACCCATAATGTGATAATTTTCGAAATATCAGTAAATGTCACAGATGTGGCTATGCATTTGCAAAAATACACGCACAAGAGTTTCTGCTTAGTTTAATGCATTTTCACAAGGAAAATGCAAAATGGAGGGAAACTTGGCATCAGTTCAATATTACAACATTAGAGTAGACACACATCTAGTTGCCATTTGACTGTTGACATGTGCAGTTCATGGATTTGACGTCATACATTACTCCATGTTTGGATGATTGCGGTTAGTTTAAGTCCGCCAGTTTCCCTCGCTTTATTTCTCTCAAGAGAGGGAGACTTCCCTATGAAATAGAGGGGAACCAGGTCGTATTAAATAAGGCACTTTCTTAATCTGCATACAGGGAGACAGAGTTCACGAAAGAAACTGTCCTGGTTGGCAGTCACATGGATATAGAATTATTTAAGAACGGTAATTTAAAGTAAAAAAAAAATCTATATTGTGTAAATTTTGTTTATCAGGGGCCTAAGGGACGGTGTCTGTATCAGGGGCCTAAGGGACGGTGTCCGTATCGCGTGAGTCGTTCTTGCGCTCTGTACATAGAAGCAGCGTTGAGAGGGCGAATCGCCAAGTTCTTGAAATCGTTCCGCCTCCACTCTTGAGAATGAAAGGCATAAAAGAAAATGTTCGCTCGTTCCGAGCTCGGTCTTTAGACTTTTCCCGTATTCTCGCGACTACGCAATTATGAAGGACTGTTCTTTGGGCGCACGCTGCTACAGTCCCTGTCACTATTTGGTGCTCATACATTAACCTTTCATTCTAAAGTATTGCTAACCTGGTTTATTAAATCCTCTCTCTCTCTCATCTTAATCGTTGTAACGTGCATTTTGTAGTTTATTTAACTAACACACCAACAAATGCACGTATGTAGTCTTTAATAAGCTAAAATTTGCATTAAAACACTTAAAACGGTCCTACATGTTTCGATCATACGATCATCCTCAGGGAGCATACTTTGTTTCTTGCTAAAGTTACAGTTAAAACACTCAGTGATTTAATCGTTATATTAATTTGGTGCTGTGGCAACATGTCTGTAAGTGAAAATAAGTAAACTTATTTTCACTTACAGACAATGATTTACTTCGTTACATTAATTTGGCGCACGGCACCATCCGCACCGTAAACACGACCTACGCAGCGGGTCTCAAGACCACCACCCATCCAAAAACTCGGTGCAAAAAACCATATGCTGCAACTCAACATCTAATGGTCCTGATGATGAGCGTATGTACTCGAAACATGTCGAGCTAAGAATATATTAATAAAATTATCTTGTTGCATCAAGTTGGCATTCCACATTATTTCGTGAAAACACTGTGTTTCCCCTAAGTTTTTCATCTTCAGCAATATCGAACCTAGCTATTAAGGACATTCGATTTTCGTCCTTAGGTAACATTTCAAGTTCTCCCGCAGGTATCAGCGTCTGCCTCGTTATTCAGGAGCTAGATTAGGACGCGAATCGTGAATAGGTTTGAGAGGTCTTACAGATCAGGTTGAAGGGGGCAGAGCAGACACTGCACGCGGCTTCTGGCTGATGAGAGTATTGCGTAGTGCCTGGATGTTAAGCTGTAACCACAGCTATACAACCCACACGGGCGGAGTGAACGTTAGATCCTAATGTAATCGCAAATGATGAGAGTGACTGGGTCGTTAATACAACGTTAATTCCTTCATTGCCACTCGAAATTATTGCATGTTGTTTATGGTGCCTTCTTAACGAAAATTTGCGAAAATACATTAGTCTAGATTGGCGTGTATGTACTTGTCTAACACAACTATATGATGGTAGAGATGTGTATGTAATTTATTACATAAAGAACAGCTACATGTTTCGGCACTTTTCATTGGCCATCTTCAGGTTGATAAATGAAAAACTTAGTAAGCAGCTATACTCGACTTGTGTGGGTGATATACAGTGGGGAGGTAAGAGGTGAAGTGGGCACGAGATCTTTAATGTGTTGTGTAGGATGGGCGGTGTGTGTACATAGGGTTCTGCTATATTTGTTATTCTAGGTTAATCCATAGATCCAACTATATTAACCTAGAATAGCAAAAATAGCAGAACCCATGTACCCACACCACCCATCCTACACAACACATGCAAGATCTCGTACCCACTTCACCTCTTACCTCCCCACTGTA
>Ga0123354_10005129_pt1 | contig 18916 bp, 7 predicted proteins | sample TergutLab28metaG_2_FD_97872 | JGI IMG/M metagenome (GOLD analysis project Ga0123354, IMG submission 97872) | Labiotermes labralis P4 segment gut microbial communities from Petit-Saut dam, French Guiana - Lab288 P4 | ecosystem: Host-associated > Arthropoda: Insects > Digestive system > Gut ...
GCAGCCTCCGGTACAGGTCGCACGACTCGCACAAACCAGTCCCGATCAGGCCACGTTGGAGGGAAGTAGCTGTACCAGTATTATGACCTGTACCGGAGGCTGCGGTTACAGTTTTTAGTATGGGTGCTGTGACACCCGAAACATGTATAGTGACTTTGCAGTAAATAAATATCTGCGTACTCTTGCATCTGGTTGGATTTTTATTAATACTGAATTAAGATGCACGGAACCATGAGCTTAAAATATGAAGAATGCCTTACCGTGCCTCAGTTCAAATGTTTCGAAACCAAATGACAGTTTTTTTTTTAAATTTTCATCTTGTTTCTTTTTGTCTTTCCCAGTGCCATGTTAACTAGTGTAACTGACTTACACGTTATTCCATACTCATGATTTCTACCAAGTGGTCTACCATAAGAACATATTGATCGCGATGTAAGAATATATTCCTGTGACGTTTCAAACCACCTCTACGTCTTGTATTATAATTTATACTACTAATGTTATCATAACTCTTCCCATTAAGAAGAAATGTTGTGTTTTATTCCCTTCACATGTTTCGGGGAACTGCTTTTTATTAACTTTTTTGTATTCCTTTTTTACTCACCTGCTAAACATTATGCAAAAGGAGGGGTAAAATTTTACCTGTTTTCCCTTTCTCTAGGGTTGAGTTTGCGAACCACCATAGATGTATATTTTTTACACCCTCAACGCACTATCTTCTTTTGTAGGAACCTGCAGTGCTTATTTTGTTCTTTCACCCTCTACCCACCCTACTCATCTTATTCTTTCTTGTCGTAATTCGCCTTATCCCCTAACCCAGTTGGTTGCATTAGGAATATAATATACGCGAAAGCTCAGCTAATGTAAAATCGATATTCTACCATTATAATGGTTTGTGTGTATACTTTTGGGCCTATATTGTAATATATATCCATAAATCATTTTGTAAGCGCAGACCAACTTTTCGTCCTTTTTCTTATATAAAACACTTTGCGGATAAATGAAGAAGAGATGGAAGGGCGATGAACTAAAAGTTTTCACTTTTGTATAAGCACGTGGCACATCTGTTATGTGTTTTTAATCCCTCCATCCCTTCTCAACCATAATTCCACCGTTACAAACGAGCGGGCACAAGTTTAAAACACGCCCTGTACCTCTGTGTCTCACCACTTGCTGCAGCGTTTCTGTAACATTACACATTGTGAAGTGCTTTGGATTGTTGCAGGTACAAAATAAATGCAGTCGTAATCGAGTTGTTATGACATGACGTGACATGACATGACATGACGGATGGTTTACTTTTCTGCGACTAGAAAATTACAACCTTCCAAATATTAATATCTGATAAAAACATAAGCATTTTTCGTTATTCTTTATTTCGTATTTTTCGTTTATACAATTAAAATGCACAGCCATTCTATAACCGAATCTATAGATGCGTATAAAATATAATTTCCTTATTTCTTGTATTTCAGAAAAGGGGCCAATTTCCTGGAATAATGTTGAAGGCCACTTGGAGCTAAATCAAATTCAGTATCTGTACTGCGGGTGTTCAGAACTGTCTCTGCGTTTCGGAATTGAACAAGTTTCTCAATCAAATCCTTCCTTTCTGGTTCATAAAATTTTTATCTGACATCAATCTCGCTAACATATATTTTACCGTATTCCAGATTGGACCTTCCGAAGATTTTCCTCTTCACAGTTCTGTGTGTATTCTTTGTCTCAATGTCCTGTCTAAAGAACCATTCGGGTGGCATTTCAGTATCCTAATAAGCTGGACGTCTAGAAATAAAGCTGCAGCATTTTTTTTGTGTAATGATATTAGCTCTCAAGTTTGTTATTCAACTCAAGTTCAGTATGTGATTTGCTGTAATTACACTCCGTCGAGTATTTAAATTCGCATAAAATTGATAACCGCTACATTTACAAAGGCCAAAGTACTTTTCCATTTTCATGGTACAACAGCCTGTAGTGGACCAAAACCTCATTATCGAGGCTTCACGATCACACTCGCATACAACACTGTGTAGAACTTCTTTGGACAAGTGATCAGCCCGACCCAGAAATCTCTGTCTATCAACACACACCACTCACAAGAGACAGACATTCATGCTGGGAAGATTCGAACCCACAATCTGAGCAGGTGAGAAGCCGAAGTCCCACGCTGTAAGATCGCGTAGCCACTGGAATCGGCCCAAAGTATATTTAGTCTCAAGATAAATGTGCATATATATATATATATATATATAATTGAAAGTGCTTTCCTAAAAATTTGAATTTAAATAAGTATTGTAATTTACAGTGGCGGATGTGTACTCTTTGTTTGTCCTAAAACAGGTTAAAAGGTGGAATTCTACCATTACACATCACACAGAAGTATTACTACAAGCGTTTGAAATGAACAGAGTTGAATTTAAAACTTTCGTGAAATGAAGGCACCTTGCTTTTAATCGCAACTTGATCAGAGTTTAAATCACATTTTCACTACTGTGGGCAAAGTCTGTGAACGGTCTATTACTGACAAAGAAAGTAATCTTGTATACTGTTAAATTTAGTTAATTGTGTAATTTTTTTTGCTAATGCAACACATGTACTCCTACAGTTAAAACAGAGGTTTGTTTCATGAACAGAACTCCTATGAAGGGTAGGTTATATGCTCCCGTTATTCACCTTCGTCATTTAAACTTGATTTTGCCAATCACATACTTGCATTTGGTGCTTGGAACCTGACGACGATCGTGAACAGAAACATACAGGACAAAAAAATATACAGCTTAATAAGTAAGCCGCTTTAAAAGACTGTGTTGATAGTGGATGTGTCGTGTCAGGAAAGTAAATTGTGTCCTCATTCCACAAAAAGTTGAGAAGCATTTTGAACTTCTTATTTTGACGCATGAAGTGCCGTTTCACTAATAACAGGCAGGAATAAAATATTAGTCACAGAAGCTTAGGATTATTGTCTTTTGTTTTGTGACACTTCATGTCACAAAACAAAAGAGTATGTTGAAGGCAGTAATTTCGTCAAAGTTTTCAAGAAAATTTAGAGTGTTACATTCCAGAAGAAAGTAATCTGCATTGTCACTATCGTGAGAAGATCAGCCATCCTAGGACAGTGTTGTGTGTATAAATATTCATATTATTTGCTGTTCTCCATGCACTTCAATTGTTTGTCAATAAGGCTGAGCATTACTCAACATACTGTAAACAAAGTTAAGGCACTGATTGATCTACCCATTTATTCGTGGACTGTGAATAGAATCATTCATGAAGATTTTGTATTCTGATGTTGAACGAAAGAACAGAAAGGAAAAAGAATAGTGGAATAGCAAAGAAAAAAAATAAGTGGTGAATATTTAAAGCGGCATTCAATTTGCATTTCTGGAACCTCTGTGATGCGTCTGCTTATACAGCGTTATTTGAGGGTGGACTGACAGTAAGTAGGCGGTGTTCCCTTGAGACATGCAGCATCCACCATAATTAGCATATTTAATTACTCTTTCGTAATTTTGAAAACTGGTACTTTGTGGTCATAATTTATTACTACGAAATAGTCTGGATTCCAAGTCTAAGAATGGAAGATCATAATTTTTAAGTAAACTGCAATCCTCAGCTGCACGTACCCGCATTTTATCTTCCTGACAGTAGAATTCGACATTGGCTCTTACACGCGAAACTAATGCTTCTGTCCCACGTGAACTCTTTTGCTCATCCCATTAGTATTTTTCATTGTTGAATGATTAAATAATTGCGAAGCTCAATTATAGTCACTGGTTAACTTATCGTCAAAGTTAAATTTTTTTACTCTCATACCTTATAAATTAGAGGGAACTAAATATTTGGAAGTCTCTAATATTTTAAATAAGAGATTGCTGTTGGGGCTAACTCAAGGGGCAGAATGGTAACACTAGAGTAAACTGTGATCACTCTATATGAAGTTAAATTATTTTACAGAACACGTACCTTCTCTACGATGCCTATACAATACACAGTGTTTATGGTTTTGAATGTATTTACGTAGCTTTCCAATTAGAACGTTTATATATCATCAGAAGGAGTGATGATTATGGGCAGTGGGTTGGAGGATGCGAGTTTTTAGGCTTTCACAACGGTGTGTTTGAGGTCTTGGACATTTCGACCCTTGAATGTAAAGCCACTGGGTTTCTCCCGCAACGTCGAACACCAATTAATCAATGACCCGGTGCCACATCCTAGAAGAACGAAGAACACACGAGTTAGAAGATATTTAAAACGTAACATGTGTAGCATATTGCAAAACACATTTATTTCGGCTTTCGATTAGGACTGATGGATACCACACGTAATCTCGTAAAGGCTATAAATTATGATTGTTAATCAATGAGCGTTGGTGTTCGGCCCATACCATAATCATAATAATGTAACTTAGTGTCTTTTTTTTTTTGTTTCAGGTAAGTTCAAGATTCCATATCTCCTTAGGGCTAGATGTGACCTTCTGGTAGAAGGTAATGTGACTACGGTATCATGTGTTTCGAATTGAGGGACCTGCTGTCACAGCATTACCGCTGTAAGTACAACTGCAGTCAGGCATTTGAATCACTTTTCTTCGACAGTTGTAAGCCTGTCAAAATTTACTTTCTTTCAATCATTTCTTCTTTTAACTCCCTTTATATTCGATTACATTGTGACTTCCTTTACACCTGGGCTAATCTAATATGCATATAAACCCTCGTCTTCATGAAACGTATTTCGTACTTTAACATAACAATATGACAGTAAGTACTTCTTTTGCTGATCATTTGATATTGGGATATTCTCTGCAGTGCTCTACGTAACTTGCTTAGCTTTCGATAATACAGTTCTTATTAGTAGTGCCTGATTATTCTATAACTTCAGGTTACTTACTAACGTAATATGTTTACGGAATTACGTTTAATTAAACAGTGACAAAATATTTAACATGTAGCATTTAGTAGATCATAGCTTAAGACGTATGCTCTAACAAATAGTCTTGACAGTTTCAAGCACAGAGGTTATTGTAAGTATCGCCTGGTTTAACACAGGATAATCTGTTTTTCTCTTCACAGTGTATTTCTGCAGTGTGTATGACTTTTACAATAAAAAAGTGTGCCCCTATACAGCATTAACAGATTGTACCTTCTAATTGTAGAGCACTGTCTTCTGTCTGAGGCACGAAATTAATCCTTATTCAAAATGAGGAATTTTTAGTCTCCAAAGAGCTAAATCTGTTTCATTTTTGTAACTGTACACTCCATGTAAGGGGACCGCGGTAGCACAGTGGTTAAGGTGCTGTGCTACAAATCGGAAGATCGCTGGTTCGATCCCAGCCAGTGTCAGTGGATTTTTCATTGACATAAAATCCATCCGATCGCGCTATGGCCCTGGGGTCCACTTAGCCTCTAACAGAAATGAGTACCAGGAGTATTTCCTGGGGGTAAAGGCGGCCGGTGCGTACGGCTGACAACCTTACCACCATCCTGTGCCGTTATCATGAAATCTGGGAACCTTAACTTCCTGGAACCCTCTGGGCCACTCCAGGTCTGTAATGGGACTGATTTTACACTCCATAATGCGGAGTTACCGAACTTACAGATCTGATTTCACCCTGTTTAATATCAAACGCTTTTCTACTTCAAATATATATTCAATATATGAAACAAGTACACACACTGATAATGACATTTAAGTCGCCAGATATCCATCTGCTGTCAGAAATAATTTAATGAGATATTTGGTTTGTATAATAATAATTATTGTTGTTATTATTATTGTTATTTATTTCATTTTATTTTTATCATGGATAAGGAGCGTGAAGGTGAAATGAACTAGTGTCCGTAGCTACAGGCAGAGGAATATAATATGCATATATTTTTTGCACATTTCGTTCTGTAACTCGTTTCTATCCCTCTTTCTCCCTCACTTGGTAGGGAGAGGGATTTTGGATTATATAAGCCGGGTATGGTTGTTGCTGATTGGTGTCCAGCTTAATTACAGTGAAAAAGGGCTTGGGTAATTTATATTTTGTGATCGTACATTAGCTTTGCAGTGGCTGCTGCCGCGTTTTACCACCACACGTAATGCAGCTTTAGCGAGTTGTATGCAGGGGCACAGAAATTGGCAAACCGTGCATCTTATATCATATGGTGTTGACATGTACATATTTTATACACTATAGTCAATAAGCCCTCGGCGTCATACGTTACATTTAAGGCAGAAAGCGAACTTAACAAGTAACGCATTTTAACCAAATCTGATATGGACACGACAAAATTCGCTTAAAGGAATATTTGAAATATAACAAAAAGTAACTTGAATAAGTTCCATAACCATGCTCTAAAGGAATATTTAGGAGGAACGTTGGCTGAACTTGTTTGAGAGTGGTTTGTTGATAGAATATTTGGGCCTAAGAGGGACGAGGTACTGGGAAACGGAGAATACTACATAATCAGCAGCTTAATGATCTATAATCCTCACCCAATATTTTTCGGTTCTTCAAATCGAGAAGAGTGAGATGGGCGGGAAATATAGAGCGTATGGGTGAGAGAAGCGTATACAGGGTTTTGGTGGGGAAACCTGAGGGAAAGAGACCACTTGGGAGGCCTAGGCTTAGATGGGAAGATAATATTAAGTTGAATCATCAGGATGTGGGATGTGGGGGTATGGACTGGATAGAGCTGGTTCAGGATAGGGACAGGTGGCGGGCACTTGTGAATGTGGCAATGAACCTTCGGGTTTCATGAAATGCGGAGAATTTCTGGACTAACTGAAAACTTGTTAGCTTCTCAAGAAGGACTCTGCTCCATGGAGTGAGTGAGTGAGTGAGTGAGTAAGTGAATGAGTATGTAAGTGAGTGAGTGAATGAGTAAGTAAGTAAGTAAATAAGTAAGTGTGTAATAAAACCAACAAATGCACATGTACAAAACATATTTTATACATCCGCATTTGATTGAATTTATTACGTACGTTTAAATAACAATAAATAGCTTGCTCCATGGTGCGGAGTCGTTATTGGTAACGTAATGTTTCATCCAGCTGCTCAATAAATTACCTGCCGTTTTATGGAATAGGAAGGTCATTTTCCGTACTTCAAAAAACCCGTCAGTAAATTCTATCCGAAGCTACTTTCCGTATTTAAAAGGACCTCCAATTTATTTTATCCAAAGCAACCTGAATCTACTCTATACTCTCCAACACTAACCTTAATATGCATTTTAATGTAAGTATTCGCAAAACATCTGAGCCTAAACCTTCTTCGGGCTTTGAGTTAACGTTTGTCTACCACGATATTGGTTTTCCCCTTCACTACGGGAAAATGATCACGTTTTCCAACAAAATTAAAATTTCTTCTCTTCCCCAAATTATGCAGGGCTGCTCTGGGAACTGTAGATGTTGCTGTTCTTTGGGTAGGGGGTTTTATTTCACTGGGGTCAAAATGGTTAGAGAGTGAAGCTACCGACGCCGCTCAGTCCGGTGCTGAGTTCAATAGCGCGAACGTAATGTAACTTTCACAACACCATATGGTTTACGCTGTACATCGTAACCACTTGAAGACTAAACAGACAAGGTGAAATTATTTTCTTACCCTGTGCTCTCCGATCTCAGCAAGAACATTGCTAATTTCAAGTTACACATTTTTCGTCCGCTTGTCATTCTGACAAGAGCGGCATTAACCCTTATCCTGCCAACGTGGAGAATATGGTGAGCTCCTAATAATGCCAGCAAATGGCAGATGGGATTTAACTCGGCGTTTAAAGGGTTAAAATGAAATGGAACACTAGTGGGATAACATTAATGGAATAACTGAAATCTTGTCTCAATATCCATCGTCTAGGTGGCCCGGAATTTAACCCTGTTATTTGTATTTAGAGATAGGTTATTAACTGCCTAACCCATGGCACGGCTTCAAGACTGAAGTTAACCCAAAATTATACGCAGTCTGGTGTCCTACCTTTCAGAGTAAACAGTTTGTTTCTATAAGAAACAGCATCTATTTAATGCTATACATGCAAATATTTTCCTTTTGTTTTCATCATTTCACCTAACACATAAATAAATTATGTGGAGAAAATGCAGGATTTCTGCTGATAAACCTGCCTGTGCATATAGGACTACCAACCAGTAGGCTTAAAGTGGTTCATTAAATGAAAGAAATCTAAAGGCGCCTACAGAGACAATAGGACTATTGCTGTCAGATCTCATACTCATCGTGATGTTTGCTATCTCATTCGATACTGTGTAATTTATTAAATTACAGGAGCGCCATTAAGTAAGATAATCAGTCCCACCTTTATAATGTTTATGATATTAACAACAGCACTACAGGTCTTGACGCTTAGGAAAACTCGAGAGAATATATTGATACCAAGCAGGTAGGCCTATGTTCCATTGGGCTAACAGACGGAACTGGTATGCATCCATAGAACATACTCCCTCAAATGTGCGTGAGCGTGTGGGTGTGTGTATGTGTATGTGCATGTGCGTGTGCGTGTGGGTGTGTTTTTCCATAATGAATGGCACTGCAGCTGCCACGCTAAATTAAAGTCGGTTGCGTTTCTCTCTCTGTCTCTCGTACAACATAGGAAGACAACGCGTCACCCCCTACTCTCGTACACAGAAGTGCGCACTGTAAAATCTGCAACATATGCTGTTAAAAACAATCCATCATCCTTCAAACTGATTGTCAGTTGAACACTGGCCTATAATTCAGCGAAAATTTTTGCAGTTCATGTTTCAAAGCAGCTCTTTGTTAAAAAAAATAAAATATTCTGAGTTTTAGTGGTGGTTGTTTGCGTAAACCCTTGCAGTAAAATTGTTTATAAATACCTGAGCACAGTAACAGATCAGACTGGACAGAATGCAATACAAACGGAATAACGCAGAGTTCTGATACGCCTTCAGCGTGTATCTGATTCGAATACCCACTAAGCTGTCGCAGGCTTCCGTGGTTTTCCTCATCTCCAACCAAATCCTCGGATGTTACTTCAGATTAGGACATGGAAGCATATTTCGGCAGTCTTCACAAATTATTATACGCTGATGTGCCTTACATTCCATGCTGTGTACCCTGCGTTACGGATGGCGCCATAAAATATATTTTTAATAAGTAAGTTTCAACATCAATTCAGTGAAAATGGAGAATGCGATATAATAAAGGTTTAATTAACCTCTTTGTGTATTTAAATATACTTTTATTTGTCAGAATAAGTCGGGTGATTTAGTTAGGTCATGTTAACAGAATGGCTTGTGAAGTATTTGAATATAATCCTCAAGGAAGTCGACTAAGAGGTGGAATTGTGTACAAACGGATTTTAATAAACACAAAATTGCAAACACGAAAGACAGAAAAACAGAGCTGACTGGGAGAAGTCTATTGAGGAGGGGAAGGTCCGCATAGGACTGTAGTGACGCCTAAGAGGAAGAAGAAAAAGAGGAAGATAAGGATCAGTGGCGCGACATTATATTTTGGTACCGTAAAATGAGAGAATTTAAACAAGAATGGGCCAGAAACTCTAAACTCTCAAGAAGGGCTCTGCGTTGCGCACTTAGTCACCATTAAATGGAAGGAACCGCGAGTAAATGAACTAATGTAAACAGTCAGATTGGGTATATCAAGTTTGCACGAATTGCGGGCGCCAAGTCACTCTGGCGACTAAATTTTTGTACTGTGGCGCCTAATGTGTGTCGGGCACAATAGGAAACTTGCTTTGTGTCATCCATCTGAAGCCTAAAATTTTGAGCCAGTTGATGTATATTTAGAAAGTTTTTAAACCCCTGGTCTATACTTTAATTTGACGTCATTTTTATTGCCAATTAAATTAGAAACCGAGACTAATGTAATGTTGTTTGTAAGTATTCCCGTACCTTACGCAATTAAGAAAAACTTGTGTTAAACCCTTTATTTATACTCTCGGTCTGCAGTAGACCTTCAGTACATGTGTGGAGAAATTAGTACAACAGTCAGGTACAGAGTCATGGTGAGGGGTATTCCAGTGAATACCCACAGTTAACAGGAACTTTTAAGTTATGAATCTTTGAGGCAGATCAAACGGTGAGTAACGGCGTAGTCTGCCTGGGCCTTGCTTCTCGAGGAGAGGGAGGTCGTGAGTTTATTTGGGTGCACCTCTATTTTGGCTTTATAGTTGGTACTAAGCCGTGTGATTTCTTCCCTTATAGTTGAGATTTGAAGATCAGTGTGTGGCATATGGTTGGGTATGTACCACGGTGCGTCGGTCGCCATCCTGAGAACTTTGTTCTCTGGTCGTTGTAATATTTCAATGTTTGATTGGTATGCTGTTCCCCATAATGGTACACCGTAAGTCCAAATGGAAAAGAAAAACTTAAACTTCTAAAACTCTGTCAATGCCACAAATACAGTCCAAAACCTGTTAGCATTCTGCTTTATTTTCACAATATGTAGAACTGATATTGTCTACACCCAAGTTAAAAAGAATATTGCTTAATCGTAAAACTCTGGTGAGTTGTGTCTCATCGTTAGGAAATATCGAAACTGAATATTTTATAAGTGGACTAAATTGGCTCAGGTTCTTGTCCGTTGACAGATTTAATATTAGGAATGTGGACAGCTGATTGTATTAAGGCACTTGCTTGGCATTGTGTTAACTGCATTTCTACAGGCTTGTGTTTCTACACTTTTACATTGTACAGACTACTTACAAATAATACGCCTTATATTGAATGGCATTGCAGGATCCTGTTTTATCAAATAATTTTGTGCGAACATCTTTTGTCAAAGGGGTTAGTTTTAATTATATTAAAAAATTTAATTAAGTTTTATTATCCTGCAATCTCTGAAGTTCCCAAGGCATTTATCTTATCGTATTTTACAGCAGTAATTCGACAGATATACCTAAAAATATAAAAGTTTACTGAATATGGCTGTCCTATATCCGTATTCAAAATGAATCCACCCATAGTTCTTTGAAAAACAAGACTCGTTTAGGATTATGTCCAAGAGGACTTTGGTATTCCAGGTGTTAATTTGGCGATATTTACTACTAGAGAATATGTTTATAACTTTGCAAATTCTGGTACACCTTTGCCCATTATACTTTCATTAATCAGTTTCCCTTGTTTCGAATGTTAACCAGGACATTCTGATAGAATGTCACTAATTATAGGGTTTCTCCATACTTTCAGAAGATATCTGATTCACTGGCCGAATGATGGACTGAATTACTGAATAACAGACTAATTAACGAACAAAATAAATGAATGAATGATTGACTGAATCATTGACTGTCTAACAATGAACGGGTACCTGAATTCCTGACTGAGTAACTGAGCAAATTACTGAATGACTTACCAACTAACTAATTAACTGACTAAGAATTCCATGGAGTTCTTCTCACGAACGTATTATTTCCTACGCTAGTTAAGAATTTCCACGATCATATGGAACCTCAGGTACATTACTATGTACGCAAAAGTCTTCGTCTTCAAAATGTTTACACCCTGCATGCACCTTTTCTCCTCCATACGTACTACATGCCCCGTCCATACCATTCGTATTGATTTGCTGAGAATCTAATATCATGAATCTCCACATTATGCACTCAACTTTCCTGAACGTTATAAAGTTCCAGTGCGAACTGTAAATCAATAGCCTATTTTGAGTACACGAATTTTATTCCAAAGTCTTGCTCAGTGACACCTGTGTCTGATTATTGGAAGTTTGTTTGTCGCAAAACTTCGGATTTTGAAAAAAAAACCACATTTAATATAAGTTTTATGCAGGCGAAGTATTATTGGCTGGTTAGTTAATGGGGGGTATAAATAAATGAAAGCTTCACAGAAAGAGTTCTGTTCTTTGGAGTTATTTTCCCTTCATTAATATTTTTAGTAATCACAAACTTAATAATTCGAAGTTACAGAATAGCATTTATACAATATTTTGTTAAATCGTCTCGTTACACTCAACAAATGCATTTCGTACTGCACGCGGACACACGAGTTCGCTATAGCGAGAGGGGATTCAGAAATAAGTGCAACAGTGTAATATAGTCTGCAAAGATGCAGCCATCCAGATCTATTAACCCTACTCTAGTAACTGAAGGAGCTGCATAATGCTAGAAATGAGATGAAAGTAAATATAACAATAAGCTAGTTGAAGAATAAAAGACCAACTTGAGGTCACTTGCTATTTTATTTCCCTTCATATGTGCTCAACATGTTTCGGACATTAATATATCCCTCATCATTAGCTTGCGACTATTCTGCCGAATTACCACATTGGTCTTTTTGTTCTTGGTTCGATGTGTGTTGGAGATTCGGTGTGGTTGGGTTGGAGTGCTATCCGTGTTGCAGGCTGCAGCCTGCTACACGGATACCAAGAACAAAACGACCAATGTGGTAATTCGGCAGAAGAGTCGCAAGCTTCTGATGATGGATATATTAATGTCCGAAACTTGTTGAGCACACAAGAAGTGAAATAAAATAGCAAGTGACCTCAAGTTGGACTTTTATTCTTCAACTATTACAATGATGCACGGTCCAATAAACATAAGATAATAGTACGCAATCGCTCTAAATGTGATTTCTTATACTAATGGAAGGTTCTTTTAAAGGAATACTCTTTATTATATTCCTTTATTATTATCGATTCCCGATGTGTTCTGATAACTAAATCCCAATACAAGAGCAAGTACGATATGTAGCAGTGACACTGCAGATCGCAAATATGAAGGCGCCATCTTCGATTCCCGCCAGGGGTGCTACTTTTCCCGACTACATTTTTCAGGTTTTTCTCATTTTCTGCAGAATAAATATGAAGTAGTCTACATCGTTTCCTTTTACATTCTTCTTACCATTCATGCACGTCTTCTTGCAATAGACACTGGTCTAACATCTGTATTGAAAGAGTATCATACAATATCCTAGGGACTAAAATGTTGCTTAGAATGTGAAGAAATGTGTCAACGACCAAATATCTTCAGCTCTACATTGTTGGACGGCGTAACTCCGGTTCTGTATTGCAGGTCGTCATAGATTTGGCGCTACTCCTGTACCCTCGTCTCAAAATCACCCTCAATTTCGTCATTCTGCCCCTATACATTCTGCTTCCCCTCTGACACTATCAGCAGCCACATTTTTACCCTCTTGTCCTTCAACCACATTTATGTAGCCTAAAATTTTTTGAGAGGGTGAGATAGGAATTCTTTTTATATTTCTTTCCTTACCTTAATCTTACATCAGAATATTCCCAATTTATTTTTCCCCCCCTACGAATCCCTCTTTTTTGTCCCTATTTTATCTTTCTTTCTCATTTTTGGATGCCTCTTCGTCTATCTTATATATTTCTTGTGTTGGTCCTGCTGGTCCTGGAAACTTCACCATGCATCTTGTGTGGGACTCAAGAAGAGAAGTGGAATGAGAAGGTTGGGGGGGGGGGGGGGGGGACAGGTCTACGAGTTGAATGGGTGGGGGCTGGAAAGGAATCGTGCAGATCTGCGACCCGGTAGTAAATCTCTCTGTCGCTCTTTCTCTTACCATCCGCACTTTTGTTGGGTCTCGCTGCTGGACCCAATTCTGTCCCTTTTATTGTAAGACGGATTCTTTTGTTACAGCGAGGTAATATTATATGTAACTTTAGAGATATTACATGGTTTAAAGAACATCACAGAAACATACGCGGAACTGGTGCCTGACGTCTGTTGTCTGTGGCTGGTTGCCACACTCGCGGTTTCGAGTACTTCGTGGGTATACTGGCACATTCAGACGAATGCTTCCCACTCAAAGCTGTATACCTGAACAAATGGCTGCCACGGAACGGGTTGACTTTTATTGTGCCGTGTCACAGATGCAAACCAGTTGCCCTCAGATTTGTCGTGTTTCACTACAGTCTCTCTCAGCCAGCTGACTCAAGGGCTAGTGCGTCCTTTATTATTCGGTGAGTGCTCGGTTCGAAGCTTGGCATACGCACCGATTATCCGGATTATAATTTTATGATTTTCCTTAGATCCTCGAAGTACAGTATCTGAAAATATGTCGCGAATATTTCCGTCAAAATTCTTTCCAATTCATACATAAAAAATTTACAACAAAATGAAGGTACGCAATTTGGGATAGTGTCGTTAAATAAATAAAAATAGACTAAGGCGTTACCACTTCATCTCAAGTTCAATCAATCAAAATCTCATCAGTTGATACGACATCAGATTATAGCCTAACATCCTGATACACTGCCTTTCGGAAAATGCTTTTATTATCCAGTCGGCTTCTAATTTTAATATAGGCATATTGATGTATTTATCGTTTGTTTAATCTGCCACACATATAATTATACGTATGAGGAGAAAAATATGAGTATTGAGGACTGGTGGAATGATGCTAATAGGATAAGACTGGAGAGAGAAAATTCTCCCAATGCCAATTGGTCCACCATGCATCCAACTTGGAATACAATTTTGCGTTCAGTCGTCGGTAGTGACAGTCCGGGTAATGTCAGTTAGAACTGTTGCACTGCCTCAGGGTGACTATAGAAAAAAAATTGTAAAGATTTATAATTAATGGATTGTGATCCAGCTGGAATCAATTTTGCGAAATTCTTCTACGGAAATTGAATAAACTAAAGAAAAATATCAGTCAGAACGGCATGTAGCTGATTCAGCCCGTAATCGAAACTGGCAAAAGATAAAGTACACTTGCCACTGTGCAACCCATTAAATCGTACAGGCGGAGTAGAAGTATGGCTGGAATCATCGTGAATCTCGGCAGTAGATGGAGGTGAGTGGTCATTGTCACTCTCCTACCACTTTACCAACGAAAATTCCGAAAAAAAATATTGAAAAATTGAAAAGGAGTGGAAGTGTTTTCAGATACTCTCTGGTCTTTTATGGAGAACAGAAATTTTTTTTCTCCTGCCGGGATTCGGACTGTGGATCGTTCAGCTCGTGGCTTAGACACTGCATCTACTGCCGGGAACTTTTCTAGTATAAGCTTGAAGCTTAAATTTTGAACTAATTTCTTTCAAGCTCTTGATTTTCATTTCGATAATATATGTGGTATCCGTATGCAGGCTGAAGCCTGCATCCGGATACCACACCACCCCAGGCAAACCACAACGTAACACCAACACACATCGAACCAGAGCAATACAACCCATGAAATAACTCAACAAATAAGTCGCAGGCTCATAAGCATGGATGTATTAACATCCGAAACATGTTGAACATTAAATAATGAAATAAAAAAGCAAGTGACATCAAATTGGTCTCTCTTTATTCAACTATCAAGATGATGCACGGTCCAATAAACATAAGAATAGTTATTACGTGGGAAGCGTGTATTGTAAATGTGTTATGTCAGTTGTAAGTACAACATTACATAGTTTAGTTATTTATTCTTGAATGTAATCTTTCAGTGAAACTCAAGAACCTCTTATTTACGGACATCAATTTATACGAATATTTTTAATTTATTTCAATGTGAGGTAATCACAGTTGAAGCGCACTGAAGCATTTTAGGTACACACTGTATTTGAATATTGCTATATTTGTGCACATCGATCACAGGCTGCTTCCTTTAGGAAGAAAAATATGTGAGTGCTGTGCAAGAAAAGAGACGGTACTATGTATCGAATAGTGTGGAACACATAATTTCTGGGTGTAGACAAAGTGCGGATTTCTTAGCGTATGCAGGCTTGTATTATCAGCTGCAGTGTAAAGGTTTAATTATCAGTACGAGGCTGTCAGATAATTTTATGAAATAGTCGTATTAATAACGCTTTTCTTGGCGTTCAGGTTTTTCGTGATTCCGATATGCGGCGGGAAATTCGAATTTCCATTGTTTTCTGTAGCCAGTCTGTCGAACACCGCACAGTACGGAAGTACGTACTTTCAACACTGCTTTCCCATTTCTTCAATATCATATGCAACATGGAGTCTTAATAAAAACTAAAATACCTCTGGGACTTTCTTGGTTTTTTTAGTTACACTAAAACAGACAAGACCTAGAAGCAGCCTTTAAGAATAGGGGTTTTAGTTAATTTGTAAACGTCGTTCTTCTTAAGACTGCTTATTCCCTTTCAGGCTTATTTCAGTTCACTTTAAGGTTAACAATATTATCCTACGAAGATTAACTCTTGTTTTCCACATTTTTCGGAATATTGTGATAGAGGACGACAGAGCTGCGTCGTGGTTCATTTAGCAGCGAATCTTATGGCATCGACTTTTGAAGATGCGGGTCCCCTCTAGTGCTATCTGCAGTGTTATCCCCATAGCAGTATGGCTGGCATGGAGCTTTAACCCACGAAGACTCCTCTTACAGACTTAGAGACAAATTCTTTTATCTCCTTTACGTTTTTATCTTTCCTTTTTCTCTCTTTTACCTCCCTCTTTTCTACCCCCTCTACTTTTCCAACAAAGATAGATTACTCCGCCATTCTTGCAATTTCCCTGTCGTATCGAAGCTCGTAAATTGTTGGAGAGTTATGGGGTGGAGTAGTGAGAGAGGAAGAGGGGTAGCTGACTGTTAGGGGAGGGATCGAAATCTCCCAGGGCCCAAAGAAGAGAATCGCATAGGATGCAGGCAAGCACAAACATGGCGGAAACATGAAACAATATCTCACCTCCTCTACCCTGAAGATGGAGGCAACAAATTTCTCTGTAATTTCGACATATTTATACCAGACGACACGGCACCACGTCTCGGTAATCTATGTCCTGTTTGCGATTGAGTTCTTTGAGAAAACCATTTTTTTTTTCGTTTTCTTGCTCTTACGTTTGTGAAGAAAGCGAGCTGTACATTGTACTTCGTGCTGTTTATGCAGAATAAGCTGTAATAGACAGTGTGTAAGGGGAAGTTCTCCAGTTTGGGAATTTAGCGGGTAGTTAACAGTCTGTGTAAATACCTATCATATTACGAAAAGTCTTAAGGTAAATAAGATGGAATGGGTCTCCAGCACACATGGGAATACACACACACACACACACACACACACACATATATATATATATATATATATATACTTGAGATAATTCGAAATCCTCAAGGGTAGGGTATATTGAAGGAGACTCGAGTTCAGACCGCGTGGCCAGTAACGATGAAAAGCATCTTAAGAAATTAGGGTCGTAAGTTGTTGAATGGATTCAAGTATTTTGTCATATGATCCTATGTTGGGCTTCTTTGAAGAGGATAATATAACTCTGGATTTCTTTGCCTGCTGAAATATAGCCAAGGACACTGTCCCATATAGCTGAGTCAATGGTATTGTGTGATTGCTGTAAGTGGAGCAACGATCAGATGGACAGTGAATATATGTTGCCTAGAACGTGGCCAATGGGGTCGGAATAGCTCAGTCGGTATAGCGACTCGCTACGGGCTGGACGGTCCGGGGATCGAATCCCGGTGTGGGCGAGAATTTCCGCACCTGTACAGACCGGCCATGGGGCCCACCCAGACTCCTACACAATGGGTACCGGGCCTTTCCCGAGGGTAAAGCGGCCGGGTCGAGGCGTTGACCACACAGAGCTATACATCTACTCCCCTCTGGGCCTATTCTAGGGTGCACTATACCTTTACCTTTAGAACGTGGCCTACGACGCTTCCAAGAAAATGCACTTATCTCTTAAGCTTGTTTATTGTTACACAAATTGCAGGAGCCTTCAAAACTCCGCAACTTGAGCAGCATTTCCTGCTTCATCCAGGTAACAGCCACTGCATCGGTGGAAGGCCAATTTGCATGTTTCTTTAGTTGAAGAGAGTTGAGTAGTTTTCGAAATGATCCACCTTGTGTCAGTTTTTTTTCCGTGTACACTCCTTCTGTTCTTTTCTTTATTAACTACACATCTATTTTCTCTTGTACACATATCGTTCTTCCTTTCAGAGGGAAAATTGTACGAGATCTGAGGTTCTGACGGTTCCCATTATCAAACTAATTGTTTGCTGATATGTGACTCCGTATATTTTTATGTATGTCGCAGTTCGTTACTACGACTCTACGTTGTCGAACTTCAGGTTTCAAATTAATTTGTGATAAAAAAGAGGGGACGCTTGGGTTAGCCATGCTAAGTGGGGTTAGAGGGTTAAGGTGGTTAGCATGAAATTTCCGCCACTGCTGGAAAAGAGTTTCAAGAAACACTTGTTAGAAGAAGCCGGAAAACTTCTATTAATGTGAACAATAACAAGAATCCAACTCGTTTTATAAGAGTATGCAAGCTTGCTGTTTAAGTTTACTTTGTAATTCTCTTCCAGTCAGTGGCGAAGAATTGTGTTAACCGTACTAGCATGGCTAACATAGGCCAGCCATGTCTCTTATAATGTAGGAAGATGAAATATATAAGAACTGTTGTTGTGCTGTTACTGCAGTCTCATCTACAAACACTTAAACTACTGGAATTAGAAATTACATATCTGCGTATAAAGTAAAGTTTTTAAATGTCCTGAAGTTCGGAGATAAATATACATTTTATAAGTCTAATAAATCGTTTGTTTACATATACGGTATATTTAAAATTTTTATTATGATCACTTCAATTATTAACCAACAATTTCACTTACATAAATTCCACATAAATCACTTAAAAACACTTAAAATCACTCCCGACATGTTTCGATCTTATTTAGATCATCATCCGCGAACCATGTTTCTCCTTGCTAAAGTTGTATTATAATATTCACAATTTATTTCTTTTCTGTAAACATGGTGTTGTGGCAGCCTGTCTGTAAAATAAATTTTACTTATTAAGTATATTGTCAAAACAGCTATATGAGCAAAATGCATTAATAGGGGTTTTTTTTAATATACAAATGCACTGTGCAACAATAAGGTTTTGATTATGAGTTCGTTTTTTCTTTATCGATAATAGACGTATTGAGACACGAAGAAATTAACAGACGTATGATAAATTTATAATGAAATCGACGATCTTTCTACGATATCTTATCTATTTATCGATATTAA
>Ga0123354_10005131_pt1 | contig 18916 bp, 18 predicted proteins | sample TergutLab28metaG_2_FD_97872 | JGI IMG/M metagenome (GOLD analysis project Ga0123354, IMG submission 97872) | Labiotermes labralis P4 segment gut microbial communities from Petit-Saut dam, French Guiana - Lab288 P4 | ecosystem: Host-associated > Arthropoda: Insects > Digestive system > Gut ...
AAGTGTGTAACAGCTGTCAAAGTTTCAAACTTCTCTGGCCATTATCTCCGTAACCGTTCAACTTTGGACATAGGTGTTTTGGGTTATATCGGTATACTTTAACATGAGGAACACCCTCCCGAAGTTTGGCACATTCCTCCTGGGACACCCTGTATACCAGCCCTAGCATATACATAAGTCCCCTGATCTGTATATATGACAATAAGGATGTCACCCATACATAATGCTTAAACATAGCATACAGTTTTCAAGACACTATCAATGTGTCACAAACATGCTATTCATAAACATATTAACAGTTCACCATAGAATCAGACGGCATATTATATCATGACACAAACACAAAGGCTCTGGAGCTGCTCTGGGTTATCAGCTTTTTAACCTCCAACAAGACAGACAAGATGGGCAAGAAATGGAACTGGTTTGCAATTTAACAGCATTAATACATATAGCAGGATGCAATTGATGATCAAATATGTGCTACAGGTTGTCCTGTTATGCACAGTCAGTTTGGCCCAGGGAAGTACTACTTGAGAATTTCTGACCATAAGAACTAACACAAATGTGGGTTAATGATGACCAGGTTGGTGTGCATCACAGGAGAGACAGAAAATGGGGAATGTATGCGAGATTAAAACCACTTTCTGTTGAAATTTCACTGTCCATGGACGTGACCCCAAGAATTACAGGAAATTTGCTTATAAATGCAACACCATATATCTGGGACCCCCTGTATATCATTTCCATGCAGACTTGGCATATGGTAACTAACAGTACTTGACAACTGGCCCACCTGAAGATTACGATATTTTAATTCACTGCTGCAATGTACAAAGCATGCAAGCAGATAAAGGTGATGTATGCCCAACAATATGAAAGAGAGAATTCGTGGCTCATATTCAACAAAACATTAAGTGACGATAAAGGTAAAAGAGAAATGTAAATAACACATCTGTTTCCTTCTCAGATGATAACCATTTGTTTTCGTATGTAATTTTTCTAAGGGCCTTATTCTACTACTAGTACAAAGACTGCTGCTGAAATATGAACATGAGACCAGTGCAGGTACATCATACTTGCCCGGCATATAATAATTTTACTGCATTCTGCATACTCCCATACATTGTCACTGCCATCAGACAGCATAACAAAACCATGTTTTCTTTCCTTGTAGATGCTAAGCATTTAAAAAGTTCTGTCATGACAGCCACATTAATACTACGCTATGTATGCACAAAGCACTAAACTTTCTCTGCAAACAGTAGACACTGCAATACCAAGTCAAGACACTCCTGCCACAGCAATACACTGCTGTTGTTCTCGGCTACTACTTGCAGCTATTGCTAACTCTCACTGTGACAAAAATAATGGAATAAGAAGCATGAGAGCACAGATTTATTCTTCCCCTTATACTGGTACTACATTACAACTAAGAAAGGATGATGAACCATTTACCTAACAAATTAACAAAATGCTACATACAGACAGTTACACACAGTAACTACAAGGACTGTGTTTTATTCCTATAATGATCACATGGCTACAACCTCTTTGTTAGCGAGACACAACAACGATAGAATTACATCAACTACTGGATAACGTACGCCTGGTATGACATACTGCGTGGTCAACACTCGATGTAGCTAGCACCTGCAATTCTGACTGGGACACGAAATAGTTTTGGGGACTCGCAATACCCAGACTGGTAGCAAGGTCAGAAAGGACAGGTTGTGTAGGACCTGTGACAGCCCAGTCTTACTCTCACCTATTACCACCTGTGGGGCTATCTGATGCGCACAGCTTACTCCTGGATGAGCTCCCGTATTTAACTGAAGCAGCTGCTACAACAATATACCACATGACTGGAATTACTCTATTACTAGAAATTTGTGACATCAGAGAGCTGAATTATACAGTCAAACTAATGGACAGCATTTTCAACAAGTTCTGTGCCTATTCTGTAAATTTTTTTGATGCTCATGTTGAAATCCGGTTGTGCTATCAGACAGGTATGATCCCAAACACATTATTTGTCTTATTTTTTCTCCCTGTGCTTCCTGTTCTTGCAAAGAAAGCATATATTCATAGCAACTTGTTGGGTTCATTTCAGAGTAAAATACAATCCTCACATTTACTGTATGCAGTGAAGTATCACCATACTTATTTTACTTACAATGTTACCATTCTGGTGTTTATTGCCACCATCTTTATGGCTTGTATAGGCTTCCTCTTGCCTTCTCCACATGATTTTCAACTAAATTTTGTGACACTTAAAAGACACCACCAAGTCCATTATTAGTGTGTTTTGCATGTTTTTGCAACATAGTACGCACAAATGTGAAGAAAAATGAACACTACTGTGGGGCATTATATGGACATAAGAAACTAATGAGAGAGATAGTGAAGCCATTACTTTTTCCTGGATGCTACAGGTGAACGTGAATGAACCCTCTGCCGCTTTGACCGTCTGTTCATCTCTGAGACCTTGCTACTGCTACTAGAAGTGGTACTACCACTGGAAGTGGAACTTGAACTGCGCCTTCTTCGCCGAAAGCCAGCCTTCTTGTCATAACTACTGCTCTCAGGCTTGGCTCGTTCAGTTTTCCTAGTACTTTCTTCTTGTTTCTTTCTAAGTTCCTCTTCTTTGTCACACTTTTTCTGTTCTACATCATCTAGTTTTACTTTCAGTTTCAATTCTTCCTGAGCTTTCTTTTTGCTCTCTTCAAAATCCTTTGACACTTGCATCTCCAATTCACTCCTTAATCTTTCCTTTTCAACTGTCTTCTTGTTACCTTTTCCTTCAACCACAACTTCTGATTTTTGATGTTTCAAATCTTTTTCTCGCCCCTAAACAGAACATTCAGACAATTAACAGCACACAAAACAATTACATCATACTGCACCAATCAAGTTAGCAACCTTGATCAAGCTCTAAGCAGCCTACATCTGGTGTGCCAGTAACCTCAGCAGGTACAGGACACAAACTACAGTACAAGGACTTCGTCAGCAAATGTAAATACTTTATTACTGGCACACAGAAGTTATGTGGCTGGCTTGACTGATAGTCACAACAAAGTGACTAAAACTCTATCAAAAGAAGGAATTAAAAGTATACTGACAATCACAAATTAAAGATTTGGAATTAGGATTCAGACGGAAACCAAAAGTTCTATTGCAATGCCTCTCTACCACAATACTTGCACATCACATTTATAGCTATGACCACCACACACAACAGCAAGAGTACGGAGCCAACATTGCACTACCTTAGCTTGTGGCAGGAAACAGACAGAAAACCAACACAAAGGTGTATGTTTATATGACAGCATGCTAGGGGAGGAAACTGTTAAGACCACCAGCCTGTATGTTGCCTGACAAAGACAGAGGCAAAATATACTACCGGATAACAGTGAGATAACATCTAACATTTGTGAAGTTACTGAGCTTACTGCAAAAACAGCTTTTTAGAAACTAGATAAGCAGCAAGAATGAAATTCCAGAGAGAGTGGGGATACGAAATTCCTAGCTTCACCACTTGCCAAAAACACAGGAAAGATATCACAGATAACTCCAGACATTTCAGAGAGAATAAAATGAGAACTTTGCAGCCTTATAGCATTACCTTGTTCCGTTTTGTATTCCTGTCCTCAGACGCAGACCTCCGTGACCTCCTTCCATGTGATGATGATCTCTTCTTCAGCCGGGAATTCCTGTCAAAAGATTTTGATCTCCTCCTGTCTTTATGGTCCCGAGACCTGGATCGCCGCCTGTCCCTATCCCTTGTATCATGCTGTCTTCTCGACCTACTTCTGTCACCTGACTTTGATCGCCGTTGTCGCCGACGTTCTTCTGATTTTGATCTTCTTCTTCTTCTTCCTGCATCTGCAAGCTCTGCAGATCCATGTGTCTTGCGCACTGATGCAACAGGCTCTGTCTAAAATCCACAAACGCTATTAGCAAGTAGAATCGCACAAGCAGACACAATAAAGGCTGGTAAGAACTGGAAGAAGTATACAACTTAAGGATCCATTTTGGCAAACAATTTCCAATGGCACAGACTTATTGCAGTACAGCCTCAATGTTCAAGATGAACCAGAACTGATAAAGCCATTAAGAAGAGTATTATCCATTCTTAATGCAGAACACCTACTTGGTTCCAAAAACTTGTAATATCAATACAAGATAATCTCAGAAGTTTCAAAAAAGCATGAAAGTTCATTTTCCTTAACACACAAATGTTTTCTCAAGGCACAAAATACATTAAATTATTGCAGGACAGTCTCATTCCATAATCACGAAAGAAATAAACCTCACTTAATGCAAGACAGAGCATGAGTGTGACCTGCACAACAGAAGGACAGTGGGGGGGGGAATTGCCAGCCACATGGTCTCATCTGGATTCATCAGAACCAACCACAAAAAGCTGAAACAATGGCAATAGACTAGTTGACCATGATGGGACAAACTCCTGAACACTGAAACTTTACCATACTTTATTTAAATCTGGCCTGCTGCTGATTTTGTAAATGATGACATACAAAAAATGCTTAACTTAGAATCTGCAAAGAATTATACATAACTGATGCTTAACATTTCATTAAGTATCAACCTCAAACAAAGAGCAATATACAAACTATTCATGACACCACCAGTAGTGTCCTCTCTCACAAGTTTATTACAGTTCCACATTGCTGGTGGACACCTACACCTTAACAGGAGCAACTTTCATGAAAATCCTTTAACTGGTTAAAAAAACTATCAGTGGTAATGGGCACTATAAGAATGCTTGCTCCATAGCAATGCCTCTGACCTCACATGGTGGACCAACAATTGTATAAGGGTCTTCCTCAGTCACCCCAGGCACATTCTAGGACAGTACCTTGAAACTGGGCAATAACCACTTCCTGTCACATCCCTTCCAACCCCATCAAACAGTCACTGCAATACATTCCCCGTTACTGACAGCATCATTACACTGAAACTGAACAAGTAAATCAGACATTACGATGCCATAAAAAATTAAGAGTAACTTATCCCACACCTCACAAACATGGCAAATCTACCATCAGAGCATATCTGCCTTCTAGGGCATCTGCCTCAGTCACACACAGCCTTCTCAGTGCACGCACACAGCTACCATCAGTGTAACTAATAGTCACATGTGTACCCTGTGCCAAGACAGCCTTCTCAGTGCATGCACACAGCTACCACTGTAACTAACAGTCACACGTGCACCCTGCGCCAAGACATCCTTCTCAGTGCACGCACACAGCTACCATCAGTGTAACTAACACGTGTACCCTGCGCCAAGATACAAACATTCTCATTCAAGGTCCAGAAATTAACTTTTGCTCATTACCTTCTTGTCACCTTCCTTTCTCTTCACTTTGTTTTCACCACGTTCTTCCATTTTCTTCATTTTGTTTTCACCATGTTCTTCCATTTTCTTTACTCTGTTTTCACCATGTTCTTCCACCTTCTTCTTCACTTTGTTTTCACCACGTTCTTCCACTTTTCTTGGAGTTGTCATTGGTTCTGTAAAATCACACAAAAGACAAAGGCTAATATGAAAAATAGTAGCACCCAATGTCAGCCAAGTGTGGGGTACCCCTCCTCCACATAAGGGAGTTCCCACTTTCAAACACCAGCCCAATGACTCATCATCATATGGCTTTTGTCATTTTACTTAGACTGAACATCAGAACACCTGAAGAGTACCTTAATTACATCACTAGGAACTAAACAACCTGAGCTATTAAAATGTGTAAATAAATAAATACATGAATAAGACACAAATCTGAAAAGATAAAGAACGTAAGTGTGAATTCTTTTTTAATTTTCTGTCTATATTTAATTCATGAGTAATAAGCTCTAAGTCCCATCTAGTCAAAATATTTTGTATACATTGCATTACAAACAGCATTTTCTAAACAGTTTGTAGGAACAGTAATCAGTCAAGCCAGTCCATGCACCTCCCCCATCACCAGTTCATTTCTCTACACTACAGATTCATTAATTAATCCAAGAATTCAGCCAAACTGAATTCCCGGTTCACTTCCTAGTAACATCAAAGTGCCAAAATTAAATTCACAGTGTACTCTGCAAAAGCTGAGTATCTAAAGGGCACTCTATTACTACCTTTTATATTCTTAATGATGTCTTTACATGACTTCCAGCATTTCAGCCACACACTGCACATTTACTGTAGTGCCAAATGATTATTGGAACTACACACCCTCACCACAGTCAATTTGTAGGTTTATAAAATTAAGGTTTACTCAAGTATCCCAGTTCACACAAATATGAATTACCAGGTATCAGAATTATGGAAATTATATGTACCATTTGTTAAAAAAATTATGTTCCCACCACCTGACGCTGTCCCCACAAACTGACATCTAAGAATTTAGCAACTCACAGAATGGAAGAAACAAGGGACTGAGACACAGGAATGTCTAATCACTCATGGCCAAATATACCGCATTTGCCTGAAGGAAAACGATTCTGATCTAAGAAGATCCCCCAAATAAAACACATCTGCCAAGAGTAAATTTATTTATCTAAATATAAGATGATCAATAAAAATAAAATATCTGGTAAGAAAAATATTTTACCATTAACTGCATAAACTTAATACACAAAGCCTGTCAGATTTTATCTACCTCTACCAATCAGTGTCACTGTCTCCATCTTCACTGTCAGTGCCTTCATCTTCTTCACACTAACTCTTAAAATTCCGATCCTCTTCTCTGCCACTCCACAACATATCATTAGTCCCATCCATTCCATTGGATATACAACACTTCTTAAAACACTTCACAGCCACTTCGGTTGAGAAATGTTGCCATGCTGCTATGATCCACACTGACTGAATAATACATTCACATTCTTGGTTTATAAATTTACTTAAACCCATGCAGAAGATAACACAATTTTCCCCACAAAAGGAGTTAGAGGTGTTATGAATTTTAAGTACATGTGTTCTGGGCTTTTGTGTTGTGCCTGTTGTCTGAGTTCATGACTCTCTTTGTGGTTTTTAGTTTGTGGATTGGTCTGGTTATTTTTTGTCTTGTAGTCAATTTTTAATTTTTCAGCAGCCATTTTCCTGTTATGACCCGTGGACTAGATTTGTTCTCAGGTGCGTGTCTTAAGAAGTTACTGTTTCAATGGCGCAGAGTGATTGAGAATAGCTCTATCTAAGGGGCATACCAAGTAAGGTGCTTGTTTGCCTGCAAACAGAAACACAGCTGGCTTCCGAAGTATCACGCTTCTTTAAAAAATTTGACGATGGACAACGTCCCAAAAAATACTGTTTCAGTTAAAATCAGTTGTCTGTTCTCTCTCTTTTGATTTGTTGACCTTTGAAGGTGGTACCAATAGGTTGTCCCGAAATGTCAGTAAGGAATTACTACTCTACACTGCGTAATACTCCACAACAGCGCAGATCACACACAACCACAATAGCGCAGATCTCACACGATTGGAGGTTGCAGGGCTTGGTTTGGCTCTGCATAGTCCAGTTCAGAGTGAGCCAGTCTGGCACTTTGTCCCCAAATTTAAGATCACCTCACATATTTAAGTGCCAGATTTCAGAAAAAATGCCTGGTCTTGCACCCCAGTAAGTACTGTATATGTACAACATGACTAAAGGGACTGTAACAACAGAAAAGTTGAGTCATTGCATAACTTCTCAATTGTAGTAATTCTGACTGCAAAATCTGTTACCACATCAGTATAAAGTATCAATCAGCCTTCGTATTATACATTATATCTGCATGTTCATGTTTTTGTCTTAATGACTGTTCCAGAAAATTTCATGTACATGGCACCTTAGTACATTCAGATCATCTCCCTCTAGCTCGCTCTCTCTCTTTCATATTGTTTTTGGCTAAATGTAATGGGCATGAAATGTGTTTCAGTATTCTCCACAAATACTGTGTGAAACATTTCTCAACCCAACATGTATTCAGTGAACTACTAATATGACTGAACACTGGTCTTCACAAAAATGTCCATTATTTTTGCCTTACTCCAACAAACCTTCAACTCAGTTGAAACATTTTAGTAAAAGCTCCAACACAAAGTTTCACAAAAATCATCCACTGGGAACAGAGCTGTTCCATGCAAGCACACAAAGAGAAACAGACACCACAAAGCTTATAGTCGCTTGTCACAATTCCACACAGTACTCAAAAACAAAGAACTTTCACAAGGTTCTATGGCATTTTTTAAACATACGCTCCACAGAAAGCTCTAATAACTAACCTTGTACTGTTTCCTTCACAACAGACGTGGTTACTAAGTCTTCCTCTGCAGCCCCATTTCCTGTTGGAGCAATTTCTGCCTCCAGCTTCTTTACCACAGTACCAGACGCACCAATTTTAATGACCCTATCTTCATCCTTGTCTGAACCAGCTCCATCCATAGTTTCATAATCCAGTGCATTGTAGTCCACTGGACCCTTCTCACCATCTTTTCCTTCTTCTTCAGCCTCCTCCTCCACCTCCTCCTCCTCCTCCTCCTGGTCCTGTTCCTCCTCAGGGACCTTCTCCTGACCTGCTTCTGGGGTCGCTGCAGCACCATCCTGGTCAGATCTGTGAGCAAATTCTTTTCAATGACAGAATGAAACCTTTGTATCTACAGGAAGAAAAATGGAGGGGGGGAGAGAGAGGGGGGAAAGGAATGGGAAGAATACCACCTCACCTCCTCCCCATAATTCAGAGCCCTTCCTAGTTTGAAGACCCCCTCTGTTCACAGAATCTGCCCTGTTGAGTGCTCACACCTAAGGAACAGGATCCACACCCTTGGTTGTATGGGCAAAAGCCAGGCAGGTCACCACAGACCATGCCTACAGATATTAAGCATACAATTATATACAGAGTGGGCCAAATGTAGGTATACAGTATAGCATCCTCTGTATACCTACTTTTGGCCGACTCTGTGTAACACACACACACACACACACAACAGCAACACAGACTGCATACTATGCAGGGAGCATAACACAGATATCTGTGTTTTATCTGCAGAAGCACTAATCTGTGTACTGTTACTGACTATCTGACTTCACTAATTTGGGTAATAATTTAATTCAGTAGTGTCTTATATCGGTGAGAAGCAGCACACTTCAGCTGCCAGACTGCCCACATAAGGACGCAGCACATGAAGCCCACCTTATTAGGGTTCAAAGCTGAACACTAAACCTGCACTGGGGTCATCACACATGTTCAGCAGCAGGCTCAGAAAATTATGATACTTGCCAAATCAATGTCACTTCATTAAACTGTGCTACCATGGGCAGTTAATACACAGGATCTTTACAAATACACACGGTACTCTTCAATCTCCATATTCTTTTATACCTTCCACTTACATTAACAAATTCAGTGTCAAACAATGCCTCCAGGCTGGGAGTTTTTGTTAATGGATATGGCCTCCCCTAGCAGTGCATCCAGCAAGCAGCCACAATCAAGATGGCATATGTTAAATAAGAGGGTGTGTGTGTGTGTGTGTGAACATCTGAAGGGAGAGGATGTGTGATGGAGAACAGAGATGGTGCTAGCAGATTGAAGTCCATTCACACACCTCAAAACATTTCACTTTTTCACTAACCTCTCAATGTCAACCAATGCAGATCTTGTTTGCAGTCAGATCTCATGCTTAACTCATGCTGCGCTGCAACAACACTGCCAGTTAAATGAGACTGTTTCACACACAATACACACACTTCTGTAGCATATGCCACCTTACCTGCGACTGCATACAGAATACATTGCTGCAACCCTGCACTTGTCAACCAAGATCCTCTCAATTTAACATTCATTCCAGCGATCCCAAGCAAATAAAAGAACCACACTTGCCTCTTATCTCTGTCCTTGCCATGTTCTTTGTGTCCCCTCTTTGTTTCCATATCTAACCTTTGCTGTTCCTTCTCCATATGTCTTTTCTTCCTCTCCTCCTCTCGCCGTTTTATCTCCTCCTCTCTCTTCTTACGTTCACGTTCTAACTTCTGAAATTACAATAACAGCTACAAAACTATGTCCATATCACACATCACATCGGTTGCCACTTGCAATTCATAACCTCAACAAAACACAGTTTACCTACACAAAGTATATTGCACAAAGTACACTTTACATTCTCTAAACTGTGCATCATGATATATATATGTGCAAATGACCAATTAGTTGCACCTTTATCTCCTTAATTCAATACAATTAAATTTTCCTCTACATGTTTCGAACTAACAAGTTCATCATCAGGAGGCTATTTATGTACATGCAGCATACAGTATTTATCATGCATCTATAGGATGTCCAGCTGCTTATTAACATGATATGATTGGAACTCGTATCATGTTAGCGGCCAGACATCCTGCAGATGCACAAGATACACTGTACGGTGCGTGTACAGAAATAGCCTCCTGATGATGATCTTCTTAGTTCAGAACACGTAGAGAAAAATTTAATTGGAATAAATTAATGAGATAAATGTGCATCTTGTTGGTCTTTTTCACGTATACACAGTCTGTCTCCATGACATCAGGGTCTTTTTCTATGAAGACAAGTGACCAAAAGTCTGGGCATATGGTTTATTCATAAGGATGCTGACAATGGTGCAAAGTCTGGCTACTTTATACACTCAAAGCAACATTTTAAATTGCATAACTTCTCTCCCTTTTGTACACAGTCCACACTGTAGGAATATATTTTATCTGTAGCGCACACACTTTCTGCTAAGCTTCAGTACTAGAGGCATGGATGGCATATGTCTTGAATTATGGATGATGTAAACTGACAATACATCCAGCACCAGAAAATACAAAAATTTATATTGCTAACAGAAAAAATGTTGGTTTTCTGAAGCAGAAGAAGAGGTTTGCAAAAATTTAAATGAGGAGCTGTAGGTGGGTGTACAGTGTGAACTGGGAGTGGGAATGGAAGGTGGTTTGTGACTCTGGGGGGAAATGGAAGGTGTCCAATGGTGCAGAACATGAGGTTATAACAGACAGAGGGGAAGAAAAAGAAAAAAAGGGGGGAAGGAAAAAAAGAAGAAAGAGAAAAAACTTAGGATTTTAAGGTACTGTGAATTATGCACACCTCCACTCAGAATGTACACTTCAGTACTTTAACAAAACCACATGAACATTTTTAATAATTTTTACTTGTTATAGACTGGGTGTGTGCTAAATCTGGCAGTGTGGGTTATCCAGGAAACACAGTATTTTAGATAATCAGAAGTATACCAAATAGAATACTAAAGTGAGACAATAAATTAATTTAATTTTGTTCCTTACAGTAAAAAGATCTATGCTCATTAAGCCTGTAACGGCACTGACAAATTCCTGCTTTTTACTTAGGTCCTTGGTTCAAAGACCAGTCAGCCTGATGGTTTTTAAGATTCTCTTCCATCCTTCCAAGCAAATACCATGACATTAACTCAAATTACGTGATGATTACTTCTGTTCATATCCTTTCTCATTCACCATTCAGTAACATGGTGACTCACATTCTGGACAGCATCATTAAATAACCCATAAATAAGTAAATTTTGAAATCAGCTGCATATTAAGACAGATAAGAACTGCATGATGAAAAAGACAAGACTGAAAGTACATATAGCTTCACAAAAAATGAATAAATTGAAGTGCATCATATATATATATATTCTGACAGTGTGAGAAACGTTAAGAACTCTGCCTGCCTTCCTGCAAGCCAGTCACACAAAAGTGAAAGACGTAAACTCCGTCTGCAGCACCTTGACAAAACAGAAAATGCTGTATTCCATCTGTAACACCTACACAAAACTCTAGGGAAGGGGTGGGGAGGAGGAGAGGGAAGTACAACACACCACCTACCCAAAACTGAAAAGGCTGCACTCCATACCACAGTACCCATACAGAACTCTATACTGCAGTACCTACACAAAGTCCATACTGCAGACTACCCACACAAACTCTATAATGCAGCAAACAAAGTACAGCAATCCTTGTAACAGGTCTGGACAGGCCCTGACGGTTCCAGGGGGTGAGGTTCTCAGATTTCGAGAAAATAGGTACATGAAGGCGGTGAGGTTGTCAGCCCTATTCACCAGCTGTCTTTACCCCCCAGGAAATATTGCAGCACCTACATAAAATTCCCAGTGGCACTCTTGGCAGCTTGATAAGCTTGTCTGTGCAAAGTTTATAAACAGCATCGGATAAAACACAAAATACATGAAAACTTCAGACAGTGACACTGTAACACTCAATAATGTTACTCAAAGTCATGCAGCATGCACACAACAAATTTATGGGGCCATAAGTTTCACAACCCAAATGGGCACAATGTTAAAAGTTCACTATGACAACCTCAAACCTTACACACACACAGAGCTGAAATGTTAACAACGGCTAAATGCATATAGTAGCAAGCTTTAATGGCACTATAACAGAATTCACAACTTGCCTCATATTCACTGAGTTTGATTGTTCGGTTCTGTGCTTGCTTCCAGTGTGGAGGGGTGGCACTCCGAGAGCGGCTGCGTGATGGTGTTCGGTAGCGCTGTACAGAAAGATTAAACTATACAGCACACTGTCATGGGCAAGGACCTAACAAACAAACCCACAAAATATAAGAAGGCAGGTCTTCTGGGGAATGTGATGTGTCACCGGATGAGTGATTCCTGAAGTTTCAAAATACAGAATGTCTTCATCTTCAGCTGTCAGTCTTCTTGGAGTACTCAACCCTTGAAAATGAAGGCATGATCATTCTTCAAAACATGAGGCACTGCTCACCCAATGACATAATTTCCCAGAAGGACCGATCATCAGAAATGCCAATGTGAAAGCTGTAAATCTCACATCCACAAAATATGCTTGGTGTTTCAAATTGTCATGCCTCAAAAACCACAATTTGTAATGAAATCAATGAAACTGACCACACATATCCAAAATCTGGATTTGCAGATTTTGACATATTTATTTATTCCTTGTAATGTTATGGACATACGATAACACACACTCTCAAACATTTCCCATGTTACTGCTTCAGTAACTACTGAGGCAGTAACATGGGAAAACTACTAACTAGTATTTAAATGAACGTCCGTCTGTCTACCAGTTGCATAATCTGAACTTTTACAGATCCCCAAGCAATAAAGTCATAACACATTTACTCTCGAAACTAAAGTAGTTATGAAATATGACTACCACTTCCGATGCAACAATTTGGAAAATTCCCATTTATGGCAGCTTGCACAAAGTTACTACAAATGGGCACTGCACCATCTTGTTCGAAATCAATTTCAAATTCCTCTTGTCATTGCTATTAAGGTAACGTTTTCAAGTACAATGTTTGTTTTATCATATCATATCATGTCATGGGTTGTACCACAAGATGCAGGCCTCCAGTGTGATAACAGCTGCCAGGCTCAGGAAAATGACAAAAGAAACACCCTGTACATGAAGGTAAAGGTCCCCCATACGACAGCCTCAGACAAAAAAGTATTTTATGTGAAAAGCTTGGCCACGTTACTAGACCCACAAGCAAGCACACAACATTTTTAATACAGATCATTATAGTGTGCCACCAATTTCAGTACTGCTTCATCCAACCACATATTACAGTTACAAAAATATGAATAGACAAACAGCACTCTGAAACACCAAAAATATTTTGTTGGCACCAGTCCAAGTCACACTTACAAAAACTCCACGGCCTTTAATAACACGCCCACTCTTGGTGATTCCTCTTATTCTACTCCGATGCCGTCTTTCATGTTCTCTAGGATTTCGATCCAGTTTTGAACGATTATTTATCGAAGTCTGACGTTCACCTCTATACAAGAAGCGGTTTGGGGGCACATCTGGTATTTCATCTGGATTTATATTTGTTACTGTCACCAGAGGATGCAGTTCCCCCTCATCAGGAACCTCTCCTTCCTCTGCTTCTGAATCAACATGTCCTGCACTGCCAGCACTACTCTTTTTGCTGCAAGTACAATACAGTAAACAAACTCTATGACAGCATTCCTGTTACCACAAGAATTAACATATAACATCCACAGTTGGTCTAGGAATGAACGTAGCAACAGAACGATACATACATATATGTTAATGTTTTGCCATCAAAATGCATGAAAAGATTTTATATAAAGAAAGCTAATATATGTTGTTAATCAGCAGAGGTTGTCAAATACATGAATGTGAACAACAAAGTGAATTATGGGAACACTTGCTACATTCAGCTATGGATGTTTCATGAGGGACTGGGTTACCCTTCCTCCCACTCACAAACAACATTCAGGCTATCAAAATTCGAATGGCTAAGTGATTAAGCATTATGATTATCATTGGTATCAAATGATGCTTCGCTGCTGAACTCTGCATTTTTCCCACACCCAGTAAAACCCTGATTTTAGGTTTCTATGCGGACCACCTAAAAATGATGTATGACACAAGAAACCATGTTCTTATAGGAATTTGGAAAGAACTGTACAACAGGTTCATAAAATCAAGGAAAATGCAAGAAGAGGAACCATTAAAGCAGGATTTTACAGAAGACTGCCTGACCCTGAAGATAAAGGCATCATGACCCTTCAGAACAACCACAATTACCTTGCCCAACAAACACAGCCTCACATTCCCAGCTACTCTACCGTCAGAACCTCCAATCTCACAACGTCAAGTAATGACCTTCCCACCTCATATAAAACTGTTTCCTTATTACAAAAATACCTGCTTGATTTTTCTTTCTTCTGTTTCCTCTTTTTCTTCTTCTCTTTCTTTTTCTTTCTCTTCTTCTTTGTATCAGATGCAGTGTCAGAGTCAGAGTCTGTAGAGGAGCTGCTGCTGCTGCTACTGACTGGCTTCTTCTTCACTCTCTTGTCTGAAAAAAAATTCAGGTTTTTTCATCACAAGCATAAAATTAAAACACAACGAAATCAGTCTGATGTGTTTTTACAGGACTATAACTCTTCTGGATTAACCACTGCCCATCCTACGTACAGGATGCTAATAATGCTACCACCCAATAAATGTATTTCACATATTCAATTAACTAACACAATTACTGAACTTTTTGAGACATATGGCAAAATCTGTTTTATTCTGCCAGAAAATGCATGCATTTCATACCATTATCTTCTTTGGTTCATTATATACTCATACTTTACGTAAAGGGAGCACTAAAATTTAAATGTCCAGCTCTGGTGCCAGAGAATACTCTGCTACTTACACTCTCTGGCTGGCCAAGTGAAAGTCACAGATGAAACCTCCAACAAAGATGGAGGATAACATACTGCCTGTGCCAGATGAGTATGGAGCAATAATGGAATTATAACTGGCAGGAATATACAAAGAAACTTGTAAAATACCTATAACAGTGCCACTTCTTCAACAAAAGCTGGTGACATCATTTGACATAACATAGTGTTTTTGAGTCCTTAAAATCACTTTTGTTGCAATGTTGTTATCTTTAGTAATTATTAAAATATGGACACTTGGACCAAAGAAGAGACTGACTGGGAGAACTGCAATGCTGAACATTAGAATTAACTGCACTGCTACAACACACATCACTGTGATTACAGCAAAATTACAAACCTAAGCACAAACACAGTCTTCAGTTTCAATGACAGTCCTTTCTGACATTTCAGTTTTTCATTTTTTTACTAACTGTCATCAAAATGAACCTTCACTGTATATATCAGTTACACAATTTTAAAGAACATCTCTTTACCTTTCACCTTCATTTTAAGCACGAGCTCACCACAGTTGACGACTTTGGCATCTTGCAAGGGTCGACACATCCGATCAACAGGGAGGCCCTCGATGTGTGACACCACATCCTGTCCTGACAGCACATGCCCGAATACCACGTGCACTCTACAACAGGATGTGAAAACCAGGTTTAACACACTGTATTATGCTTCTTCACATAAACAAGTTCAACAAACAGAAAAATACAGATGCAATGTGCTACCAAATTTTATAGCAAAACATCAATCCACAATATTGGCAAGTATGCTTGTACTGTAAAGGTAACAAAATTGTGTGTCAAGTGTGCAGCTCATTATGTATTATTGAATACTAAAATGAAAAGGGTAATCTACATCCCAGGCAGGTCACCAAACCATAAAGTGACACCATGCAACTTGCCATATGCAACACTGCCCAGTGCTTGTAATGTTACTGAATGCCAAAATATATCTAAACATTTAGATGTGCAATAATCAGTGGCATACTTTACTTACCCATCCAAGTGGGGGGCTGGCTGCGTTGTACTACAAGAACAAAACATGATTAAAGCGAGCGTGCCGGCACGACCTGGCTGGCAGTGGCACCATACCTCAAGCTGAACCACAACTACACAAAAACAAAACACTGTTAAGTTGGCAACCACTGTACCAGGCATAGTGACAATCCAAATTTTGGATGAACCTGTCCTTGCAGGGTTTCGTACGCAAGTCATTATGTGTAAATAAATTTATATTATGTGGAAGAGTGCTTAAAATATACAAAAATGATAGTGTGACTTTACATCAAACTGCAGATAATACATGGAGGGAAAAGTGGTATTAAAATGTGTGATTACAGATGGTCAAAATCCTGAACATCAAGACCCTAGAGCACACAGTTTTATACAAACTGCTCTGATAGAAATCTAGACAATCTAGGCAATCAGGTTACAAGTCACAACATTATGTAGGGTGAAGAGAGAGAAAACCAATGAGATGCAACTAATCCGATGTTTATTATCAAACTTCTATCTCAACATGTTTCGGGCATCATTATGCCCATCATCAGGAGAACAATACCATGCACTACTGCATATGGTGTTCTGCACTGGTTGTGCTGGCTGTGGTTGTGTGGAGCTGGGTCGTAAGCTGTGTGCACTGTGTGCAGGTTACTGTCCGACAGTCGGATAGTAACCTGCACACAGTGCACACAGCTTACGACCCAGCTCCACACAACCACAGCCAGCACAACCAGTGCAGAACACCATATGCAGTAGTACACGGTATTGTTCTCCTGATGATGGGCATAATGATGCCCAAAACATATTGAGATAGAAGTTTGATAATAAACATCGGATTAGTTGCATCTCATTGGTTTTCTCTCCCTTCACCCTACGTTCATGATGCACGGTCACAAGAACCTAAAATTTAAAAAATTCACAACATTATAGTCTGCTGAAAGCATATTTGATATAAAAAATGAGAACAGCTTTCTAAAGAATTCACAGACCACATAACCTTGCAAGTTCTCTTCTTTCCTGTGGTGCAAAACACCTCACTGGCAAGACTACTCAATTTCCTTTAAAATGAAATTAATTTCAGCTTCATAATTCAATCAGAGACGGTTAGAGCAAATGTAAAACAGTAATTCATGCCATAAAATAGCATAAAAAACTACTGCACTTGTAAGGCCAAGAACTTGCATGTTCACACAACCTACTAATGGTCACACCTCATCAAATTCTATTAACATATGAAGGGGGTCAGATTGTGTGTCCTGTGATAATTTGACACTGAATGACACCAATAAAAAACTCAATGGTTCTCAAGTTAATGTATGTGTACAGACAGACAGACAGACACAAATGGAGCCACTTCAATAATGGCTCTACAGAGATGTTAAAATCCTAAAATACTTATTGCCTGGCCAGATACATATTGTGTCTACTGCCACAATACTGTAACCATATGGTCATTACGGTTAATGATGGATGGAAACCATTATGGAACCAAAACATACAAAGTTTCACCTCTGTCAGAGATGAGGAAAATATCAGTACTGCATGTGGCAGATCTTGAATCTGAGACCGTCACCACAGAAGTCTTACCCACACCACTCCAGTTCCCTCATAAACCCTTCAAAGACTGAAATTTTCTAAATATAAAAATATTCAGTTCCTACCTCACAGAGAACACACTCCCTATCCATTAGACAGACCAGTCAGTTAATGCTGTGTAGGAAAATAATCGCTGTTTGTCCTGAGATCCATACCAAACACATAAATACACTGCGTGGGCAGAACGAAGAATCTTTGAATGTTAAACAAGATGGTACATAAAGTAACCGCCAAACTTTAACAGTTAATTACACTGCAAGCATCACACTACTCCAAATTCAATTTCATACCAATTTCATATGTTTGTAACACAGTTTCTCATGAACTGACTTCATATGTTTGGTCCAGAATTTTACAAAAATGTGAAGTAAAGATGCCACCTACAACACAAGGGTGAAAAAACTTCTGTAACAGCCTGTAATATAATGAAAATTATCACACAGGGGTGGACAATTTTCCAAAAAGCTAGGAGCCACTTAAAAATTCTAGGTGCCAGGAGGGTGACAAGACACCAGCTCCACATACTGAGGAACCACAATCCTAGGCACCAGCACACAACATTCAGTCACCTAGCGTATTGTCTACCCCTGGTATAACAATCATAAACAGTGCTGAAAAACACACAATTCCCAACAAGAAAATAAAAAAGAAAGAAAAGAACACAAAGAAATGCCATGAGAAGGAAAAATGAATGCACTGTACCATCGGCAACTAACCAAACCAGCAAAAAGCAGCTAGCTATATGAGTTAGAAACACCAAACAGCATTCACTGCTCCTTCTCAAAGCAACTTCCCATACTAATTATGTTGGCCAAAAGTAAAAAAAGCAAAGATGTTTGTGTACTCAGTTACAAATCGTGCCATCAAGCTGTACGGGGGATGAAGGAATAGAACCTTGAATACCTAACCACAATATTACATGAATATAAGTGCTCAGGTCACCCCCCCCCCCCCCCCTTCCCCAGCTGTTTTCCCCGGGGGGAACCAGACCCGGGTTTTTTTCGCCCGGGGGCCGGGGGTCCCCCACACCCGTTCAAAATTTTGGGGGGAAGGAAAAAGCCCTTGCCCTCCCGGAATTGCAA
>Ga0123354_10005134_pt1 | contig 18911 bp, 13 predicted proteins | sample TergutLab28metaG_2_FD_97872 | JGI IMG/M metagenome (GOLD analysis project Ga0123354, IMG submission 97872) | Labiotermes labralis P4 segment gut microbial communities from Petit-Saut dam, French Guiana - Lab288 P4 | ecosystem: Host-associated > Arthropoda: Insects > Digestive system > Gut ...
ACAAGGGGAAGCCGATCTAACGCCTGCCGACTTCTTTCTTTGGGGCCTATTGAAGGGCAAAGTGTACAAAAATACACCCCGCACAATCGAACAACTCAAAGGCGCTATACGCCAAGAGATTCAAGCTGTCAATGTCAACACTTTGGGAAAAGTATTCCAGAATTTGGAGAAATGCATTCAAGTGTGCTTGGATGTGAAAGGAGACCAGTTTCAGCATCAATTATGAGCAGGTCCTGTTTTGCATCATTCCCGATATGTGTATATAAATTTTCAAGTCATTATCTCAATAACATAATTTTTTATAGACAATAGTTTGGGGCCTCTAAGCGACAGAATCACCCTGTAGTTTACACACCCACAGACAGTTATCAAATGTAAACAGAGAAAGGAAATATTTACTACAGAATAAACTGCAGTTATTATTTTTTGGAAAAATATCTAAGTCTGAAATTGCCCAGTGGTCAAGTTCATATGTAAGGATGTGTCTTTGCTTGTTTTGGGGGTTTGTAAGTTGTGAAGACAGTATATTTTTATCAGATTATAGAAGTGTTTGTAAGTGATGGCTGCTTTTAATATAGCAACATTTACCCTTATGCAATTTGATTCCAAGTATCAAGTAGGTAATATCATGTTACTGACTTGACTCTGTAAGATTTCATGACTGCATGTGGTTAATGTATGCATGCTGTTCTTTTGTTTAGTTATGTGCATTCTTTGTCTGTTTACAAGATTGAGAAGTATAAAATAACACTGAGATGTGACAACCTCAAGGTCCAATATTGCTATCTCTTAATAAATCAATTGCGAGGGAATGCAATCACATTACAATACCTGTGCCTATGTTTTCATCTTCATGGTAATAGTAGTCTGCCATTGCAGCTCTGTCTTCCAAACAGTCACTTTTCAGGAGGATGCTCTTCATCTCACATCTGCTGTTTCTCCCACATGAGCTTCAAACCATTTAGGAGTGTCACACAATGTGCTCCACATGTATTTGATGAAATTGTTAGGTTTGGTCAGAAAATAAGTTAACATGGCATGTAATTTTAAAACTAAAGAATGTACATTGATTGTGATCATATCACAAGAATTCATCACCAAGTGACTGTTACCTATTCCCAGTGCTTAAGCAGATGTGGCACAGTGGCTGATAACCCAGGACATGGAATTCTGCCAACAGGGAATAAAAAGCTCATTCCACCATATGATAAATGCCACATCTATGACAGGAAGTACATGTAAAAGAACAGTAGTGGGATAGCAGTACAATTGTCAATGCTAAAATTGAAGAACCCAAATTATGTGACTGACCCTCATAGGTATGAAATTACAGTATAAAGTGCAGTGACATACTTTAACCTTATAGGGAATGTTTGTTGAACTAAAGGTCATAATACTGCCTTGGTTAATTATGTTCATAAATCATGCTTAATGGTATCTTACTGTAGTTTTGTTTTTATCCACTTCTCAGGTGGAAAAATTTTGTGGAGAAAATGCAGATTGTGCTACAATGAAGCAAAAGTCTGATAGTATGTACTACAATGGTTGTACAGCTCCTGTGTGTTCATTCACATTGAGAGAGTAGTTATGAAACCATTATATGAAACTGTTGAGGTAAAGAAGAGTTGCTTTGTTCAGGCAGCAAAGTGGATGGCTGTGGACTGGAAGACTACCTTTTAGTTCCCAGAAGGTACATTGAGATATTTCTCTTTGCCACAATATCAGGACTGACTGGTGGCCATGTAGTGTATTTGGAACCTTTTCTCTGAAGTGAAGGCCATTCTTGCATTCAATCTGTTGCTAATACATTGAATGTGTGGAGTTTTATCTGAGCACTTTTATGTTCTGTGATGTGATGGAGCTTGGTACTGAGCCCTCAGGGTTGCACCAACAAAGGAAAGCTCTAGATGGAAAACCGGGGGCTCGCACTGTTGTTTTGCCATCAGCTGTTTGGGCCACTGATCCCCCCGCACAATTGACTCTCATGGGGAATGGTTAATATCCAGGTCATTACCACTGTAATAAATTTATATTCCTGAGAGTATATTAATCCCTCACACTGCACATATCATTACAAAAGAAAGAGAATAAAACAAACACAAGTACAACAAGGTAGTTCTTTGATGGTAATCACAGTACTCATAATGATCGTACGTTGTATACGTTAGGGGATCTATTTAACGTGACAAACAACTACACCATGACTCAGGATAAATCAAACCAATAATCAAGAAAAACAGACGCAGACAATCTCCCCCATTCCCCAACTTCCACATCCCATCATCAATGTGCCCCTGAAACACTTGTAGACAGATGGTCTGGTATGCCGAAAAGAACACAGATAAAAAATTAAACCAAAATCCCCAAATTTATCACCAACACCTGCCTGCCAGGCACCAGAATAATAGAGAAGGCTGTTGTCTTCCTAGTCAGCTGCTAACAGAACTCCAAAATGACTCAACGAAGAGTGATTTTCCCACGCCCCCACACTTAAAATGAAAGCTCATTTAGCTCTCTCCCTTTCTCCAGTAGTGACCAATAGCTGAGTGATGCCCAAATAGGGAAGGTGAGATGAAAGGAGTTTGTCAGCATCAGAGTTGTCCTTGAGCCGAGGTGGCCAGGTCGGCTCAGTACTTGCAACCCTTTTTGTACAGCGTATATTTTAAATGGGATGTCAACTTTTGGTGTCAGTCCGTATTGCATGAACCAAATCAAATTGATTCCTGTTGTCTTTGAATGTGTTATAATTACTGAATCTTGCTTCTTAATAGGTTAGTCATAATTTGATTATGGGTTTTTTTGACACCACGGAGCATGATAATATTGTCATAATTGTGTCTAATCCATTAGAATCAATTTTAGAATGATATATTTTTCAGTACTGTGCCTCACTGAAATAAACTGATGGCACTTCACAGTTTCCCGAGACAGTATCTTGAAGAGACTGAAATTTAAAAATTTTAGATTGTTTACATTCCAGATTTTAAAATTGACCACAGCAAATAAAAATGAGTTATTTACTAAATATATTCTATTCGTAATTCTGATGGAAAAATGTATGTATTTGTGATGTTTTTTATAAACTTTATGGTCACAAACAGGTTCTGCATATGTGAGAATGTCTGTTTCAGAGCACAGCATATCAATACAAAAAAGCTGAAGTGCCACCTAGAATTGTACCCAGAGAAGATGTAACTGTTTTGTTTTTGGGTGGGTAATTGAACACAGAAAAACTGTTTTGTGTTGTACAGGTGCACTGCATAATAATGTGTGTTCTGATAACTGGTCAAGGAATTTGCAGGGCAGTAGATATACAGTTGAAGTTATTATGTCTACCCTTCAAAATCTTTGTTAGGCTTAGAACATAGTTGGATTAAAGTTTGTCTTCCTAGCCTGAACCTGATATTCTGTCATTTGTGATTGTGCATTCTACACCAGAAATCACTAATTCATAATTCCTTATCTTCATGGGAGACATACTGTTGTATTTCATAAACTTTTATTAATAGATGTTAGACTGTGTTTATCTGTTGTGTTTATTTCCTGAGGATAATCCTATTGACTGCAAATTTTCAGTGCAATATGACACTATCAGGCTTTACCAATAGGGGTCCTTAATACTAAAGTTTTAAATGCATTTATATATGTTCTATAAACTTGTGTATGTTGCCAATTTTGAGATATTCTTGGCACAAGTACAGTATTTCAGTCTATTCTTGGCTTGAATTGTGTAATGAATTACACAAGAAACCAGTTCTCAAGAAGAAATTTATGGTTAGATTTTTTTAAATTGAAACTAGCTCTTGCTAAATGTCTATATAGCTCTTTGGTTAGTTTTGTTCCTGTTCAAGCAGTCCTGTATTGATGTTGGTCATGTTTAAGAGTTTGTTGTGGTCTTTGTGACGTGACACGCTGTAGTCTCATAAGTGGTTACCAACACTTCAGAGGAGTTGCCACAAGGCAGCAGATTCCTCAGAAATGTAGGTGACCACCTATAAGGCTACAAAATGTCATAACCCAAAAGTTTTCACCACCGTGAAAACCTCAAACTTGTGTAATATTCAAGTACTGTTTTATGAAGCACTGATGTTTGTTCTGTTTTTATATGTAATGAAATAAGTATTTATTAGTTTATTTATTTTTTACTGCAGTTTTATGGGTCTTGAAAATTGCCTGCCACATTATATATATATATATATGCTGTTTATCAGTATGGGTATTTTGAATTACTATTGTGTGAATATCAGGTTGTTAATTAGCATACATAAATAGTTCTGTAATTTTAATAAAATATTTTTTTCTTTTTCCGTAATATAAAGTAATGTGGTACATATTTGATTAGGATAAATTTGAAGATGCTCACAAAATGGAAGTAATGGAACTAAATATGTATATTTTTTACTACTATAAAAATGGCTGTGGAGACCATGGCCACCTCATTTTGACTAGTATATTTTGGTACTTGCTGTTGTTTCACATAATTTAAGTCCACACAATGGGGAACCAGTATTAAAGTAAGCATGTACATTTCATTCCAGAAAGATGATTAGAGTCTGATGTACTGAATGTGTGTTCCAGTATCACATGTATATTACACAGAAATTGTATTATATAATTTTTCACAGCACTTGGTCATAATTCACTTTGATAACCAGGTTTTAGTGTTTGACATCAAAGATTATAAATTATTAAATTTTTAATAAGCAGCCATCTCATAGCAGACTTATGCTAGTGATATCTGGTACAAACAAAAATGTCCCAACTTTACGTGATTCACGTAGGAGGGCATTGCATATAAAAACTATTTTACTAGCATGCATTTTGATGGTTTTATTGTTACATATAAGAATGGCCCCATTGATGTATCAAGCAGCTGAATGATGGTAAAGTACCTCTAAAAGACTGCACTATTTTTTCGTCAGGATAATGACAATATTGTTGTTGTAAGAAGACGGTAACCCATATTAAGTCTGTTTGTGAAATGAATTAATTTTTATTAAAATTTTTGAGATTTCAGAAGTGTCACTTTATTTTTTGTTGTGTACTAAGACTGTCTCATCACATACAATTTAAATTCTGTAGTACATACCTGCCAAATCACCAGTGTTATATCTCTTGCATTTAGGGACTTTTCTTTGCCTTATTCAGTTCTTTTGTACTCCGGAGGAATCTTTAATGCTGGAAAGAAGAGGATACAATCAACTACTATAATTCAGAATTAATGAAGGTGAAAAAATGATTTTTAATTTTAAAAAAATCTTTGGATAATTCAAGACATCTTGTTGTGTATTGCTGCAGTACATCATTAATTACTAAACCCTTTTCTTTACTATTATACAGCTAACACTTACCTTGACAGGTAGTCTGTTTGTTTTTCAAGACTTTTGAGATGAATAACATCACTTAGGTGCCCCCTGAGCCATGTAGTCCACACCATAGATGGTCCTCCCTTTGATCATGTTTGAAAGTTAACATCTTAAAGAGCACACTGAAGAGGGAATCCAGTGAAGTCTATACACCTTCAGATGAAAGCTGCACAAATGCTTTTCAGTTTAATGATTGTTTATAAACTGAGACTCTCAAATGTGAAAACATTATTGCTGTTTAAATTGTTAACACATACAGTGTGAATTTTGTTTGTACATTACATGCATATAAATAAGTCATTTCAAATAAATACTACAGAACCCCTATTTAAGATTCTTCTGGGAGAAGAAAATGTTAAGTGTGGGTTGTGTCAAAATCAGAAATAAAATTACTACTGGGGTTAGAAAAACATAATATTTATCTACATTTGAACCTAATGATATTTTCCTTAAAGCTGTTTTGTGTGTCTGTCTTACTGGACATGGAAGAAGAAACTTTCTCCTGTTACATCCCTTTCATCAGTGACATAAACTTGAACTCTTGAAAATCAATAGTACACTGCTGTGATACTTTGCACTTGATTTTGGCATCACTTCACTTCCATTATGTGTTATCATGGCTTAATTTAAGTAAATATAACACAGACCCTTAAACTGAGGCTACAGAGTGGTGTAGGTACCAGATCTTTGTCTTAAATCCTGGAACAACCCAAGTCAGGAACCTTACATAAAAAACAAATTATATGTTATTTAGGGTATATATGATTTTGACTGGGACCACAAAAATGAACCTAAGGTTTGGGAAAATCTTAAATCAAGAAACTGAAATTGGATTTCTGCTGCATTTGCTCAACATGGGATCTCGTTCTGTTTGCTGGAACAGAGCTTTGATTGTGAGATTTGGGGTTCTGATGGTGTTGTCTTCTGGGACAATGACACAGTCACATCCCGAAGACATGACTGTTCAGCTATTCCAACCCTCCCACTGACCAGTTACCATTAGTTTCTCATGCATATGATTTCAGGACAGAGGTGCATGTTGAACAGAATATCTTGAAGGCAGAAACAGAAACTAAACAATGATTTTTTTTTTTTTAATATATACTGTACCAACTATGTGTGTATTCACACGGTTAACTGCTTGCTGTTTGACAACGTGACTTACGTGTTCACAGCTGCTTTAGCACTTGTAATACATGTGAATCTGTTTTCCTTCATCCATTTACATTTTTATGTCTATGTATCAGTGTTCCAGTGGTCAACCAATTACTGGTTTCCAGTAGCTATAATTGCCAATTTATTGCATTGTCAGATTTTATAAATTTCTCTGTTTCATAACCCTCTCAACTTCCTTTTCCCACTTGACTGTGGGTCATCCCCATCATTGTCTTTCTACCGCAGAACATATATTTATTCACTTAGGCCATCTCGTATCCTTCGTGCGTACTATGTGTCCATACCATTTCAACATTTTGTAATCCATTCTTTCCATAATTGTATTACACCCATTTATTTTCTAATTACTTTATTTATTACTTTTAGTCCTTACAGCTCTTCTCCAGATGCTCATTTCTGTACTTAACAGTTATTTTCTTTAACTTATAATCTAGTGTCCAAATTTCCCAACTATTACTTGAAATGATTTCTATCACTGTATAAAATAGTAATTTCTTTGTATTTACTGAAATATATTTATTCCAGAGTAGGCTATATAGTGCTCTTGTTGCTTTCCTGGTTTGCTGAATTCTGTTTAACACTTCTTCATTGCATTTTCCAAGTTCATAACAGTGGATCCTAAGCACTTAGATGGTCTATTGCCTTTAATTTCAATGTTATGCTGGAGCTTTCTATTCTGTGTGACACTTCACACATTTAAATACTCTGTTTTAAAAATATTTACATTTAAGTCCCATCTATGTTGTTTTTATGTCAATATTTTTGTCTTATATTCTGTATCATCTTTATCTTGTGCTATAATAACCTGGTTGTCCACAAAAAAAGACAGTGATGTGTTGTTTTGTTCCCTGTTGGCAGTCCCTTACTTTTCCACCTCTTGTTCCAGTCATACAGTACACTTTCTAAGAAAGTCTTGAACAAGTCTGGTGATAATCCACATCCCTGTTTCATTCTTTTAGTTATTCTCAACCCTGTTGATATCCTGTTTCCAGTTTTCACTTGTGCCTCATTCTTGGCATGCAGTTTTTGAATCACTACTAACATTTCCTGTGGAATTCCAATATCTCTAATCGTGGGCTATAACAGTTTCCTTGGTACCAAATTGTATGCCTCTGCCAAATCCACAAAAACTAAATGAGTTTTTTTATTCATTCCTTTTCGTTGGGTTGGGTTGCTCACCTTGTTGTGGTGAGACGGCTTATGTGCTTCAAATGATCCTGATTGATGTGCCAACAGTATAGCATAGCTGTTGGCAGGGCCTCACATGCTTGAGTGGTCAAAGGGTAGAAGCTACACTAACAGGTACCACACTGGCCCTCCAGGTTACTGGGAGTCTGCAATGGGCTGGCAACACAGCCAGTAAAACAAAAGAGTTGCTATGTACCTCAGTCAAAGGCATATAGTGGATAAGAACAACTGGAATTGAAAGTGGTTTTGAAAAAGGACTCTGCAAATAGGCACATAGAACATTCAGGAATTTACAATAAATTTTGATTAAGTTTTTAAAGAATTTACACTACTAACAAAACATTTCCCCAGAAAATTATTCCATGATTGAGTGGAAACAAGAAAAATGAACTGTAAGTTGTCTGTTTTCATGAGTGATATGACTGTCATCATAGTAAAGCATGTTGAAATTTGCAGGTAATATAATCCTACTTGATTTTTCCAGTTTCAGTTATTCTTAGTTTATAAGGCAAGAAAGTATTTGTTTCTACTTCTCCAGATTTTTATTCTCATCCCCTGCATTTAGTTCAACACAAGGTCTGTCGTGAGTACAAAATTTTACTAAGCTTGTTTTGTTAAAATTTAATGTAAGGTTGTTGGCTTTAAACGATTTGTTCAAGATTATGAAGACATCATTCAGGTAATTCTTTTTCTCATCATCAACATTTTTGTCATTATCATGTTGCAGATGGGATAAAAGGAAAATGGCTATGGAATCCGCAATGGTGTGTGAAGAGGAGCAAATCATATCATAATTATACAATGCTTCATTTACAGGGTACCCATGGAAAATTTTTCGCCTGATGCTATAACAAACATATTAAAATTTAAAGGTGTTTTAAGATAGCTGAGATTTTAGGTTATATTGTGTAAATATTTATATGTATAGTTTATTATACTACTCAGTATACAGTATGAAAAAACATGAATTTCAGAGACATGTCAATAGTAAGTGAGTTAAATTAAGTTTATATACAAATTCCAAGAGTAAGGCCTCTTGAAAATGTTTCCTAATTATTATGTTTCACAAAATGGAGTATTTTTTAAGTGCTTCCTTGCACTCCTGATACAGTTTTTGCATTTGTAATATAATCTTAGGTGACTCTGATGCTTGAAATATGATGTAATGCAATCTTGCTTCTCTTCAACATAGATGTAGTCATTTCACATCTTGTGTATTTCAAGTTTATCTTCTGTCACAAGGAAAAACCACAAACATTTTCACGACACACGCAAAATCGTAATACGTACCTTATACCTGAATTTTTTCCCTTAATCCTTTCCTTAATGCTGAACAAAAACATAAATACTGTGTCAAGAAAAACTTGGAAATCAACAAATAAGAACTGGAATTTTCAGTCTAACACAACTGTATGTTTTTTAAGGCTTAGCTGTATCCGGTTTTAAAAGTAAATGATTTGTAAATGAATTCTCATAAACCAAGCATATATTTTGTGTACCATTTTACGTTTACTTTCAAAAGTTTTATGCAGTAACTTGATGATAGTCGAAACAGGTGCCAAAACAAGTTGCTAAGCCATAATAAATTCACAGTTGTGTTAGACTGAAAGTTTAAGCGCTTATTTGTTGATATCAAAAACACAATGGGATGACAACTGTCAAATTAAAAACATGAAAGCTCTGTTAATTACTAGAAGTGAGACTGATACTGAGAAAGACACTACAGAATCAATACTGCGTTCATAAATCAGTTAAGAGCAGATCAAATTTGAGGGTGAGCAAGAAGTTGCTATATCTTTATGCAAATGACAACAAAATGGTACTGAGAAAGACACTACAGAATCAATACTGCGTTCATAAATCAGTTAAGAGCAGATCAAATTTGAGGGTGAGCAAGAAGTTGCTATATCTTTATGCAAATGACAACAAAATGCTCTAATGTCCTGGTTTGAACAGTTCTAATTGACCTTGTGTGTTCCAGAGAATTCGGATGAGTTAGTTTGACCTTGGCCAACGCCAGCAGTTACTCCACTGAATAACAGTTGGTCTGTGTGGAGCCTTCTCACCCATTCTATACAATGGATGGTATTACTAATATATATCTCACTGACAGAGTATAGAAGGATTTGGCCTGGTTTAATTTTGCTGAAGACAGGAATGGGTCACAACCTGTTGTGAATATGTTAATGAACCTCAGGGCTTTATAAGGTGTGGCAGATTTCTTGGTTTGCTGGGTGACTATTAGATTCTCACAAAGAACGCTGCTCAAAGGAACTAAATAGCTACATGATGTATATCAATTTTGCTTGGCAATATATCAGACAGGGTTGAGTATGTGAGGTGTGGGGGTTGGGGGCTATGAAGGATTGCAAGCAACTCTAAGAGACAAAGAAGTAATATTAATTTGCCATTGTACTTAAAAGTGTACTCATTATTCTCCATTTTTTAAGATCCGGTAACACAACCTTGTTGCCAATTCATTCCATACATAAAATACATATTGGAGTCAAAATGCTATTTGGTTATTGTGTTAAAACAAAGTTTGGTTTCTTTCCTATATTAAGTTTATGAGTTATACCTCAAAGGATGGAAAGTGAGTTCTTCCTCATGACAAACATATAACAGGAATAAGTCCCTTCTGAATCATGCTTACATTCCTTTCACTTTGTTTCACTAACATAGATTTTCCTAGACGTAGCTAGAGTTTTAGTAAAAGACTGTACAGTAACTCATCTCCATTAGGTGGTGCTGTGTTCTGAGATACAAAATCACAATTAAATGCAATTATAATGAGTGTACTGATTTATAATCAACAGCGTGACACTATAAAAAGAACAAAACTTTCTCTTAAAGGTAAAACAAAATCCGAAATAAACACAACTGAAAAGAAGAGCCTGACAGGAATTTTATGACATCCTGCTGCACGATATTTTATTATTTCATGTGGAATTTTATGTGCATATGATATGGTGACACTAAAAAAACCCATAGAGCATGATCTGTCACTTTGTCAGTACCTATATTAGTTTTTGGGATCTAGAAATACAGAAACAAAGAAATCCTAAGTCACAGAAATGAAATAAATTGGTGAAGAATCAGGCAGCATAGAAGTCTCTAAGCACTGTCAAACAGCACCTGTGGAATGAATGTACAGCATCACAATACTATATATCCAGACAGAGTGACATGTTATTTTTAGGGTAAATTTTTATGGCCTTTGAGGGACTAAGCACTACAAACTGAGTCTGCTAATTCATATTCATATGCAATTCCTCTATGGAAATTGCAGCTACATTATAACTCAAAAATTACAACGTGTTCACCTCTTTCTTTACAAATATACCAACATATAGAGTCTAAAACAGCTCAAGAGAATGTATGAACTGCCTAAAATTCGTGGTGTTACTGGAAATCTTCAACTGAGATCCTACCTTATAGGTCATTCTATACATTTAAAGTCTGTTGCAAGGGGGGGAAAAAAAAAAGAAGTTCTACACACTAATGTCCATAAAAGCTCCTACAGTGGAACATAAGGCACGTGACAGGATGAAACTTCAAATGCATACAGACCTGAGAGATTTAAATAAAGCTATCACATCTTCATACAAAAATTACATACTCTATTTTAATACAGACATGATTAATTTTATTTTTGACCTTGGTCACATGTAAATATTTAAAGTGAAATTTAAAGTTTTAGTAGTAGTGAAGATTCAGATTTTGGTCTGTTGGTTACTACACCATGTAGACTGCTTGTTGGTTACACCTACCAGACTACACTAAGCTCGCAGACTCTAGTGCCACTAAATCTATCCTTCCAGCAAAGTTGTCTAATGAGATAAGACAGATGGTAATAAAATGTACTACCTAATGCTAGACACATGAACAGTAAACACACGATGTTTTACAACGGGATTGGTAGAGAAACAGAACACATCTTTGTAACAAAAGTCAGGCATCTCATAACAACCATAAGCATAATTTCAGTTACATAGGTAGAAACATTGCTCTACAATACAATAAAATAAGAACTAACAGAATAGATTAAGAGGGATGGAAAATTGTTTCAGGCTGGTTTAAATTATGTGTGAAAAAAGACTTGCCTTAATGAATATTACTGGCACATAAAATACTCGTATAATATTTTTTTCAATATTATATTATAAAAAAATGTGCTTAGAATTATTAACTAGATGTTAAAATAGATTCAATAATAAATACGAATATTCAGTTAACTATTTAGGTGCAATATCTAAAGCAAAAATAGGGGAAAGAAGAAAAAGAAAGAAAGAAGAAGATGAAGACAATGATCATATAATAAAAGTGGAAGACAAAGTTACAAGAGGCCATAGGAAGACTAAAATGGAAAGGATAATTACATACAAAAATTTTCTGATATTCATACCAATCACTTTAAGAATGTAAGAAATAAACCAGTTTAGTAGTGGTGTTCTGCTCATTAGTGACATGGCTAATTGTCCAAAAGGAATTCAAAGAAACTAGTGTATAGCTTCAAAATATAATGAAATATAGGGTCCAATGTACATGTTTCATTGTCAGAACTCATCCCATGCACTGAAGAAAAATCACTGTACATGCAAATTTATGGAATGGACGTAGCGAAATATAGTGAACTGTAATACTAGAACACCGACGTGGCACATTGTACACTACACAAAAAACACATGTTCAACAGAATCATACAATAGACACACACTGAAATGGGAAGGCAATATATTAGATTTTAACACTTAAAATAGTAAAAAACATGTACAAGAGAATATAAAATTTAAATGTATTGGATGAAGTTTGCTATGCTAGATTTGCTTGCACAGCATAGATGCTGGTCAATAAAAGCACCATAGTCATATCTCTGACCTATTTGATATATGCTATTATGAATATGAAAACATCCTGAGCTTCAGATTGAGCCATTGGCGACTCTTGGAGGCATGAACTTCTTGTCCATACTAGAAAAAAAGGAATATATTTCACAGATAACATAGTTTTTCCAGAGGCATCTTGATAATGTAGCATCTATTACATTTTAGTGACATTTGAAGGGGTAAATCAAATCTTTCTATTTTACATTTTCATATTGTGAAAAAATATGTTTAGTACAGTAACTGTTACTGTAAGACATAAAAAAAGGTAAAGTGATCCTGTGAGAGGCCCGGTGTGGCCCAGACGGTAGCTCTACTCTTCCATGACCACGGCACTAGAAGGGTGTGAGTGGTCAACAGCATGCCCCAGCCACACTTTACCCCCGGGAAAGACCCAGTACCCATTTTACAGGAGGTTGGGTGTGCCCCAGGGCCGGTCTGGACGGGCGGAAAATCTCGTCCCCACCGGAATTCGATCCCCGGACCGTCCAGCCCGTAGTCAGTCACTATACCGACTGAGCTACCCAGCCCATCCTGTAAAACATGACAGACACAAAATGACACAGCACAAGACCTGTGATACAGTGAATCACTTATCATGATAATTTAGTTCTCTGTTCCAGTAGCCATGGACATACATGAACATATTCAGACAAAAACTGTGTTGTCCATTTAGGTGTGAGCATAAGCACCTGAATTTGATTTATAAGCCTTGCTTACAACATCATCAGAAGTTTGATATAAAAACTATTTAATTTAACTTTATATAGATTTGGTACATAACCATCTTATTAAATTGATTTTAAATGATAGTTTTCATTGTCTCTGCAGTGTTAATATAGGCAACTTTAACTGTCCCATGAACATTTTCCTCACAGTAGAAATTTGCAGTTTTGTGTAGTGTGCTTCCAATTTGTTTACAACAAAAGAATATGTAACTGCATGAATTTCTTTCAAAATACACATGCACAGATACACACCCACACACACACACGTACAGTGATGGTGACATTGTGATAATCTGTGTGTCTGTCATATTAAACACTGTTTTATGCAGGACTACCAGCATAATCATCATGCCACAACCATCACAATTCTATTCTTCCATATCTGTTTAGATTATCAACAACTGTAAAGAAATCTGACATTTGATGTATTCTCGCCATTGCCCATTCACACTGATTATGGCATATTATGTTTGAATAAATTCTTGTCTGAAAATACATGGAAACATAACACTGATTCTGGGGTCTGATATTTGTCATACCCACCATTCTAGATTTCCTTGTGTTGGAGAGGTGTGTCAGAAATATAATATGTGATTAACAAACTATTAAATAATGCTTTTTCAAATGCCTGTCTTGAAAATATGGCAACAATGTTGAATTTTGTATTTCATAATGTGAAATTGAGTAATTGAAGACCAGTGAACTGTTCGGAGAGTACTCTGTACCAGTTGGAGGACTTGTAGAGTGCTGACTGAGAAAACATTGATTATGAAATGGAAGGATATGTTTTACCATACTTTAAGGTACTACAAGCAAGAGGCAGCACCCTGTCTTGAATACAGATTACATGCATATACACTGAACCCCAAATTGTGTCAAATAAATTTGCAATGATAGATGTAGAGCATAGTAATTGTCCTTATGCCATGTTGTTGTGGCAGCACTGCTCTGAAGGAATTTACTTTGCTGTCCACTGCCCATAATACACTGTTGCCAACACCACAGAACAGTGCCACACATAATGGCTATGAACCTCTTTTTTTTTTTGCAAAGAGCAAAGCTATATTGTGTATCAAAATACAGACTTCAAGACAAGCAACATGACCCTAGCAGTTAATGACAATATTATTCTTTGTAGCTGTGGTTATAGCAACTGAAGTTCAAGAAAAATGCACTGTTGCCAGACATGGGACCTTGGCAGTGAGGCACAGGATCTGAGTCTTAACAAACAGCAACTTATTCATTCTAGATTATCTAGTATCTTGCATTCATTGCATTTCTATCTGTTCTGGGTGAAAAAGAAGTTTACAACAAACAGTATGGAGAAGCATAAGTCCACACCCACAAAAAAATATTTTTAATTTGTTCATGTTCTTCTATAAGCTCCCTTCCTTAAGTGTGATGCTTTTTTAGCCTGTAGAACATCCTACATCCTATAATAATGTTGAATCAGTCCAAGCTTCAATTGTAGTGACCATGGCTATACTTGTCTGTTAGCATCAAGGTTTTTAAAATCACTCATCACTTCTTCCACTTCTGTGCCTCTGCTCTTAGCTGAACTATCTTTTGCACTTCCTATGACAAACTTACTGACTCTATTATACTCTGATGGACACATATGTACCAATATTAAAATAAAACTGCTAATGATGGATATTCACAATTTTCAACAAATGCTATGAATTTGGGTTCAATGTTACAAACTGTAATGTTGATGCCCATAACTTTATATTCACATTCCAGATAAGATACCTATTCTAGGATATGCTAAATTTTAATTACTGATGTTAACAATACAATGATGACATGAAGTTACATTATAATTTAAATGTTGAATTATAGAAGCACGGCAAAAATAATTTGCCTGATGTTCACCTCTTACATTGAAACATGTAATGGACTGTGACAACAGTTACTGTTTATAAAATAAAAAGATATTTGTGTTAACTGATTTATTCTTAGACAGATTGTGGCAAAAATATATGTTATGGCTCAGAAATTTGAAATCTGAAAATAAAAAAATTCACTCTTTTCATAAACACAATTCATGTCTTGCATGCAAAAGTCCATTTACAGGAACAATTAGATGTGTGGCATGGGTGATAACAGCCTTGTGCTACACCCTATATCTCCACTGTCACCCCGAATGGTTTTCACAGTTTTTTTATTTGTTCAGAGATATTGATGCACCTATTCCTATGGTAAAACCAACTAGATACACTGGTGCATCTAGTTGGTTTTACTATAGGAATAACATTACAATGCATGGCCCTATGAATGTCAAATATGTATGTGCACATTAGAACACAGTTCTATTAGAGAGGATAGAATGCAGCAGTTTGCTGTAGGCTCACATCTTCACCCTGCAGTAACATGGGAGTTCAAATAAGTGCTATTTCTTCTTCTTCATCTTTGTACTTGAAGGTCTGGCAGTTGGTGGTCTGTCCTTTGTGGTGTGATATTCAACAGGAGAGTCGCTTGCTTCTACTGATGTTGCTGGTGTCACCTGCAGTTTAGGGACTGTCAAGGGTCTCATCAGAGACCTCACAACAGGAGGGACATTAGGAGTGGGAAGGACTGGTGAGCTGGCACAAAGAGCTGCTGTAGTGAGCTGTGTGACGAGGGAATAGCGGCCTGGAGGGGACTGAGACCCTGAGCTGGTTGTGCGAAATGCACGCCGAAGTCGGGACTTGAAACCAGTGGATTGTGATGAGTTCTGGCCACTGCTGGTTGAAGTTTTACCTGCTCCCACAAGAAGTCGTGTTCCAAGTTCTGGTTCGCTACCCCACCGACCATAAGCTGTCGTCCTTTCCAACAGACGATGGCGGGCAAACTTCTCAATGACTTCAGCACAGACGTATCGTCCACAGAAACGTGCCCACTGTTCAGCCCGTAGCCCACGGCCAGTATCTCGCAGTGTGGGTGAAGCACCTGGAAGGATTGGTTGGTGGCACAATTTTTTATTTTCATGGTAAAATACTCTTGGTTCTACACTTCTTCCAGTGTTAATCTTCTTTGACTTTTACAGACAAAAAATGGAATATTTAAAATGTGTGTCTCCTTTTATTCTGTGATGTGGAGTTAATGCTTCACACATTCTTAATCATCTATTCTATGAAATTAAAAGAGGTTACCAGGTGGACTTACCAAGAGGGACACATAGAATTAAAACGAACTGTCCCACAAAATCACATTCTCAGTAAATTACAGAATAGTACAGTTAAGGTGGAGAACTGCACCAATGATCACATGATTTGTCAGCAGCTGTGTCTCTAATATGATTTATTGACAAAAGGATGTGTAAAATGTGCTGGTCTTAGTCAAGTCAAATTGATTGGCTATGTTTAAAAATTATTCAGTATGTGAGAAGTGGATATATGACATAAAATTTAGATGCCATTAAGATAAATATATTATGTAAAACATTAGTTGAAAATACCGGCAGCTAATTAAAAAGGGAAATATTGTCTTGTGCCTTCCCTGTCCTCTTCTCTTGTGTGCCAAACAACTTGACAAATTTCAACCACTTTTGTAAAATATGTTTATACTGAACACTGTCTTGTGGATGTAATTATGGTTTTGTATAGACCCATTATAATCTATACTTTATATGCAGTTCAAATCAAGCTGTATGAAATTTCTCAAGTGTGTCGCAACTTTACAGTTGGTTTGACTTTGGTATCAAGAGAATTTAAGGTTATGAGGGTATATGTACCATTGTTAACTATATCTGCCAAGAAAGAATTTACATGTGAAGCTAGTAAACATTAAGAACAATAAGACATACACTTGCAACACATTTGCAAACTCCATATTTCATATCAGTGTAATGAGAAAGCTGGTACCACAGTAATTAACTATTTGGTTGTTGAAAGTACTGATTTGAATTCAGGTCTGGCTATCAGCTATGTTGATGAAAAATGCATGTGGATCCCTGCTGGCTGTCAAACAAATGAGATAAGAACAACTTAAAATAGAACATGATCTAATACATCAAAAGCCTTTCAATTCAGAAAAATCAATGTCATAGCTACAGACAGCACCATGAAAAAAAAAACATATATACATCTGGCAACAGTCGGGGAAAATTCTCTGTAGTTACACGTAGTCACTAATTCTTAGCAAGGATGATCACTTTCAAAGTATATTTTGCTTCACTCTGTACACCAACGCCGCTGCCAGGCTCTGAGACGGTGCTAGAAATAACTTTCTGGCCCTTAATCCCATGCGTTGAAACGTCATCTTTTGATTCAAAACTGGACCCTTTCAAGGAAATTTTGAATTATGGTAACGTGAAAACAGAGGATAATCACACAAGAGAGGTGGATATTCCGCCACAGGTGTTTATTTTTGGACCAAAGTTTTTTAATGGGACATGCCGTGTGGGCAGGCTGATAGTCATGATGACAAACGCACTTACATGTCCACAGTCGACCGCACAGTCGTGAGCAGTGGCAGCGAGCAATCTTGTGGCGCCCGGGACAATAAAAATGACCGCTCCTAACAGAAATTATGCATTTAAAAATGCTATTACTAATTGCATTTATTTTTATTTTGCTCAATAATGTGAAAGTTGTTGTGGGCAGAAATCAATTTTTTTTAAATTGAAATACACATCTTGCCATCCATTTTTACCGCTCCCTGCACTCTGCCGCCTGGGGCGGACCCAGCACTCCCCCCTCTCTTCACCCTCAGGCCCGGTAAGCTACTACCATTTGCTGTGAGCACTTCACAAACACAAGGGTAGAATCGTTGCCTGAGAATCAATGAAGAACAGGTCTGCGATAAATAATAAATTTCACTTGAGGAAAATAGACAAACGTGTTTTTTGGCGCGTTCGCAAAATTGCGGAAAAGCGACTATTAGCTTCGTCATGTCTGTCCGTCCGTCCCAAATTAACAACAATTCGTTAAATGAATGTTTTTTTCGGAAATCTGTCGTGAAAATTCAAGTTGCATTAAAAACCGACAAGAATAGCGGGTACTTTACATGAAGACCAATACAAATTTTTTATAATAGCTCACTCGGTTTTACTTAAAATAAGAAATGTTTGAAACAAAATTTGTAGAGAAAATTTAAACACACATTTTATGTTCAGTAACTTTTTTTTCTTTCGAAAATCGTGCCGTTTATTAGATGAAGTGGAAAATACAGTAGAGCTGGAGAGGCCACAGATAACAATATGGCGCATAGCGAATTTCACGTTGGGTACCTAAGGCTACAAACACACAATCAGAATATGTAATACTTACTGTTTTCCATTGCAACAATGGTTGCACCAATGCGCCTCAGTGTTGCCTTGTACGTACATAACCTCTCTTTTTAACACTTGACTTTGACATTTACGATTTTCTGTTTGGTCCCACAGACTGGGCTTTTCCAGCGCAGATTTTTTGTGCTTTTGGGTCACATTGGAAGACCAAAATACATCTGCGTCATTTTGCAGAATTATATGTTGATAAGTCATATTACATGGCGCTTGTAAGTCGGAAATGATAAGAGCGGAAGGACATAAATTTATTGTCCTGATGTATGTGGTATTTAGAGAGTATGTGGTATTTAGAGAGTAT